>JAAUYD010049604.1_pt1 | contig 18701 bp, 10 predicted proteins | sample 7278101 | NCBI WGS metagenome assembly JAAUYD01 (sample SAMN14350128, study PRJNA611818) | marine sediment metagenome | isolation source: surface marine sediment (0.6m) | place: French Polynesia: Moorea | collected 2018-08
AGGGCTTCGTCTACCTTTTTGCCTTTGAGCAATTCTGTCAAAGCTGAAGAAGAGGCGATCGCGCTGGCACAACCAAAGGTTTGAAATCTAGCATCCATTATGGTTTGAGTTGCTTCCTCAATTTTTAAGTGCAACCTCAGAGCATCACCACAAGCGATACTACCTACTTCCCCAGTGACGATTTTCTCTCCTTCCTCTTTTTCGGTAATCGTCCCCTGATTTCGCGGATTGTAGAAGAATTCCATTACTGTATCTGTATATTCCCACATGGCTGCCCCCAAGTCAAAAGTAAATTAGTCAAAATTACGGAGAAAAAAGTCAGGTTTTTTACTTAGCTAGTACCGCTTGTTCTTGTTCTTGCAACCATTCTGCCTCGTCGCTATTGAAAGGAGACAGCGCGCGCAAGCGATCGATAATGCCAGGAAGTACTTCTAAGACGCGATCGATCTCTGTCGAAGTAGTGTAACGAGAAAGACTAAACCGAATGGAACCGTGCAGTACGCTGTAGGGCAGTCCCATTGCTCCTAATACGTGGGATGGTTCTAAAGATCCCGAAGTACAAGCCGAACCAGAAGAAGCGCAAATACCTTGACGATCTAAGTAAAGAAGAATCGCTTCTCCTTCAATGTATTTAAAGCCGATATTGCTAGTGTTCGGCAATCTTTGAGTAGGATGTCCGTTAACAACAGTATGGGGAATAGTAGATAGTATGCCTTCCTCGAGTCGATCGCGAAGTTTTCTTTCTTGGTCTATATTGGGTAAGTGCTGGCACGCTAGTTCTGCCGCTTTACCCAAAGCTACGATCCCAGGTACATTTTCCGTCCCACCTCTGCGACCTCTTTCCTGGTGTCCGCCAACTAAGAAGGGGCGGAATTTAGTACCTCGACGCACGTACAATGCTCCAATTCCTTTGGGACCGTGGATTTTGTGACCGGATAATGCCAATAAATCCACAGTGCTATTCTTCATATTCAAGGGAATTTTACCCACCGCTTGCACTGCATCGACGTGAAAGATAGCACGGTATTCCTTCACCATCTGGCCAATTTGCTCGACTGGGAAAATTACACCTGTTTCATTATTTGCATACATCAATGAAACTAAGGCAGTGTTTCCAGTCAGAGAGGCTTGTAGTTCGTCGAGATCCAGCTGTCCCTGGCTATTTACTGAGAGATAGGTAACAGTGTAACCCTGTTTTTCCAGTTGCTTAAACGGGTTCAGCACCGCAGGATGCTCTACTTGAGTAGTAATTAGGTGCCGCTTGTTTGGTTGCGCTAGCAAGGCGGCTTTAATAGCTGCATTGTCTCCTTCAGTGCCACAACTGGTAAAAACAATTTCCGAATCATTTGCTCCTAGTAAAGATGCTACTTGTTCTCTTGCCGTTTTGACAGCTTTACTCACCTGACCGCCAAACTTGTGCATGCTGGATGGATTGCCGTAGTAAGTAGTCAAATAAGGTAACATTGTCGCCACGACTTCTTCATCTATTCGGGTTGTGGCATTGTTGTCAAGATATATGCAGTCTCTCATCACTCTCAACTCTTAATCCTATATAATCTCTATCTCGATCGATAAATGTTTACGAAAAAGCGTTAGCTTTAGTTTCCATTCCTATTGAGGAAGTGTCTAAAAGTGGCTTCAATTTTGAAGCGTAAAGGTCAAACCAACGCTCCCAATACTTTGCTTGTTTTTTAGTTCTAAGGGTCTCGACGAGACTGTTATAGGTATTAAACCAAGACTCCCAATAATCTGCTTTGCTTTCTTGAGTTCTAAGCTTTTCGATAAGACTGTTATAGGTAGTAAACCAGGATTCCCAATAATCTGCTGTGCTTTCTTTAGTTCTAAACTTTCCGATAAGGCTGTTATAAGTAATAAACCAGGAGTCCCAATAATCATCGCCTTTGCTTTCTTGAGTCGGGACGATCGTAGTTGTTTGGGCTGTGAGATTCGAGCTAGAAACGCATCCATAATTTGTAGGACAGCCTGCGATACATAGAGCAATTCCGTAGTAACCGACGCAATCGTTGCACAGGTTAGGATTGATATTCAGAATGCCGTTTACTATTTGAATAGCATTGGTAGGACATTGAGAACGACATCGATCGCAATTTATGCATTCAGTGGTCATTGTATAGCTCATAATTCTACTCCTTGGGTTTATTTACTCATTCTTTCCTTTCTCTTATTCGATCGTTACTTTGCTTGTTATTTTGTAACGTATTTTTCGTAGAAATCTAGAGCCACCGTATCGATCGACTCGTAAGCCTCAACAGTTTCTATTCCTCGTGCGTTTAACTTTTCTTGAGGACAGCTACCAATCTTAGAGACTAAAACTGCTTTGCAATCAGAAATCGCTTCAATAATTTGGTCTAAGGTGGCTTCTTCTCCATATCCGCCTTGACAGTAGTGGTCTATTTTGCGGTGTCCGATAAACTTCGCTTCTCTACCGTCAACTTCGTAGATTTGGAATTCTTTGGCGTGACCGAAGTGCTGGTTGATTACTCCCCCGCCTTTAGTAGCTACAGCTACGAGAATTTTTGGTGCATTATTTACTTGTTTTCGAGCAGCTTTTTCTTCTTTAGCTTTTTGTAGTGCAGCTTTGAACTTCTCAATACCAGCGTGAACTTCTTTGCGTTTTTCTGCATCGTACTCTGGGGTCATTTGGGCGAATTTATCTTTAGTAAATTCCAGAGAACGATCTTCTCCTAAGAGTCCCACTGCATCAGCGCGACATTGACGGCAGTGGCGCATCATTTTCATATTGCCAGAACAACCATCTTGCACGGCTTTTAACTCTTTAGGAGTGGGACCTCTTTGTCCGGTCAAACCGAAGTGAGTTCCGTGTTCGGGAGCGGAAATTAGGGGCATAATATTGTGGAGAAATGCACCTTTGGATCTAATGACTTCGTTAACTTCTTTTAAGTGCTGGTCGTTAATTCCAGGAATCATCACCGAATTCACTTTGCACAGAATATCTGCTTCTTTGAGTGCCTGTAAACCTTCCATTTGGCGCTCGTGCAGAATTTTAACCCCTTCAATACCTTTATAGCGCTTGCGGTTGTAGCGAACCCAGGGATAGATTTTTTCTCCCACTTTCGGGTCTACCATGTTGATGGTAATAGTAACGTGATCGATATTGAGTTGTTTGATGCGATCGACGTATTCTGGGAGCATTAACCCATTAGTAGACAAACACAGTTTAATATCTGGAGCTTTGTCAGCAATTAATTCAAAAGTGCGAAAAGTTTGTTCTGGGTTAGCTAGGGGATCCCCAGGACCCGCAATGCCTAAAACAGTTAATTGGGGTATTTTTCCAGCAATTACAAGTGCTTTGTGCGCTGCTTCTTCTGGAGTCAGTAATTCGCTAACAACTCCAGGACGGCTTTCATTGGCACAGTCAAACTTGCGATTGCAATAGTTGCATTGAATGTTGCAAGCAGGAGCCACAGCAACGTGCATTCTGGCATAATGGTGATGTGCTTCCTCACTGTAACAGGGGTGATTAGCAATTCTCTGTCTGAGTTTTTCGTCTTGGATTTGTGTTTTTGTAGAACCACAGCCAGAAGATGCACAACCACCAGATATTTTTTCGATGGGGGTTACATCTGTTGTAGTGACAGTATCGTTAGTTTGCAACATTGAATGAATTCCGTGAAATAATTTAATATAAATTGGACTTTAGTGAATGATGGTTAAAGTTAAAGCGTGAAGTGGAAATTTAAAAACAAGTTGCCTACCTTATTTTCCCAACACCAAAAAAGATACATCGCTTCACTTTACCTTCCCGTTATAAACACTTATATCATTGGCTATATGGTGAGTGAATTGAGTTGCACTCAGTTAGATTTATTAGATTGATTAAAGTTGTACTCAAAATCTCAAACCCCCACGTGGCGGGAAAAAATTTTTTTTTGGAGGATGGGGTTCTAGTATTTTTTAGGTAGGGCTCTAGTATTTTTTCTCAGGGGGTCTGGTATTTAAGTACTCAGATCTAAATCACATCAGAATCACATCAGAGTCAAGATTCTCAGTGATTTTGGACGGTTGGGATTGGGAAAAAAGACTGGGGTAGGTAGGTTTGTCCCCCAGTACCGTCACGGAATTCAAATTCTGTAGCTAATTTAACATTTTTTTGGGGGAGTATTTGCTAAATCAGAAAAGATAGTTGTTTGACTTAATAGTAAAACAAGCTAAAAAGCTCGGCTTATATAGGATTGAGTCTGACAAAATCCCCCTCAATCTTAAGTACAAAATTTATCTGAGACCAAAAACAACCCCATCTATTTAAATCTCTAGCTAATTTACCTTGAAAGACGAGTACAAAAAGACAAGCCCCCTGTCCCATTAATACCCAAACCCTTCCAGAAAAATACCAGCCCCCCTACCCTAAAAAATTTTTTGAGTTTTTCTATATCCTGCTATATCTAGATTTGGGGGTTTGAGTACAAAAGTAAGAAAAAATAATAAATATAATAGGGAATGGGGAATAGGGAATGGGGAATGGGGAATGGGGAATGGGGAATAGGGAATGGGGAATAGGGACTGGGGAATAGGGAACAGGGAACAGGGAACACTCTATTGTTTTTCTAGCTTCTTTAACAATCTAAAAAATGTGCTTAGCTAACTTAATCTGAATAAAACCATTGTTAGCCTAGAGGTACAAGAGTAAAAAATCACGCTCTCGATCGACTCAACAACCTTGTCAAAGTAAAAGATCGAGCTGTCAGTAAGTGAGAATGGCATACTGTAAGAGGAGCAAAATATGACTCACAAAAACTCTCCACTCAATTGTACGAGTGCCGAGTTCGAGAAAGCAGCGATCGCGCGATTCTGCTCTCTGATAACCTCCATTCCTAGAAATTGTAAAGTGTTTCGAGAACCTTGGGGCTGTTCTACTGTGTTGTGCGTTGATTGTGCAGCTTGTCCGGAATTGCTCGGAAAGATTAGAGAACAAGCCCATCTATTACTAATATCAGCTCAGGACTTAGGATTGGCAAACTCAGTAATTTTTAAAATTGGTAATCAGGTCAAAGGATGGAGTAATATAAAGAATTACAGTTAAACTGTCACTATTTTGGCACCCTAACAACTCAAATAAATTCTTTTTGTTGTTAATATGATACATCGATGCCAAAAATCTAGGTAATTTGAAGAACTGGTAGATTGGCATGACGATCCAAACAAAACCGACCCAACAAGTCAAAACTTTTGGTGATTGGGCAAATTTGGCGATAGCCAAACACTATAAAAAAATAATCAAAACCGAAAGTGGAGTAATTCAAGACAAAGATCCAGAAGAATTACACCAAATGCGAGTGGGGATGAGACGTTTGCGATCGGCAATTGCTGGGTTTGCTCCCGCACTCGACCTACCAGAAACAGTAAGCGATAAGAATATTGGGAAAATAGCCAGAATTCTAGGAAAACTAAGAGATTTAGACGTTCTTCAACAGACTTTGACCGATCCAGAAGGGCTTTTCCTATTAAAAGAAGAGCAAAAAAGCTCTGTCAAAATCTTAAAAGAATTGAGAAAAAAACGCCGAGAGGCACTTGATGAAGTCAGAAAAACTCTGAAAAGGAATTGCTATCAGAATTTTAAAAAAGATTTAAAAGACTGGTTAGAAAAACCTCAGTACCAAAAAATCGGGAAAATCTCGATTTACGAAGTTTTACCCGATCTATTATTGCCTGAAGTAAGTAAATTGTTAATTCATCCTGGTTGGCTAGTAGGAGTAACAATAGAAGAAGAGAAAATTAATATTCCAGAAGAACTCGATCGAGAACAAGTACGAGAGTTATTAGAAACTGAAGAAAAAAATTTACACAGTTTGCGCAAACAAGCCAAGCGATCGCGCTACAATATGGAACTATTTACCCAGTTTTATGGGGATAGTTATGAAAAATTTCTCAAACAGATAAAACAAATTCAGGAAGTATTAGGAGAAATACAAGATTGTGTCGTATTAGCCAACTTCGCGAGCAAAATTTTTGGCAGCGCAGATATTAACAAGGAAATTCCAACTTTAGCCGCACAATTGGCAACAAAACGTTACCAGAAATGGTCGGAATGGATAGTTCTACAACGACAATTTCTCGATCGACAGACCAAACAAGATTTAAGACTAGTTTTACAGCAACCTAATAGTGATATTATTTTGACATACTAATTCAATCAGTTAACAGTTAACAGTTAACAGTTATCACGGTTTCGGATTTTAGATTTAAACCACTACCTAGACTGCAACTATAGAGTTGGGGGACTTTTTATCCCACTCACAACTGATAACTGGTAACTGGCAACTGATAACTGTTAAAGTAGTGTTTTTTTTTCTTCTTCGTACTCTGGAAGCATAGATTTTTCTCACAAATGAATCCGCAAATTTCCACTATTGATTTACTTCAACTAGCCTCTGGCGATCGCCTTTCAATTCAAGTATATAAATTTATTGGTGCCAAACCAGGTAAAAAAGCCTATATACAAGCTAATCTTCACGGTTGTGAAATTGTCGGAAATGCAGTTATTTATCAGTTAATTGAATTTTTACTTAATCTAGATACCAGTCAAATTAAAGGAGAAATCTGGTTAGTTCCTGTCTGCAATCCATTGAGTGCCAATCAGAGAGATCATTTTTTTTCCACTGGAAGATTTAACAGTTATGACGGTAAAGATTGGAATCGAATTTTTTGGGATTATGAAAAAGAATGCGATCGGTTAGAATCTTTTGCAAAATCTCAGATAGACATGCCTCAATTAACAATAAGAAAAAACTTTTTGCAACAAATAAAACAAGCTCTAAAACAACAATTAAAACAAATAGAAAGTCAGACTAGCTTACCTTATTATTTTCATTATCGATATCAATTACAATCTCTATGCTTAGATGCTAATTATGTCCTCGACATTCACAGTTCCAGCAATCAAGGAATAGACTATATATACTGTTTTAAAACCAGAGAAGATAGCGCTAAATATTTTTTGCTCGACCGAGGAATTCTCATGAGCGAATACGATGGAGATGCTTTCGACGAAGCATTTATGAAATCTTGGCTAGCTTTAGAAAGAAAATTAGCAGAGTTAGGCAAAGAAATTAAATTCGACATCGAATCTTGGACGATAGAATTGGGATCTGGCATGGAAATGAAACCAGAATCGGTCAAAACAGGAGTTAAAGGGATTAAAAACTATTTAATAGCCAAAGAAATGCTAGAAATTCCCGATTATTCCCCGATCGAGTCTCAAATCAAACTAGTAGCAAAACATCAGATTGCTAAATATTACGCTCCGGCAGGAGGAATGATTCAAGAAAGAGCTTGTTTGGGAAGTATAGTAAAGTCAGGGGATAGACTATATCAAATTCTCAGTTTTAACAAAAGAGGAGAACTACCAACTGTCAAAGAGATTAGCGCCGAAAAAGATGGATTAGTATTCGACGTATCGACCAACCAGGCTGTGAATCAAGGAGAATACGTAATATCCACGATCGATGATGAATGACGTAAAAAATAACCAACAACCAACAACTAATAACGTTATTATTCCAGTTGCTCCCCAAGGTTTTAAATCTGGTTTTGTCGCCATAGTAGGAAGACCAAATGTAGGAAAATCAACCTTGATGAATCAACTGGTAGGACAAAAAATAGCCATTACCTCTCCAGTAGCCCAAACCACCCGAAATCGTTTGCGGGGTATACTAACAATAGATAAAGCACAGTTAATATTTGTAGATACTCCAGGAATTCACAAACCACACCACGAATTAGGTAAGGTTTTAGTGAAAAACGCTCGTAATGCTATTGAATCAACAGATGTAGTGCTATTTGTCGCCGATAGTTCATTAGAAGCAGGAGGGGGCGATCGATATATAGTAGAATTGCTCAAACGCAGTCAAACACCAGTTATTTTAGGACTGAACAAATGTGACTTACAGCGATCGGATTGTCAAAAGCTCGATAATAGTTACTTAGAAATAGCCAAGGCAAATAACTGGCAAAATGTCAAGTTTTCTGCCCAAACTAAAGAAGGACTAGAAAGATTGCTAAATTTATTAATAGAAAATCTAGAACCAGGACCGTACTATTATCCTCCAGATTTGGTAACAGATCGGCCAGAACGATTTATCATGGGCGAGTTGATCAGAGAGCAAATTCTCTTACTGACTCGTGAGGAAATTCCTCACTCTGTTGCTATTACCATCGAGCGAGTTGAAGAAACCCCTAAACTGAGTCGGGTTTTTGCTGCTATTAACGTAGAGCGCGACTCGCAAAAAGGAATATTAATAGGTAAAAAAGGCAGTATGCTCAAAGAAATAGGAACAAGAGCGCGCCAGCAAATTCAAAAACTGATTGCTGGTGAAGTATATTTAAAATTATTTGTTAAAGTACAACCAAAATGGAGACAGTCTCGGAATAGCCTAGCAGAATTAGGTTACAGCCTGGAAGATTAGAAGAATTACTTCCTGTTAAAAAATAAAAATCATATCATAAACAAATAGGAGCGCTAGCTATCTAGATGGGGGAAATCGGGGTATGTCAGAAGAAAAATTACATCAAACAAACAACTCAAATCGAGAAAATCAAGGAATAGAACAAAGTTTCCACAGAGAAGTATTGCAAAAGCTGTGGGAAATGGTAAAAGTATTAAAACAAGAAGATCGACCAGAATACCGCAGCCAATTACAAGAATACTGTCAAGATCTAGCTAAGATGGGGAAAGAAGCTAATTTGTCCCTATCTTGGCTCGAATTATTAGAAACAGCAGAGCAAGCATTGGTAGATGAAAACAATACTTATAGAACCTCTGGAAAACAAATAATAAAAGAAATAAAACAAGCAGCAGATCTGGTTTTAGCAGGTCGAAGTGAAGAAATAACGGTAAGTGATAAATTAAAAGAACTAGCTCACATCGAATCAAATGCGATCGCCACAGATCTCCCAGAAATAGAAAACTCCGATCCAGCAAAAGGCGATGATGAAGCCATACTAGATTTAGGTGGAGAGGATTGGCAACAATTAGAAAGCTCTTCAACTAATAGTGAAGAAGTATTAGATTTAGGTGGAGAAGATTGGACCAAATCGGAAAGCTCTTCAGCTAATGGAGAAAGCCTACTAGATGAAGAAATATTAGATTTAGATGGAGAAGATTGGACCAGATCGGAAAGCTCTTCAGCTAATGGTGAAGAAATACTAGATGAAGAAATACTAGATTTAGGTGGAGAAGATTGGACAAAATCGGAAAGCTCTTCAGCTAATGGGCAAAGCCTACTAGATGAAGAAATATTAGATCTAGGTGGAGAAGATTTGACCAGCTCGGAAAAATCTTCAGCTAATGGGGAAGAAACCATATTAGATTTAGTTGGAGAAGATTGGGCTGAACCTGGGGAAGAAAATAATTTAGATCTACTAGGAAACATAACAGATACCCCAGAAATAGACGAAGACGACCCAACCAAAGATTTATTTAGTTTATTAGACTTGCCAACATCAGAAGTATCAGAAGAGTTGTCTGACAAAGTAAGTGACGATCTGTGGGGGACGATCGAAGAAGATCACTCAGATAGAGAAAAAGAACAAGAGAAGATAGGAGCAGTATTAGCAACCGAGAGCGAGATAGATGAAGAACTGGACTTGGAAACTCTGGCAACAGGTACAGATCTTTGCGATACAGATTTAGAAGAAATTTCCACCTCGTCTCTAGAAGTTAATGCTGTTAACGAACTAGAGGAACTATTAGAAGCCGATCGCAGTGCAGAAAAAATTGCAGTAGGAATAGCAACAGAAACAAATGGAGTTGTTAAAGACAATAACTTCATACCACCATCTATCTACGAGCAATTTGAAGAGTTAGATAACCTCATAGAAAAATCATCAGCAGTAGTTGCCACAGAAATTAACGGAACTGTTTCCTTTGAAGAACTAGAAGTAGCCTTAGGCATGATGGCTGCTCCAGAAAAGATCGGCAATTCCTATACAGTAATTAATAATGAAACAACACAGATTATTGGCGAAGACCAAAACGCGACAGAGTTCTTAAAAGAGACAGAACAAGCAACTACTCCAAGTTCCATCGATCGAGAAATCGAAACTCTAACCGGACAACTACAACCCAAAGAAAAAGCCAAAGCCAAAACCTCAGACCGAAAGCAAAAAGCTCCCAAAAAAGCTTTGGAACAAACCATGCGGGTGCCAGTCAAGCAACTAGACAACCTCAATAATCTAATTGGGGAACTAGTGGTAAAACGCAATAGCCTCGAACAAGACCAAGAAAGACTGCATAGATTCCTAGATAACTTACTCAACCAAGTCCAGAGTTTGAGCGACGTAGGCGGCAGAATGCAGGAATTGTACGAGCGCAGTCTTCTAGAAGGAGCCTTGATGAATAGTCGTGGCAGCGGTGGCGGTGGGGACAACCGCTCTTCATCCTTGGGAGTTAATGAATCATCCTCCTCAGATATGAATGAAGATGATGATGACTTCGATCCATTTGAGTTAGATAGATTCACCGATTTCCACCTGCTCTCTCAAGAAATGATCGAGCTCATTGTGCGGGTGCGAGAATCAGCTTCCGACATTCAGTTCTTAGTAGACGAAACAGAACAAGTATCGAGAACTTTACGGCAAGTCAGCACTCAGTTGCAAGAAGGAATGACCAAATGCCGCATGGTTCCCTTTTCTCAAACTTCCGAACGTTTGCCAAGAGCAATACGAGACATCTCCCTCAAGTTAAGCAAACAAGCTAAATTAGAAGTCGAAGGCAAAGATGTATTGATTGACAAGATGATTCTTGACAGTCTTTACGATCCCATGACCCACCTAGTAAACAATGCAATCACCCACGGCATTGAAACACCAGAAGAAAGACAAAAAATAGGAAAAAACATCCAAGGAAAGATCCAAGTAAAAGCATACTTCCAAGGAAACCAGACAGTTATTTCGGTTGCAGACGACGGAGCTGGAATTAACCCAGAAAAAGTAAAATCCAAAGCAATTCAAAAACAACTCGTAGATCCAGTAGATGCCAAACACCTATCCAGGCAAGAAATATACGAGTTTTTGTTCCACCCAGGTTTTAGCACCAGAGACAAAGCAGATGACTTCGCAGGTCGAGGCGTGGGGATGGACGTGGTTCGCAGTAAACTAAACGCCATTCGAGGCACAATTAGTATTGACTCGACCATCGGTAAAGGAACAAATTTTACCATTCGCTTGCCTCAAACCCTCAGTATTTGTAAAGCGCTGCTGTGCATTAACGATCGCGGTTTGATAGCCTTCCCCATCGACGGTGTAGAAGATACCCAAGAGTTTGCGCCCACAGACGTACGAATTAACTCAGAAGGCAAAAAATGCGTTATGTGGCGCGATAGTTTGATTCCTTTCCAACCCCTAACAAACTTGCTATGTTTCAACCGTCAAATAAGTCGCGGAAGCGTCTACGGGGGCAAACAAAATGACGACAGCGTTTCGATCGTAGTGCTGCGCGGTGCTGGAAAAATACTGGCGGTGCAACTAGACCAAGTTGAAGGAGAACAAGAAATTGTAATCAAACAAATTCAAGGGCCACTACCTAAACCGCCAGGGATAGCAGGGGCTACAGTATTAGGGGACGGTCGCATTATGCCCATTGCTGACGTACTCGAACTAATAGAAATTTCTCAAGGTATCAGAAGCATTGATAGCGCCTCCTGGGGCAACACAATGCTATCGAGAGCAGCAGCAACACTGGCAGCGAAAAAAGATCCAATGGTGCTGATCGTAGACGACTCGATTACAGTAAGAGAGTTGCTATCTTTGAGCTTCAGCAAAGTAGGTTATCGAGTAGAACAAGCCCGCGACGGTCAAGAAGCTTGGGAAAAACTCAAGTCAGGATTGCCCTGCGATCTGATTTTCTGCGATATCGAAATGCCGAGAATGAACGGCTTAGAGCTACTGTCAAACATACAAAAAGACGAAGAGCTAAATGAAGTGCCAGTAGCCATGCTCACTTCTCGCGGTGCAGAAAAACACCAACAACTAGCAGCTAAGCTCGGAGCAAGCGCCTACTTCATCAAGCCATATACGGAAAAAGACCTGCTAGATGCAGCCCAGCGAATGCTCGATGGTGAAATTCTACTTGCCAACAGCAGCAAAGCACCTAAAGTGTCCGTCTCGGCTGGAGACAATACTATTAGTGAAGAGGAAGTTACACAGCCAAAACAACCGGAAAAATCTCGATCGCGAGCTAAATTAGACCCCAGGGTTCTCATCGTAGATGATTCAGTAATAGTAAGGGAAATGGTTTCCATGACCTTCAGCAAAGCAGGATATATAGTAGAACAAGCTCGCGACGGTCAAGAAGCTTGGGAAAAAATTAGGTCGGGATTGCCCTGCGACCTGATTGTCTGCGATATCGAAATGCCGAGAATGAACGGTTTAGAATTCCTCTCTCACGTTCAAGAAGATCCCAATCTCGCTGAGGTACCAGTGGCGATGTTAACTTCTCGCGGAGCGCAAAAAATGAAAAAAATAGCAGCACAGCGAGGGGCAAAAGCATACTTTGTTAAACCTTATGTTGAGGAAGTATTAATAGATTCAGCTAAACGCTTACTTAATGGAGAAGTTCTGTTAGAAAATAGCAACAGTGACGAATAAGTAATGCCTTAGATGATGTTCGACAAGGTATTTGAGTTTTTACAAAGATTCGCGGAGATTCATTCCGTCAAGTCCCGTGACGAGATAAATCTCCCTTCCTCCGACAGCATTCCTTATGCCTCCTGCCCTCTTCCCTCTGCCTTTCCCGATAATTCATCATTCCTTCTTAATTCTTCCTCTTTTGTCAAAGACCCCATAACTCAAAGGTCGAGCTCCCCCCGCAGGCGCTGCGCGATCGCAATTGTGTCGGCTGCTATTTGCCTTATCGGTGTAACAGAGCGAGCAGATGCCAAAGAAATAGAGTTAAAGGTAGGCATTGTTCAAAGATTTGGGGAGGAAGCAAATGAGACGATTTCCATTAGCAGCCAAGGTGGCTCTCTAGATCTTCGATTCACCACAAAAAATGGAAAAGCGCAAGCCCTAAAAACTAAAAGCGTCAAGCTAGAAATAGTCCAGCAACCAATACCCACCCCAATAGTAGAAGAAAAATTGGTGCTGAGCGATCGCGCTACTTTTGAAACGGCAGAACACAGTGCCGAAGCCTGGAAAAAACTGGGAGTTGAAATTGAAATCACTCAGCCAGGACGCTGGCAAGTATGGGCAAAAAGAGACGTTTACAATACCCCCCTTCTCCGTCTTTGGCTCCTGCAAAGTCTCCAGCAAAAAGGCTACACCAGACCCCATTTACAAACCAAAACCAAGTCAACTCAGCCAGAAGTATCTTTTATTGTTGCTGGAAATACATATCAGGTCACTCAGCTACAAATTAGCTCCCCTTCTAACCCTATTTTGGTAAATAAAGGAAAAAATAATTCCTCCCGTCTCCTCTATGAAGGTGGTTTAAAAATTCAGCCCAACGCTTATGGTAATTTTACTGTAGTCAATCAGGTTCCTCTAGAAACCTATCTGCGCGGAGTAGTTCCCTACGAAATAGGGCCAGGAGCTCCCCAAAAAGCGATAGAAGCTCAGGCTATTTTAGCTCGAACCTATGCCTTGCGAAACCTGCGCCGCTTTCAGGCAGATGGCTACGAATTGTGCGCTACAGTCCACTGTCAAGTATATAAGGGTTTGAGTGGGGCTACTCGCCGTACCGACAAAGCGATCGCCGCCACTAAAAATTTAGTTCTTACCTACGATCGAGAATTAATAGACGCTCTCTATCATTCTACCAGTGGGGGAGTAACTGCCCCTTTTAGCGATATTTGGGACGGTGCAGAACGTTCTTATCTTCAACCTAGAATTGACTCTCCAGCTAGAATTTGGGATTTATCGAAGCTGTCTTTGGCAGACAAAGGTAATTTGCGCCGTTTTATTGCCACAAAAGCAGGATTTAATGAAACTCGCACTAGTAGAGTCTTTCGTTGGAGTAGGGTAAAGAGTCTCAAACGAATTAGTAAAGATTTACAAGAATATTTAGAAATAACTAACCATCCCTTGGCCGATCTGTCTGCTGTTAAACGCATGGAAGTGAGCGAAAGATCTCCTTCAGGGCGAATTCTTACCCTCGTAGTAGAAACCGATCGAGGAATTGTAGAGTTACATAAAACTGAGGTGCGCAGTGCTTTAAGTGGAACTCTCAGTACTCTTTTCTATCTCGAACCAATATACAGTGCCTCTAAGGTATTACAAGGATATAAATATATCGGCGGCGGTTTCGGGCATGGAGTAGGGATGAGTCAATATGGTTCCTATAACTTAGCTAGACTTGGCTGGTCTGCACCAAAAATTCTCGAGTTTTATTACCCAGGTACTACTCTCGAACCAGTTGACGATCGTATTGTTTTTTGGCAAGAATAAAGATTAAGGATGTATTAACTGAAAGTTAAAAAAAAGTTAAGAAATAATAGTTAAATAATTAATAATAATTTTTTATTAATGAAGATTAAGAAAAGTAAACGCTAAGGTGAGAAATTTAAGTTAAACTGACAAAGAACCACTATCATAGCAAAAATAAAGATGGAATTGCCAGAATTGGTTGCCTCCAGAGCAATTAATTTGACCTATGGCGAAAAAGAACATATAGATGTAGATTTAACCAGTCAAATTCAACCTCATGGGGTACTTTTAGTACTGCAACAAAATACACTCGAAATCATACAGGCAAGCGAAAATACAGGCCCATTTTTTGGTATAACCTCAGAGTCTTTAATTGGTGAAAATTTAAGCAGCTTATTTGAAAAAAATGGGGTTAAGGAAATTGAAAATATCCTCAAACAAGAAAATATAAAACTGTCCAACCCATTTCCCCTGAAGTTAATTGATAAGGGCAATTGTAGAGACGACAATGGTAAAAAGTTAGCTAAAAATTTTTTAGGAAGCATCTATAAAGCTCAAGAAAAAGCAATAATTTTAGAGATAGAACCAAAAACAGCTAAAAAAACAGTATTAAGTTTAAAAGGTTATCATATCCTCAACAAAGCCATTGAAAATATCAAAGGGCAATCGAGCGTATCAATTCTCTGCCAAAAATTTGTCAAAGAAATTAGAAAAATTACTGGGTTCGATCGGGTCATGGCTTATAGATTTGAACCCGACAATAGCGGCGAAGTAATTGCCGAAGATGCTAGCGAAAATTTACCGAGCTACTTGGGATTGCGCTATCCAGCCTCAGACGTAGATCCTAAATCGAGAGAATTCTACCTCAAAAATTGTCTGCGGATTATCCCCGACGTTAATTATCAACCCGTTAACCTAATTCCGACAAACAATCTTTTAAGTGCTCCCTTAGATTTGAGCGATTCACTATTGAGAAGCGTATCGCCCTGTCACCTGCAGTATCTCAAAAATATGGGCGTTACAGCAACTATGGTGATTTCCTTAATCGAGGACGATAAACTTTGGGGTTTAGTGGTATGCCATCATTTTGCCCCCAAATATATCGATTGGGAAAGCCGCAAAGCTTGCCAATTGCTAGGACATTATATGTCTGCGGAACTATTTCGCCAGCAAGAAAAAGAATACCAACTTTATCAAGAAAAAGTTAAATCAATTCAAGAACAAATCAGAGCTGACTTATCGAGAGAAACAACCTGTATCTCTAAAGTATTAGAGCGCAATCAGAACAGTTTGCTAGATTTAGTTGGGGCAGAAGGAGCGGCGATCGCTCTGGGAGAAGAAATTAACCCGATCGGCGAAACACCTTCTCAAAGAGAAACCCAAGCTCTAATTACTTGGTTGCAAAACCAACGAAAAGAATTTTTTTATACTGATTCTCTAGTAGATTGCTATCCAAAAGCCAAAAATTTTAAAGACAAAGCTAGCGGTATTTTAGCAATTTCCATTTTTCTTTCTCCCACCTCATACCACCTGATCTGGTTTAGACCAGAGCAAATTCATAACGTTAATTGGGCAGGAAATCCCGCAGAATCAGTCTCTTTAGATGAAGATGGAACGGTCATATTATCCCCAAGAAGCTCCTTTGAACTGTGGAAAGAACAGGTACGAGATAAATCCCTTCCCTGGGAACCAGTGGCAATTGAAGCAGCACAAGAGCTGAGAAATAGTTTGTTGCTAGCAGCCCTAGAATTCTCCCAAACAGCCCTTAAAGAAGCAGCAGAGCGAGCGCAGGTTGCCAATCGCGCTAAGAGTCAATTTCTCGCTAAGATGAGTCACGAGTTGCGCACTCCTCTCAACGCGATTATCGGATTTACTCAAATCATGAATCGCTTCAACCAATTATCTGCAACTCAAAAAGAACACGTAGAGATTATCAATCGGAGTGGAGAGCATTTATTAGGACTGATTAATGACGTGCTAGACGTAGCAAAGATTGAAGCTGGTCAGTTAACTCTCAAGGAAAATTGCTTCGATCTACATCGTTTGATTCGCTGCATCGAAGAAATGCTACAATTAAAGGCAAACCAAAAAAGCTTAGAGTTAATTGTCGAGAAAGACTCTGAGGTTCCTCAGTATGTCTGTGGGGACGAGAGTAAGTTACGGCAAATAATTATTAATCTGGTCAATAATGCGATCAAGTTCACCAATGTCGGTAGTGTTAGGCTAGGAGTATTCTGCCCCACACCTGTTTCTCTTACTACTACAGATAAAATCGAAGTTCATTTTGAAGTCCAAGACACTGGAGCAGGTATTGCTTCTGAAAATTTCACAGCAATTTTTGAGCCATTCCAGCAAACTGAACTCGGAAAAGCTGCCGAAGAAGGAACGGGGCTGGGACTTTCTATTAGTCGTCAATTTGCTCGTTTAATGGGAGGGGATATTAGCGTTAGATCGGAATTAGATCGCGGGACTACTTTTACCGTCAGCGTAGAGCTAGCTTTAGCAGAAGAAATTGCTCTACTTCCCGATCGCTCCAGTAAACGAGTTGTTGGTTTAGAGCCAGGACAGCCTAAGTATCGCATTCTAATTGTCGAAGACGTACCAGAAAATCAGCAACTCATGCTTAAATTGTTAGATTCGGTTGGATTTGAGGTACGGTCTGCTGCCAATGGTTTAGAAGCGATCGCTCTATTTTCTGAGTGGGAACCTCATTTGATCTGGATGGATATGCGCATGCCAGTGATGGATGGATATCAAGCAACTAAAAGAATAAAAGCTACTCCCAAAGGCAAACAAACCTCGATTATCGCCCTAACTGCTTCTGTTTTAGATCGAGAAATTTCGGTAGTCAGAGAAGCAGGCTGCGACGATTTTGTCAGAAAACCTTTCCAAGAACACGAAATCTTCGATAAGATGACTCAATATTTAGGAGTTCGCTATATTTACGAAGATAAAAAAGAGTATTCTAAAACTTTTTCAAAAGCTAGTGAAACATGTAATGACCAACAACTAAGACTCCAACTCCAACAGATGCCTAAAGATTGGATCGAGAACATATATGCAGCCGCACTCGGTGCTAGAGAAAAACGTATTATCGAGTTTATCGAGGAAATACCTGTTGAATCTACTTGCTTGACTGGGACTCTCACCAAGATGGTTGAAAATCTCGATTTTGAATTAATCGCTAATATAGTCGAACCATATATACAAATTTAGCATTTTGCCATGAAAAAAAAAAACACTCCAGCAACCAAAGGAGATCTCTTAATTGTTGATGATAAGATAGATAATCTGCGCCTTTTATTTACTACTCTGAGCCAAGAAGGGTATGAAGTTCGTCGGGTGCTGAGTGGGAAACAAGCATTAAAAGTAATTGAATTCGAGCCGCCAGACTTAATTTTACTCGATATTAAAATGCCAGATATAGACGGCTACGAAGTCTGTACCTTGCTCAAAAAAAATGAGAAAACTGCAGAAATTCCAGTTATTTTCTTGAGCGCTCTCAGCGAAGCGATCGATAAAGTTAAAGCCTTTGAAGTAGGCGGTATAGATTATATTACTAAACCTTTTCAATTATCTGAAGTACTTGCTCGTATAGAAAATCAATTAAAAATCAAAAGACTGCAAAAAACAATTCAAGAACAAAATCATACTTTACAAGAATTAAATCACGATTTAGAAGCTCTAGTTGAAGCTAGAACCCAAGAATTAAAGCAAAAAAACCAAAAGTTAATTGAATATCAAGATAAGCTATCTGAAGCACTGGCAAAAGAAAAAGAAATTAGCAAGTTTAAGAGTAATATTATTAGGATAATTAACCACGAGTTTAGAACTCCCCTGACTATTATTTTTGCTTCTGTAGAACTGCTAGAACGCGCTATTAATAAATTAGATCGAGAACAGCAAGCTCGCGTATTTACAAGAATTATAGAAGCAGTTAGACAACTCAAATATTTATTTGAAGAGGTATTATTTTTTGATAAAGAAAAAATAGAAAAATTAAATTTAGAAGTGCAATCGCTCGATTTGATTGCTTTTTGTCGTAATTTAGTTCGGGAGTTTGATTCGAGAGATCGCAGCCCCACGATTAAATTTGAATGCGAACGGGATTTCGGGCAAGTGAAATGGAATGAAAAACTCTTGCGACAAATATTGGCTAATTTGCTTTCTAATGCTATTAAATTTTCCCCAGAAAATAGCGAGAGAACTTTCACCATATTAGGTGAAGCAAACCAAGTAAAATTTATTGTTAAAGACCGAGGAATTGGTATTCCACACAGCGATCGAGAGAGAATGTTCGA
>JAAUYD010000086.1_pt1 | contig 18695 bp, 21 predicted proteins | sample 7278101 | NCBI WGS metagenome assembly JAAUYD01 (sample SAMN14350128, study PRJNA611818) | marine sediment metagenome | isolation source: surface marine sediment (0.6m) | place: French Polynesia: Moorea | collected 2018-08
AGATGCCTGAGACATTGCTGCAAAGGTACACAACTAACCTCGTTAAGAAAGTCAAGTTCGTCGGTTTTTTTCCACCCAGTCAAGAAACTAGAGGTTTCTTTGTAACCAACTTTCTCTTTCTTGTCGTACCATGCTTCGGTTCTAGTTGCCAAAGCTTTGTTGTAAACAAGTCGAACGCACCCTATTGTCCTTCGCAAAAGATTTTCTTGCTCTGGAGTCGGGTAAAACCTGTATCGGTAGGCACGTTCAGTCATTTACAACACTTAGTCTTATTTACTTTTCACATCTTAGCACACTTTTGTGTGAGCATACAATTATGGGCGCGGCATTCCGAGAGATGTATTTATTTTTAATAAGGAAGTCCTCATGTAGCAGTCAAGCTATAAACGAAGTAAATAAGTTATCGTTAAGGACTTCCTTATTAAAAATAGAATCATTGGACTTACCCTCCTGAACGCCATTGCTTACGCTCGGCTTTTCAGAAGGGGTCTCCTGCCGCGAATTTTGATGAAAATTCATCCTCAATCGAGTTTTCTAAAACAATACGGTCCCATTAATGCACCCCAAATAGCCTTCCCAGTTTTAGGGTCAATACCTCGATCGTATGTTTTCAAATCTTGTGAGGTAACCTCAAAACCCAAAAAAACCTGATAAGTATTTCCTTCATAGCTAAAGCTACAAGGCTTCTCAGTAACAGGAGTAGTACTAAAGCTATACTCATTAGAATTTACCCCCTCTACCTTGACATTTAACGTACAATCTGGTAGAAGTTTTATTTTTTCTGGAGTAAGTTTTTGTAGCAATTCGGGTCGGCGACCACCCCCGCGAAATTCCAAAACATTCTCAAACATATAGTACTTGACTTGCAGAGAATGAGGAGCTGTTGGGTGCTGTTGCAGTCTGAGGATACGAGGACGATAAGGCCGATCTATGTTGACAACGCTAGCTTGTTCGGCAAAAAGAGTAATGCTGTCGGTAGTAAATATAGAGACAGGTCGCTTCCAGAGGCGCAAATGGACGAACCAAGCAGGACGATCGAGTGCTTGTTCTTTATTGTCAAATTCGCCTGTTAGATAACTTCCGAGGGCAATTAATTCTGGAGAAAGAGACATAATTATCAAAAAAAAGGTAATCGATCGAAAACAAGAATAACTGTGCGCATCCAAATTCTCCCTTTGGTTTTAGATCACTGATAATCTTTATTAAGATAATTTATGATAATTACGTCAATCAGTTTAATCAAAAATTCAACAAAAATTTAATAGAATGAAATCGCAAGTAATCAAATTATTGACCTACACAATATTCGGATTACTAATTAACGGCTTAGGCGAGAGTGCTTTTGCTGGCGCCTATGAAAAAAAAAGTTACTTAGAAAAGACTCACAACTACTATGAGGATGAATCAGGCGAGCAAGCAATAGGCTCCCTCGCGATCGCAACTGTATCCATCATTATAGTCTCCATAGTGATATCGGTCAAAGGCAAATCTATCCCTAAAAATCTAGAAATCAGTAATGGTGAAGTCAACTCATTGTCAACAGAACATTTACTCAAATCGATTAATCGAAAATTAAAAGAAATAGAGCAAGAAATCGAAACCACTCTCAGCAAAAAAGAAGACTATTTTCCTCATCATTTGGAAATTAACTCTGAGACAGTCTTTTTATTGTCAACAGAAGATTTACTCAAATCGATTAATACAGAATTAGAAGAAATAGAATCAGAAATTGAAATCAGTATTAGCAAGAAAAAAGACTGCGGTCAAAATTTTTTGGCGAACGGGACTGACGGACTGACTGGTTAACTCCCTATCTAGTTTCTATATTTAGGGTTCCCTTTATCAATTATTCTCGATCTCAAATAACGATCGCAAACGATAATCTAGATATAGAGCTCCTAGAACTAGATCCAAAAACAACAATGCTTGACTTTCTCAACCCCCTATTAGGTCGCAATCCAGAAAAAGTAAAAGCCAACGTAGAAATCTATACCTGGCAAACTTGTCCTTACTGCATCCGCGCCAAATTACTTCTGTGGTGGAAAGGAGTAAATTACACCGAATATAAAATCGATGGCGATAAAGAAGCTAGAAATCAAATGGCTGTCCGCGCCAACGGAAAGCGTACCGTACCGCAGATTTTTATTAACGATCGGCACGTAGGCGGTTGTGACGAAATACACAGCTTGGACGCAAAAGGTCAATTAGACCCCCTTTTAGCACAGCCAGCTACCTAAAACTTTGGTCAAAAAAATATCTATATTACAAATAGATGAAACTGCTTATCTAATTCACAAACAGTGGATGAATTTGGCTTTGCAACTTGCAGCAGAAGCAGGAGATGCAGGAGACGTACCCGTAGGTGCTGTAGTGGTCGATCGCGCCAATAATCTAGTTAGCTTTGCCTCTAATCGCAAAGAGCGCGATCGCGACCCTACTGCTCACGCTGAAATTCTAGCACTGCGCGCGGCAGGCAAAGCCATGAATTCTTGGCATCTTGACGGCTGCAGTCTCTACGCGACCTTAGAACCTTGTCCGATGTGTGCTGGAGCAATTGTACAAGCTCGCATCGGTCTGCTAGTATATGGAGCAGACGATCCTAAAACGGGAGCAATTCGCACAGCTGTCAATATCCCAGATAGTGCCGCGTCCAATCATAGATTGCTAGTTCTAGGGGGAATTATGGAATCTAGTGCTAGAGTTCAGTTACAATCTTGGTTTAAAAAGCGACGAGAGAAATAAAATTTACTTATACTTGAAATAACTTCTAGTTTAGTGACAAATCTATAAGTGTCCGAAGAGGTAACAAAATCTAGTTAAACTCAGATTAATTTAGATCTAGAACAAGAATATCCAGTTCATAATCTTTAATTACTATTGTTGTTTAGTTAGAGGCGTTGCCTTTCTGCCGATCGAAATTAGCACGGGCAGATTATTGAGCCGCGAATATAAATGAAAGAAAAAAACACCATTAGTTCTAGAGTTTCATTTTGGTTGTCCACTATTCTCTATCCCTTATTTTGCTACCTTCTCTTGCCACTTTATTTCGGTCGCATAGAGGTAAGTGGGCGAGAAAATATTCCTAAAACCGATCCTTTAATTTTAGCTCCCACTCATCGTTCTTATTGGGATGGGTTTATATTAGCTTATGCTGCAGGTAGGCTAACAAGCGGAAGAGATCTTCACTTTATGGTCACTATCGACGAATACAGTAAACCTATTCAAGGTTGGTTTATCAAAAGACTGGGAGGATTTCCTGTTGACCCTAAACGTCCGAGTATTAGTAGTATGCGCCACAGCATCGAACTATTGCTTGCAAATAAAATGCAAGTAATTTTTCCAGAAGGCGCTCCTGGGGCTCAAGGAGAAGTTTTTAGAGATAATAAGATCCATCCTCTCAAGCGAGGTGTGGCTAGTATCGCTCTAGAAGCAGAATCTCAAAAACCAGGCATGGAAGTGAAAATTTTACCCATTAGCCTTAAATACAGCGATCCCTATCCCAGTTGGGGTACTAAAGTTCGCGTCAAAATTGGTTCCCCTTTAAATGTTGCTAAATATAGCAGCGATTCTCTACGTAAAAGTTCCAAAAAACTGACAGCGGATTTAGAAACTGCACTCAAAGATATATATGAAGAAAAAGAATCAGAAGATTCTGTACTATTTCCTAGTACTTTAAAAATAAACTAACAAAATTCTCAATGACAAATGTCCGCGATCGATAACTTTATCTATTTATCAAAATTGTTTAATAACAGAATGTAAGTTTAGTTGGGGTGGGTTCAAGCTGCCGAACAAATAATAAAGATTTTTCTGGGAGCTGGAACATAGTATCTTTGGCTCCCAAAATAAATTTTGAGGAAATTAAAGCATCAATCATTATTTACCAGTAGAGAGGAAATGTTTTTCCAACAGATCTGGTACTTGTTTCGGCATAATTTTGCTGTAACGAGCTTTATCTGGCATCATCACCACATTAGGTCCCATCTTACACTTCTTGAGGCAGCCAGTCGTTTTAATCTTCACTTTCTCTTCTAAGCCGCGATCGCGCAAACCGCTCTCAAGGGCTTCACATATAGCTCGACCGCCTCTTTTCCAACAACTTGATTTCTGACATACTAAAATACTTGCTTTGCTCTTTTGGCAGGGAGTGCTTAAAGGTCTATCTTTGCCAGCGCATGGGGACGTTTGACAACTATCACTTTTTGCTCGAGCCAGTTTAACTTCGCAGGCTTTTAATTTCAATTTACCTGTCTTGAGACATAATTTTTGTTCTCCGCTTATCTCAAGCCAAGATCCAGGAACAATATTTCGATCGAGACTATTGCGAAGTTCCTTAGGAAGTTTAATCCAGTATTCTTTGTCAGAAACAGTCACTCTAAGGTATTTAATTTTATATCCGTCCTTAATGACAAATCCCAATAACTGCCCGACTTCGTTAAAATCTGAAACTTTTTCTTTTAACTTAGACATTTTTTTAATCCTAACACTAATTTTCTTCTGTACAAGCTTTCATATCCCAACAATCATCCAGCCACACCACTAATTCCCTGCGACTAGCAGTTAGCTGTTTGACCACACTCCACAGTTGGATAGCTTCCTTAGTATTGTCGAGTTCTACACATAAAGGCTCCCCAGTCACGCACTGACAGGGTATCTCTAATTCTTGCAGTCGTTGATAAACCTGCCAACGATCGGCCCAGTTGACTTTGACAACTTTACTGATTTTTGCTTTGGGGTTGCTTAGACTCATTATTTTAAAAGATAAGTATTTTCACTTCAATTACTTAGAGCCCTCTTACTTTTTTTGCTCGTGTTTTGGGGCTGAAAGAAGCTATCTGCGACGAAAGAGTCGTTATCTTCTTCTGCTTAAGTATAACTCCTAATCAATAATGATTGTCAATAAGTTTATTGCATTTCTTTAGATGATGATATAGAATTTTGTTAAAGAATATTTTTTGTAAATTCGTATCCATTTCCTCTTCACAATGGGTTTAAATTTTTGTTATTATGTATTTGCAATAACCACTGCTTAATGAAAGGAAAGCAAAGTAAAATTATGTCTACCACACAAGGACTGCTCCGCCCCTTCGGTCAAGTTGAAGAAAACGTTGTTTTATTAGAAAAAAATGTTAGCGAGCCAGTTTGCGAAGGCTTGAACACAGTAATGTCAAGTTTCCAAGCTCTCTACCTCCAATATCAAAAACATCATTTCCTAGTAGAAGGCTCGGAATTTTACTCTTTGCATCAATACTTCCAAGATAGCTATGAAGCTGCTCAAGGACACGTTCACGACCTAGGAGAGCGCTTGAATGGACTAGGAGGAATTCCTGCTGCTAGCTTCACCAAGCTAGCCGAATTGTGCTGCTTCACTCCAGAAGAAGACGGAATGTTTGACTGTCGCAGCATGATCGAACACGACTTAGGCGCTGAACAAGAAATCATTAAAGTTCTACGCCGTCAAGCTGCTCAAGCTGAAAGTTTAGGAGATAGAGCTACTCGCTATCTTTACGAAAAAATTCTACTAGAAACAGAAGAAAGAGCTAACCATCTCAATCACTTCTTAGCTCACGACAGCCTGACTGTAACCTTTGTTGGCAATGGCAGCAAATAAGTAAATTACACCAGAGGAGCCACAGCGATAACTACCTATAACAATAGTAAGATACCGTAGTTGCTAGTGGCTTCGCGACCAGAGTGCGATCGCTTCCGTGGGTAATTTATAGATATAAATCAATTTAAGGTTATGAATAAGCTCGATAAGGAAGACCTCTGAAAAGGTTGATAGGGAATCACAAGCTATAAAATTAATAAACCAAGGGATAGTCTCGGCGATCGATAATATTTTCGCCTAGGCTATATTTTTCTTTTACGAGATATATAATAAAGAGTAATGTATCCAGCAATCGCGATCGAAGACTTCTTTTAGATTCGAGAGAGCTGGTAAATTCGAGTGTCAAAAAGAACCAGGAGTGCATAATTTCTAGTCAGTTAAGTGAGAGAGATATATATTTTCTGGCAAATATAATTTATATTGTCTTTGGTGTAGTAGAGCCGAAGCAACTTAAATTAATTTGAGGATGAAAAATTCTGAACTTGGTTCTGTTGTTTTCAACTATGTCGAGCCTATACCTAGACTTAAAGGCAAAATTCCTATAGACTCGATCTGATGAAGGCAAATAATGGGAGCATTATTTGTTGAGTTAACAAGTGTTGAAGCAGTAAATTTCTTGAGAGCGAGGTTAAAAAATGAATGCCAGATTGAGATATTTGGCATCTGAAGAACCTCACTTGCTTTAGCCATTACTACTTGCTGTACATCTAATTTAAAAGCCCGCGAAAATTGGAAATAGATACTATTAAAGTGGCGAACTTTCAGTTCTACAAAAAAGTATTTATTCCTAGAGAGGTATTAAATGATAGCAGTAGTTTTTAATCAAACAAGAAGATAACGTCAAATTGACAAAGATATAACATCAGAGATTGACGAAGAGAGGTTGACTATGAAGTATCGTGCCATAATTGTTGCTTTCCTAGCTGTATGCTTGGGGTTATTAACAACTGCTTGTTCTCAAGATGTAGCAACTATAAGCAGTAAAGAACAACTAACCTACGACCAGATAGTAAATACTGGGTTAGCAAATAAATGTCCGCAGATATCAGAATTTACCCGAGGTTCTATTCCTATAAATTCCGAGGAAAAATATATTATTACGGATATGTGCGTAGAACCACAAGAATACTTTGTGAAAGTAGAACCCGCAAATAAACGGCGAGAAGCAGAGTTTATTGAAGGTAAAGTTTTAACAAGAGATACTTCCAGTCTCGATCAAATTAGCGGAACACTTGAAGCAGACGAAAATGGTATTTTGACTTTTACAGAAACAGATGGAATTGATTTCCAAGCGATTACAGTTCAGTTACCTGGTGGAGAGCAATTTCCTTTCTTGTTCACTATTAAAGGTTTAGTTGCCAAAACCGAGTCAGGTTTTGAAAAAGTTAACACCTCAACTGACTTTTCTGGAGAATTTAAAGTCCCATCCTATCGCGGTCAAGTTTTCCTAGATCCTAAAGGTCGCGGTGTTGCTACTGGTTACGACAACGCCGTAGCACTTCCATCTCAAGCAGATGATGAAGATTTAACTCGCGCTAACATCAAACAGTTTGTAGGTGGTGAAGGCACAATGTTCCTTCGGATTGCAAAAGTAGACGGTGAAACAGGAGAAATAGCTGGAACCTTTGAAAGCGAACAGCCATCAGCTACCGATTTGGGAGCTGAGGATCCTGAAGATATAAAAGTTCGCGGCATTTTCTACGGTCGTATTGAACCACAAGTCTAAACAGTTAGCTGCTATTACAAATAGCTGATAGAAAAAAAATTATTGAGGGGCAAAGCGCCCCTTTTTTTATTGGTAATAACAGAGAAAAATATACACAAAAATACTTAGTTTTAATTTTAATTATCAATGTAGGTATATTAATTGCGTATTCCTTAATAAAAAATACTCGAATAACTCAGTAAAAATAACCAAGGTTTGACTCTCTTGTCGATCGAAAAGAGTAGTGTAAATGCTGTTGTCATCCATCGATAGCAAATAATAAGCTAATAGAAGTAAAGAGCAGTATTCAAAACAAAACTCTTACTATTTCCGATTTAAAGCGGATTTTTTCTCATTATCACTGCTTTTTAGGAGTTACATCACAGCTTTCAATATATCAATTAAATAGCTACTAAAAAAAACTATTTTGCTACCCCATAGAGAGTCATAAAAAATAAATTCAAAATGTCTACCACTACCATTAGTAAAGAAATCAAACTTGAAAGCGCGAGCTTATTTAGAGATTATCAACAAGCAAAAACTCTTAATCTGCGCAATCAGATTATGCAACTTAATTTTGGATTAGTAAGAAAAGAAGCTCATCACTGGGTCAATCAATGTAACGAAAGCTACGAAGATTTGCTGCAAGTCGGTTGTATTGGCTTAATTAGAGCTATAGAAAGATACAAGCTTGAAAAAGGATATGCTTTTAGTTCTTTTGCCGTTCCCTATATCCGAGGTGAAATTCAACACTATCTGAGAGATCGCAGTTGTCCTGTGAGAATTCCTCGGCGCTGGCTAGAATTGAAGCGGCAAGCTGAGGGAGTTATCAGGGAGTTTCGGGAGAAATTTAAGCGACAACCGACAGATCCAGAAATAGCACAGGTTCTAGAAATTTCTACTAAAGAATGGCTTGAAATCAAACTAGCTTATCAAAATCGAGAACCTCTAAGCTTAGATATCTCCGTAGGTAATGAAGACGATGGAAAAACTAACTTAGTCGATCTCATTCCAGATCCTCGGCATCGTAGTTTTCAGTTAGCTCAAGAAGACCAAATTCGCTTGCAAAATGCTTTAGGTAAGCTTGAAGAAAAAACTCGTAATGTCTTAGAGTTTGTCTTTTTGCACGATCTAACCCAAAGAGAAGTTGCCGAACTTTTAGGTATCAGCGTAGCAACTGTAGCTCGTCGCGTTAAGAAAGGAGTTAGACTTCTTAAAGATTCAATGATAGGGGAATAACTTTAGCAAGTATCGTCTCGCTGAATTAGAAAAGTTTATAAATATAAGTTTATAAATGTATTAGAGACCCACCTGTTCCCAGTGCCATTATCGTTTGCAGTCAAAATAAGGATTCTTGATATTACTATTTTTAAGAATCTCTTGTGAAGAGAAAACTGATATTGTAGGATTGGCTGGAACTACAATAGAGATAAAATCTATTGTGTTTTGTAGTAAAAGTCTAGGAGGCCGCTAGTGTCAAGAACTAGGTTGACAGTATTTGGGATAGTGCTTGCTGTATTGATAGGAAGTTGTGGGGCCAATAACTCAGAAACAGCACGAGAAACGAAACAGCAAACTACTCCCTCAGATGCCTCTAAAAATAACGCTAAAACTGAAGAGGTAGAAAAAAACAAAGAGAAAATAGAAGAAGACAATAATATAGAGGTTCCTGGCTTAATTCCACCCACTCTTCCTACTGAACGACTCAAAAACATTTCCGAAGGACGACAAGATCCATTTTCTCTCATTCCTCTCAAACCAAAACCAATACAGCCGAAAAAAGAAGGGCAAAATACTACTAGACAACCACTTCCTCTTACCCAACAACCCGAACAACAAGAACCACAACCGGATCTTGCTAGAGACGTTGTCGTTACAGGAGTATTAACAGTAGGCAATGTTACAAAAGCAATTATCAAGGCTCCGAATGAAAAATTTAGTCGCCACGTGGATGTAGGACAATATTTGTCAAATGGTAAAGTGCGAGTTAAACGAATTGATATTAACTCGACTCCTCCAGTTGTTGTTTTAGAACAGTCTGGAAAAGAGGTATATAAAAGAGTTGGAGAACAAGTATCGGCATCACCCCAACAAAACTAAAATATAGAAATAATCTCGTAGAGTTTTACTCTAGGTGTAGTTTTTCTAGTTTTTTAAGGGTCTAGGTAAATTCCCTAGACCTTGAAAAAAAGTCGTATAGGTTTGCGATCGCGGTCGCGCCTCGCGCAGAAAAGGAGGATTTTCAAATTTGCAACCAATAGAATTAGAGCGGCGACGAGAAAAAATTTGTTATTCTGAATTACCTCTAGCAGTCTATCGAGAGATAGCAGCTCACCTGCAACAAGTAGAGGGGATAACAACAGAACTAATTACTCAGCAGTCCCAAAAGTTTGATTACCAGCAAAGTCAGATAAGCTGTTTGTCAATTGAATACCCTGTTAAGTTCGACGCTAGTTGTCAAAAGCGCGTGGAAGAAATTTTAGATTATTATACTAAGCTTTATGGTTCGCTACAACGAGAGTCTATTGTTTAATTTTTAAGCTCAATTCGGTATCGGAAACGCCAAACTCCTTCCGTGCATAGCTCACGGGAGGAGTAGTTGATAAACTCAACTAGGTAAGAGAACTTTTTACGAACTAACAGCAGCAGTCGATCGAGGCTGAACTAATGCTTCTCGTAACAAAGCGGCTTTATCAGTGTTTTCCCAGGGTAAATTTAAATCGGTCCTTCCAAAGTGACCGTAAGCTGCTACATCTTGATAGAAACGACCACCTCTTTCAGCAGAAAGACGACGCAGATTAAACGTCTGAATAATTCCAGCAGGACGCAGGTCAAAATGTTGTTGTACTAAGTTCAACAATACTTCCTCTTCCACCTTGCCAGTACCAAAAGTTTCGACCATAATACTTACTGGTCGAGCCACCCCAATAGCATAACTAACTTGAACTTCGCACTTATCCGCTAGACCTGCTGCCACAATGTTCTTAGCAACATAGCGACAGGCATAGGAAGCACTGCGATCGACTTTAGTAGGATCTTTGCCAGAAAAAGCTCCACCCCCGTGGCGGGAATAGCCACCATAGGTATCTATAATAATTTTTCTACCTGTAAGACCTGAGTCTCCTTGAGGTCCGCCGATAACAAATTTTCCTGTGGGGTTGACCAGATAGCGGGTATTGCTATCTGGTTTGATATTGATGTCAGCAAATACTGGCTGTACTACTGCTTCCCAGAGGTCTTCTTTAATTTTTGCTTGAACAGCCGCCCCATCTTTAATCTCCCCAATGGTTTCTGTGTGCTGGGTAGAAATTAAAATCGTATCGATGCCAACTGGTCGTCCGTCTTCATAGATAACCGTTACTTGAGTTTTCCCATCCGGACGCAGGTAAGGTAACTGACCTGTTTTACGTACTGCAGCTAGTCTGCGAGAAATCCGATGTGCCAAACTAATTGGCATGGGCATTAGTTCTGGAGTTTCGTTACAAGCGTAGCCAAACATCAACCCTTGATCCCCAGCACCAATTTTGTCTAATTCGTCTTCGCTGAGCATCTCTCGAGACTCGTGGGCTTTATTGACTCCATTGGCAATATCAGGAGATTGTTCGTCTATTGCTACTAACACGGCACAGCTATTGGCAGAAAAGCCATTATCCGCATCGATATAGCCAATTTCGGCAATTTTTTTTCTTGCCAAATCGACGAAATTAACGTGAGCATTAGAGGTAATTTCTCCGGTAATTAATACCAACCCAGTATTAACTACGACTTCTGCAGCGACGCGGCTGCGATCGTCCTGAGATAATAGGGCATCTAAAATGGTATCTGAAATCTGATCGCAGATTTTATCGGGATGGCCTTCGGTGACTGATTCAGAGGTAAATAGGTAGCGACGAGACAATTTCGACGTTCCTCCTTGTCTAGATGGTTGCTGTGCAATAAATAAGTTGCTTGGGTTAAATTTATAGCATATATAAAGTTGAATAATTAGAAAAGAATACTTTTAATCCTTAATCTTTACCTGCGCTCTTGAAAATTTTAAGTTTTATCAAGATGAGGGAATTTATTTGGGCTACCCTATCTTATGATTCGAGAATTTGGATTTCATTGAGGAAAGAGATCGCCACATCTGCTGTTTCTAGATGAGCTGCTTCAGGAGTTCCCCAGGAAATCCCAATAGCCCCTGCTGCACCTGCTGCTTTTGCCATCGCCATATCTCCTTGAGAATCTCCTACCATAATTGTTGCTTCGGGTTTCACTTCCAAAGCTTGACATGCTTTAAGAAATAGACGGGGATCGGGCTTAGTTAGTTCCCCCTGTACTCCCATTGTAAGTTGAATATACTCAAATAATTTATGGCGATCGACAAAAGCTTCGACCCCAGCAGTAGAGTCAGCTGAGAGAATGCCTAATTTTAGACCTGCTAAGAAGAGAAATTTCAATACTTCGACACTGCCAGGGAATATAAGAGAACTTTGAGATCTTTGTGTGATGTATTGCTCTGCCTCGGCAAAAGCCTTAGTAGCGATCGCCAGGGACTCAAACCAACTGCGACCTGTTTCTGCAATATAAGTAGCCGCAGCAATTTCATTTTCTCGTCGGCTGCCCACCGCAATCAAACCCTTAGGATCTAAAGCATCCTCAGATATGCCAAAAGCTGCTAATAGGGACTCCCCAATACCAGGAATTTCAGCATCTACAATTTGGGCTCGTTTTCGGCCTAATTCCCATAAAAATTTCTGGGAATCTTGTAAGGTACCGTCTTTATCGAAAATAATAGCCTCGATCTTGGGAAATTTAATTTTTTTACAGACAATTGTTACCAAAATTAATTCCTCTGGTTTTATTTTACAGAAAAAAAGAGGGTATCACCCTCTTTTTTGGCAATTTTATAACCTTTACAGACAATTTGTCTCGAATTTATTATTCCTCAATTGCTGCTACTGGTTCTTGCTCTGTTTCTTTTGGTTCTGCTGCCTCTTCTGTTTCTGTTAGTTCTGCTGCTGGTTCTGTTTCCGTTGGTTCTTTTTGAGAAGAAGGTGTTTCAGCTTGCTCTTCTTCTTCTGTTGCAGAAGGTGCTTCATATTCCGTTTCTGTAGTCAGTCCTTCTGCCTCAGCTTTTAGTTTCTGGCGATATTTCTCTGCCATTTCTTCAGCTTTCTCAAAAACTAACTCTCTATTTTTGAGCATATCGCCTGCTTCTGGCTCTAGTTGCTTCGTGGAGAGCGATATACGACCTCTTTCTGCATCTAAGTCAATTATCATTACTTTTAGTTCGTCATTGACATTAAATACGCTGTGAGGGGTGTCAATGTGATCGTGAGATATCTCTGAGATATGTAGTAGTCCGCTAACACCTCCAATATCAATGAAAGCACCATATGGTTTGATCCCTCTTACAGAACCAATAACGACTTGACCTACTTCCAAACCATTCATCTTACGTTCTACTAGAGCGCGGCGATGGCTTAAAACTAGACGATTGCGCTCTTCGTCTACTTCTAAAAATTTTAAGGGTAGGTCTTGACTGACTAAATCTTCTTTCGCTTCGCGGGTACTGATGTGAGAACCAGGAATAAAGCCTCGCAAACCTTCGATGCGCACTAAAGCACCGCCACGGTTAGTCGCAAAGACAGTAGATCGCACGGTAGCATCTTCTGCTTGTAGCTGACGTACTCTTTCCCAAGCGCGCATATACTCAATGCGGCGAATAGAGAGGGTTAACTGCCCGTCCTCGTTCTCATCTGTTAAGATAAAGAATTCTCTTATTTCGTTTGATTGCAGAACGTCTTCAGGTTCGTCAACTCTGTTGATTGACATCTCCTGAATTGGAATGAATGCTGCTGTTTTCGCACCAATATCAATCAGGGCCCCATTTGGTTCCATACTAAATACGGTTCCAGCAACTATATCACCAGGACTGAAGTGATAATCGTATTTGTCAAGAAGGGCAGCGAAATCTTCGTGTGTAAAGCCAATATCTGTATTAGCCTTTGTTTTCTGATTGATCATGTGCGTATTTATTCCTTGTTATTGTCTCCCTAATTACTTTGCCTCCTGTTGATGTACACTCACGGACTGACTGTGTAGCCTACACCTACATTGCGCTATCTATCGTTTTGTTTGACCGTCACCTTGGCTTGCTAAGGTTGTATTAACTACACTTGCACTAGGAGCGATCGCTACGTACGATATTTGTATATCTTGTTCTGGTTAACTTACCTATGAACTCCGAAGGATTTCTCAGTAGGGGTTTGACCATCCACGCTTTATGACTCTAGTTCCTAACGTCTGTGTTTATTTCTATTTGTTGACAGGGGACTTATTGTTTTGTCGTTATTCCTGTCTTACGGGTATCTGTTCTGGATACTGCCACCAATTGGATCCCTTAGGAAACTTAGATAACTAGCTTTCAGGGCTTTATCTTGCTAGAGAAGAAGTTATCTTCAGGTAGCCAAGCGAGTCTATTACAAGTTATACTTCGTTATTTTTATTCTATCAGACCCAGATTTTGTTCCTCGACCTCTAGGCTTCCCCTAAGTCTTGTCAACTTTTCTGAGTTTTCCACTTTTTTTCCAACTCGATCTCTATTTTAGGTTACCAAAATTTTATTATAGTATATTTTTGAAATTTCTTATATAAATAATTAATTCCATCGAATCGTCCGTTTTTACTTATTGGGTAAAAACAAACTTTGTTAATAAACTATTTATCGGTGAAGGAGCTTTTATGACGAAGCTAGGGCCGAAGATAAATTATCAGGCTTTTTTGTTACTTCTGACAATGGGCATTTCCACTGTTTAGCAGCTTGAGTTGCATCAGTTTCCTTTTGCAGATTTTTTAAAGCCTCGATAAAATCTTCAATTCCCTCAAACTGACCGTAAACAGAAGCAAAGCGGACGTAGGCGACTTCATTTTCACGAATTAAGTACCTAAGTACTAATTCCCCTATTTCACTGCTGGTCACTTCTCGTTCCAATCGCTGCTGCAATTGAGCTTCGATTTCATCTACTATAGCTTCTAGGCGTTGGTGAGGTATGCCTGTCTTTTCGCAAGCACGGACAATTCCTCGCAACAGCTTAGAGCGATCGAAAGATTCTCGATCGCCACCTTTTTTAATTACGGAAATGGGCACAAATTCAATCCTTTCGTAAGTGGTGAATCGATGTTTGCATTGCAAACATTCTCGCCTCCGACGAATACTTTTTCCGGCTTCTGTGGGACGGGACTCTAGTACGCGACTTTCTTTATGCTGGCAATAAGGGCATTGCATAGGTTTAAAGCCCCTTTGATTTATTAATCTATGTTAGTGTTTACTAATGGTCGAGATTTTTACTCTAGTTTGAGAAAAATAAATAGCAAAAATCTGAGCCATTTTTTCTATCTTAGTCTCCCATAAAGGGTTGACTGTAGATATTTAGGCTCAGAAAGGTTAAAAACCACCACTCGATATTGTTCGATCTTTGAGTTTGTTTTCTCCTTAAAATGAGGATATCTTCCTAAAATTAGATTTTTAGTATTATTTTATCCTCTATAGCAACTAAAAATTCTTTAGTTGATGAATTTATCTATTTTTCAATGCGAGGAGGTTCGCGAAAAGCAATTGCAAAGAAAATAACTGATAACGCTAACGCTAAAACGAGTATGTAAGCTACGGCATCCATTTTAAAATTTCCTCAACTCCGCCATTAATAGTCTATCAAGAAAAATTACTTATCTGAATTTTTGGGGCTGTTCAATTTTCTAGGAAGAGAAGGAAACATTTTTCCTTCTCTTCCTAATTATCTCCAACTTAAATTGGAGGCTCGATCGTTTCAGAAGTGAACTTACACAGTTTCTTCTTTACGGGTACTTAAGTCACCCACTTTCTGGAAGACACCAAACTCAACTTGTTCCCCAAGTTCTGGATCGACTCCAGCAAATACGTCGCGGTACAGAGTCCGAGAGCCGTGCCAAATGTGACCGAAGAAGAACAGCAGGGCAAATACTGCGTGTCCGAAAGTAAACCAACCTCTGGTGCTGGTACGGAACACGCCGTCAGAGCCGAGGGTTTCGCGATCGAACTCAAACGCTTCCCCAAGCTCAGCTTTACGGGCATATTTTTTCACGTCGGAAGGGTTGCTAAAAGTTTGTCCGTCTAGGGCTCCGCCGTAGAAGCTAACTGTTACGCCAGTTTGCTCTACGCTGTATTGAGATTCTGCACGTCGGAAGGGAACGTCTGCACGAACTATTCCTTCGGAGTCTGTTAGAACTACAGGGAAGGTTTCAAAGAAGTTGGGCATCCGACGTACTGTCAGTTCCCGTCCTTCAGAGTCTTTAAATACTGGGTGTCCGAGCCAAGATTGAGAGATTCCGTCGCCTTTATCCATCGGTCCAGTTCGGAACAAACCGCCTTTGGCTGGGCTGTTGCCTATATAGTCGTAGAATGCTAATTTTTCGGGAATTTTCGACCAAGCTTCGGAGAGGCTATCTCCTGCTGCTAAATTAGCGTCAACTCGTCGTTGGATTTCCTGTTGATAGTAGCTGTCATCCCACTGGTAACGGGTGGGGCCAAATAGTTCTACTGGAGTAGCAGCACTACCGTACCACATGGTTCCAGCAACAACGAAAGCAGCGAAAAATACGGCAGCAATACTGCTAGAAAGTACAGTTTCAATGTTCCCCATCCTTAGGGCTTTATAAAGCCTTTCTGGAGGACGAACGCTGAGGTGGAATAATCCAGCAATAATACCCACAACACCAGCAGCAATGTGGTGAGCTACAATTCCGCCAGGATTAAAGGGATTAAATCCTGACGGTCCCCATTCCGGCGCTACTGCCTGCATGTGACCCGTTAGACCGTAGGGGTCAGAAACCCACACGCCAGGACCCCAAAGACCTGTTTGGTGGAAAGCACCAAAACCAAAGCAAAGAAGTCCGGATAGGAATAAGTGAATGCCGAACATTTTAGGCAGATCTAGGGCTGGTTCCCCAGTACGAGGATCGGTGAATAGTTCTAGATCCCAATAAACCCAGTGCCAGCAAGCCGCTAAGAATAGCAATCCGGAAAGAACGATGTGAGCGATCGCTACTCCTTCAAATGACCAGAATCCTGGATCGACTCCTGTCTCGCCAGTGATGCTCCATCCTCCCCAAGAGCCAGTTACGCCCAAACGAGCCATAAAGGGCATGACGAACATTCCTTGTCGCCACATTGGGTTTAAAACTGGATCGCTAGGATCGAAGACGGCTAGTTCGTATAAAGTCATTGAACCAGCCCATCCTGCTACCAGAGCAGTATGCATCAGGTGTACGGCAATTAACCGACCTGGATCGTTAATTACAACTGTGTGTACTCGATACCACGGTAGTCCCATTGACTACGCTCCTCCTGTCAATATCTGTTGTCTACTTCTTCGATGTTTTTTTCTTAATCGATTTTGGGTTATGCCTTTTTCTGTTGCGCGATCGCCTGGCTGTTTAAAGTGGCGATCGCATAACAGAGCTTTAGACCTACCTATTATCTCTTGAAATTGAAGATTATTTTAAAGAAGTGTAACTATTGTTAGAGCAGAGTGCAAGACTTTTGCCTATTTATCTAAAAATGTCAATAAATGTAATTTTTTTGGAGAAATCAAGTTTTTTATGTTAAGCGAAACAAGAGGAGATAAGTGAGGCTGCGATCGAGTAATTAATTTAATAAAATCTTCCAATAGAGAGTGCGATCGAACGAGGGTTACGGCTGGTTCGATCGCTTTGGGCAAACCGCGACGCGAGTTGATTGGTAATAAATTAGTTAAAGAAATTAATTAGAGGTTAAGATGGAAATTGGGGTTCCTAAAGAAACTAAAGACAAAGAATTTCGCGTAGGTTTAAGCCCGAGTAGCGTAAGGGTATTGTGGGAACAAAAGCAAACAGTTTTTGTGGAAACAGGCGCGGGTGTGGGTGCTGGTTTCTCAGATGAAGATTACCAGCAAGCAGGAGCCCAAATTGTTACATCGGCAGCCGAGGCGTGGAATCGGGAACTCGTAGTTAAGGTTAAAGAGCCTTTACCTGAGGAATATCCCCATTTACAAAAAGAGCAAATTCTATTTACTTACTTACATCTAGCTGCCGATCGCCGTTTGACCGAACATCTAATCGATTGCGGAACCACAGCGATCGCTTATGAAACAGTAGAACTTCCCGATGGCAAATTACCTTTGCTCACCCCCATGAGCATTATTGCGGGACGACTAGCGGTACAGTTTGGAGCTAGATATCTCGAAAAGCAGCAAGGAGGGCGAGGCGTTCTTCTGGGTGGCGTTCCTGGGGTAAGAGCGGGTAAAGTAGTTATTCTTGGAGGTGGAGTAGTTGGTACAGAAGCAGCGCGGATTGCTGTAGGTCTGGGGGCACAAGTACAAATTCTCGACATCAATGTAGATAGATTAGCCTATCTAGAAACTTTGTTCGGTTCTAGAGTCGAACTACTTTACAGCAATTCAGCCCAAATTGAAGCTGCGGTGCCAGAAGCAGATTTATTGGTTGGGGCTGTTTTATTATTGGGAAAGAAGGCCCCAGTGCTAGTATCTAGGAATTTAGTAGCCAAAATGCGTCCTGGATCGGTCATTGTCGACGTAGCAGTAGATCAAGGTGGGTGCGTGGAAACTTTACGCGCGACATCTCATACTAGTCCTAGCTATGTAGAAGAAGGAGTTATTCACGTCGGTATTCCTAATATGCCAGGAGCAGTTCCCTGGACGGCTACTCAGGCTCTTAATAATAGTACTCTTCCATATGTTTTAAAACTTGCTAGTAAGGGTTTGAAAGCTCTAGAAATAGACGAAGCCTTAGCAAAAGGTTTAAACGTTAAAAACCATTATCTGGTTCATCGGGCGGTGCAAGAAGTATTTCCAGATTTGGTTTAGGTTTGTTACTTGATCATATCTAGGAAGGAATCATCTATCTCATAACCTACGGTTTGAGCCATAGACTTAAGGCGCGATTTACTGGGAGCATCGATCTCCTGCAGCCAATCGGAGAGGATAAATATTTTATGCATCACGAAAATCTCTAGGGCTTCTGGATTGTATTGGATGCCTTCTGTGCGATTAAACTGATGGGGAACTAGCATAGCAATGTAGCGGGCTAATTCTCCAGATTTCCAATCCAATAAAAAAGGTAACCAAGGATAATAGGCATCTAAACGTACAAAATATAGCCTAATTTCCGGTACTTCTGAGAGTTCCCTCGGATCGGTAGGATCGCGAGTATAGTCGATGTCAAATTTGAGTTGCTGTTCTCTATTGACGATCGTCCCCGACTCTAGTAGGGGGTCGATTACTGCTTTAGCAGGAGATAGGTCTAGTTTGTTGATGTTTTCGGTGTTTAGCGCGATCGTCAGACTCATTGATTTCTAAATAT
>JAAUYD010141178.1_pt1 | contig 18690 bp, 17 predicted proteins | sample 7278101 | NCBI WGS metagenome assembly JAAUYD01 (sample SAMN14350128, study PRJNA611818) | marine sediment metagenome | isolation source: surface marine sediment (0.6m) | place: French Polynesia: Moorea | collected 2018-08
ACATAAATAAACAGCACTATGTTAAAAAATGTTTTCCCGATGAATTCCTCCTGACTCCTGTGCGATAGCGCCGGAACGTAGTGAGGAACTCCTGACTCCTGACTCCTGACTCCTGACTCCTGACTCCTGACTCCTGACTCCTCGTCTCACAGTTAACTTTAATTGTGTCCAACTACTTAATTGGTAAAGACCATCCTAAACGAGTTGGTTGCTCATAAATCTTTTTTAAAGTGTTAATATCTCTAGCAGAAATAGAAATGGATGAACTAACTTGCGAAAAATATAAAACATCATTTTCATCTAAACTATGACCCCAAATTCCTAAACCATGACCCAATTCATGACGCGCAGCAGATAGGATGGCAATTTCGCTTAAACGGGGACTAATTTGTATAATCATTTTATGGAAAAGTTTATTATTTTTAATATAAAATTCATAGCGAGTTTGAGCAGTTTTTGCTCTGGGAATTTCTAATTTTCCTGTTTCTGGATCGACTTTTGGATTGATAGGTGGATCAGTTCTTTCTATGATAATATCAGCTAATTCTACTCTATAAACTTCTGTCATGGGTAGATAACTATTCCATTCACTAATCGACTCCTCAACCGCATGAACCCACTGATTAAAACGACGAGTTGTTGCAGCAGTATCATTCGGATTATCAGGACGATCAAAATAGATTTTTATGGGAAATTCTGACCATAATAAATATCCTGCTAGACTAGGTTTAATTTGCTCAAAATAATCCCCCGAATAAGGTTGATCTTGCCATTGATTTAATAGAGTCGGTAAGGAGTGTGTTTGTAGAGGAGGTAAAGATTTTTCTAAGTCTTTTTCTAAAGCAGAAGATGGGGTAATAATTAATAAAGTTAAAAAGATAATTACCAGAAATTTTAGGAAGTATCCCATTTTCGCATAATTTAATATAATTTAACTTGACGACGATCTAATCTTTTTTTGATCCAGTTAATACAATCATCAGGACTCAGAAATAAAGTAGGTGCAGCAATATTTCTTAATTCATGGGAAGGATAATGATCATAAAAACATCTTTTTCCTTCTTGATGGATGATAATTAATGTATTTTGATAAGTATAACGTTGCTCAAAATAGTTATCTTCTTTTAAATTAACACTATATTGATTAAGATGTTGTTGAGCAATTTTTATGATATCACCTAATGTATTAGAACAGAGTCCTGTGGGATTTTTAGCTTTATGGAATTCATCATCATACCCTTGTGCTGATAATAAAGCATAGGAATAAATAAATTCTCCACCTACTTTAGCAAATAGAAAAGGAATAATTAAATATCCTTGGTAACTACTGGATTTTTCATAGAGAAAACGATTCATAATTAACCATCACTTATGTTTAATCAATTAAAGCAAAACAACATCAATCTAAGTTGATTGACTATAAATTTTTGAGAGAAGTCATTATCTATAAAACTGACACAAGAAGCTGACTTGTAAGAGCAATTTATCAATTGTTCCGACAAAAAACACAACTTACTCAAGGATGGTGTCAGGTTTGTTATAAATCGGATAGTATGATCACTATATCAAAAAATGTCCTCTTCGCAAAGACCTTGATTCAATCATTTACCTGGTAGGGATCAATGAATAAGGTGATTATTAGCCTGAAAATACCATCAAATTGTAAATTCATCAAATTTAATCACATTAGAATTGGGTTGACGAGTATCAAAGTAATAACTGCTCACTGTTCCTTTTGCTGTATCTAAAATACTAAAAACGGTAATATCATTACTAGCAATATAAGGTAAAGGATTATTATTTTCATCTTTTAAGGGAGCTAGATTAGGAATAATCGGTTTCAATTCATTAGGATTGCCTATTTCAACATAATTTGACTGAGAATAATCAGGAGGAATCGGTCTTTTATTATCGCCTAAATGTGCGCCATAAGTATTACCAACGTTAGAAGATTCAAGAAAATTAATACCATTTGGACTGATAAAACGGTTCCAAAGATGAGAGTGACCATAGAAAACTAAGTTAACGTTTGCTGTTTCTAAAAGTGGCATTAAATCCCGAATAAGATAATCATTTTCTTTCGGATATTGATAGCGAATTTCTGTTATATTGCCATCAGTATCATAAGTAATATTCTGTATGGGATTGGTATAAGGTGGAACAATATTTCCTCCTAAAGTATGAACAGGATGATGAAACATGACAATTTTATATTTTGCTTGTTTAAATGCTTCACTTTTTAGTTCCTTTTCTAACCATTGATATTGTTCACTTCCTTGTTTAATTGGTTTAAAAATATGTTGTCCATAACCCCAATTTTCAGGGTTATTTAACCCTTTTTCTGATTCTTGATATCTTCCTTTGACATTCTTTTCTAAACTAGGAGAACGCCAGATATTAGTCGCTTGTAACACCACTAAACGAATATCCCCAAACGTGACAGCATAATAATGGCTGTTATTTGATTTTGTTTGAGGAAAAGCAAAAATTTCTTCATAAGTATCTGTATTAAATGAATTATTTTTAAGCCAATTATTTTCAATATTAGGATTAATAGTATCGGCTTTTTCTAAGTAAATATTTTTGGCTACTTCTCTAGGGATAGCATCAACAAATTGTTGAGATAATCGTTTATTTTCTGACCATCTTCCCATGACTTCATGATTACCAATGGTTGGAAATAAAGGCGCAAATTGAATCAATTGACCGCCATGATAAACGGTTTTTGTCTCTTCATTTTCTATGGTATAATTAGCCAATCCTTGGAGACAGGGGAAAAATGCTCCCCCCCTTTGATCATCAAACCATTCTGAAGCGCGATCAGGAATATTAACTAAATCACCAGCAAAAAAAATAGCATCAACTTGACCAATTGTTTCGACAACTTTTTGTAAATTAGTTGCTACCATTGGCTTTAATTGATGATCAGAAGTTAATAAAATTTTTAAAGGGGTTTCCTTTTTGGGAGAAGGAGTTAAAGAAAAAAGATTACTTTCAATTTTATTATCCTTAACAACACTAATCACTTTATAAGGTATTTTCTCCCCTTGGTTTAAGCTTGTAATTTTTCCTTCATGTCGCCAGATTTCTCGTTGGGTTGTTTGAGAAAAACTAGGATTTACTTTTGATTCTTGATCTTCTCTAGTACGACTTAATTGAGTCGTGTTAGCTATCACTTCTTTTTCTAAATTTTGTCCATAAATAATTTTGTGTTCCGTCCCAGGAAATTCAGTAAACCAAACAACTTTAACGGATGATGTTGTCGGAAACTGTAAAAAAGGATCGCTTAGTAAAGAATAATATGAATTAGAACGAGTCGAAGACATTTGTATAACGAACAAAAAAGCTAAGATGAATAATAAAAAAGTAGAAATAATTTTCACAACATTCAAGGATCTAAACAATCTTTAAGTTTGATAAAGAGATGAATTTAGAATGAAAAATGAATTTAATTCTAAATTCTAAATTCTAAATTCTAACTTCTTACCTCTCCCAAACGAGTTGCTGTTCCCCCTTCCCCGTTCCCCGTTCCCTGGAAAGATCAATAATATCCAGTGGGCATTAGGTTACAGATAAAGAGAACCTTGCTAAACTAAACTAGATAACTAATGAATCTACCCATGAAGATTCTTGTAATTTCATCCCTTTTTCCTTATCCACCAATACAGGGAAAAGCCCAGGTGAGAACCTTCTCCTTCCTTAAACATCTTAATACAAACTATGACATTACCCTAGTCACCCAAGAACCCGAAAGAGTGTTAGAAGAGGACATTGATGCTCTAGAACAACACATCAGTAATTGTATTATTTTTCCCACTGTGGCCTATCAAGACAATGCCAAAGGATTGCTCGAAACCGCCAAACAATTAGGGGTCTTTTTCCAACAAGGAACACCACCCGGTTTTCTATCCCATTATTCCATTGCGATTCAAGAATGGCTAGATAAGGCGATCGAATCGGGTAAATTTGATATTTTATTATGCGAAGGGAGTGCTAATGAAATCTATGTCAGACCCGAATGGCAGAAAAAAATCCCCACTGTCATCGACATCCATCGTTCTGTCTATGGAATGTATAAACATCAAATCGAAACCCAAGCCAATGATAGTGGATTAAGGGAGCAATTAAGTTTACCCCTCTTACGTCGCTATGAAAAACAATATTGTCATAAATTTGCGGCTGTGGTAGTAGCCAATCAAGCCGAACAACAAATCCTGAAAAATTTAAAATTAGAAGTCCCCATTACCCTCGTTCCCAACGGATTAAACTTACAAGTCTTTCCCAAACGTTCCAGCAACCAATCAGGACATCGTATTACCTTTGTTGGTATCATGGATAAACCCGCCAATATCGACGCAGCCAGGTTTTTTAGCTTAGATGTCTTCCCGAAAATTCGTCAACGCTATCCTGATGCAACCCTGGATTTAGTGGGAAGTCGTCCTGTCCCTGAAGTCTTAGAATTAAATGACCTCTCAGGGGTCAATGTCACCGGACAAGTCCCTTGTGTTCTGGATTATCTTCATAACACCACCGTGTCTGTTATTCCCATTCGCAAAAGCATCGGGACAAAAATGCGAACCCTCGAAGCATTGGCCACAGGAACCCCCTTGGTGGCCAGTGATTACGGTTTAGAAGGATTACCCGTTGATGGCCCAGGACTGCCTTTAGTGGCCATGAGAGCTAATGATGTGGATGAATATGTCTATGCGGTGGGTCGTCTTTTTCAAGATGCCAAATTGCGGGAAAAATTATCCAACAATGGACGCGCTTTAGTGGAAAATGAATATACTTGGGAACAAATGAGTCAACGTTATGAACAAGTATTGCTAGATACCTATAATAAGTTTATCTTTTAGTAACAGGGTGTAGTCAGTTATCAGTTATCAGTTATCAGTTATCAGTTGTCTGATTATGTCTAATCCTCAAATTGCTGCTATTATTTGCACCCATAACCGCGATCGCTATTTAGGTGATGCCATTCAGAGTCTCTTGGCTCAAGAGGGGGTCAATTATGAAGTCCTAATCGTCGATAATGGCTCCACAGACAACACAAAGGAGGTTGTTGAACCATTTTTATCAAAATCTCAGATTAGATACGTTTATGAGCCGATTTTAGGGCTATCGGTTGCCCGTAATCGTGGGGCAACAGAAACCACCGCGCCGATTTTAGCCTATCTCGATGATGATGCCATCGCCTCTGCTCAATGGTTAAGGGTTCTGGTTGACGCTTACCATCAAAATGAAAAATTAGCGATCGCAGGGGGTAAAGTCACTTTAATTTGGCCAGACAAGATTACCCCTCCTGCTTGGATTTCTGATGGATTAGCAGGGGGTTTAGGAGCTTATGATTTAGGAGAAAAAGAGGTTGCTATTACCAATCCTCAACTCACCCCAAGAGGCTTAAATTATTCCCTGCGACGGTCATTTTTAGAAAAAATTGGCGGTTTTGATGCTAATTTAGGTAGAGTAGGCAATAAACTTCTCTCCAATGAAGAGTTATTTATGACAGAATTAGCCTTAAATCAAGGATGGGAAGTTGTTTATCTTCCTGATGCACTGGTTGCTCATAATGTTGCTCCCGAAAGGCTTCAGCGTAGTTGGTTTTTGCGTCGCAGTTGGTGGCAAGGTGTGAGCGAATGTTATCGAGAAGAAATTGCTGGACGAAGCGGCATTAATCAGTTAGGAAGAGGAGGAGAAAGATTAATAAGAGGTTTATATAAATCCTTAAAATATATGGCTAATCCGGCCCAAAGTTTTGATAATTTAGTTTACGCTTATGGTCAAATTGGCTATTTAAAAGAAGCGATACAATTACTGCTTAAGTCTTCTCAATCTTCAAAAAAATAACAAGATAAAATGGGACAAAAAACAGCGTTAATCTGTGGCATTTCTGGGCAAGATGGGTCTTATCTGGCTCAGTTCCTTTTAAATAAAGGTTATGTGGTTTGTGGAACCTCACGAGATGCTCAAATGTCCTCTTTTCAAAACTTAGTTCGTCTAGGCATTCGAGAAGAAGTAAAAGTCGAATCCATGGCCCTCAATGACTTTCGTAGTGTCCTACAAATTCTCAATAAAATTGAACCCAATGAGGTCTATAATTTAGCCGGTCAAAGTTCTGTGGGACTCTCCTTTCAACTACCTGTAGAAACCTTAGAAAGTATTGCCACCGGCACCTTAAATTTACTTGAAGCTATCCGTTTTACTGGCGCACCGATTAAGTTTTATAATGCAGGTTCGAGCGAATGTTTTGGGGATATTGGTACCATTCCTGCCGATGAATTAACCCCTTTTCGTCCTCGCAGTCCCTATGCTGTGGCTAAATCTGCCGCTTTTTGGGAAGTGGCTAATTATCGAGAAGCGTACGGGATTTTCGCCTGTTCCGGTATTTTATTTAACCACGAATCTCCCTTACGTCCCCAACGATTTGTTACGCAAAAAATTGTAGCAGCAGCTTGTCAAATTGCTCAAGGTCATTCCCATCAACTACAACTAGGAAATGTTAAGATTAAACGGGACTGGGGTTGGGCCCCTGAATATGTTCAAGCCATGCACTTAATGCTACAACAACCGCAAGCTGATGATTATGTCATTGCCACAGGACACAGTTATTCTTTAGAAGAGTTTGTCATCGAAACCTTTAATTGTTTAGGATTAAATTGGCAAGATTATCTGATCAGCGATTCCAGTTTATTTCGTCCCACCGATATCACTTATAGTTGTGGAAACCCCAGTAAAGCAGAGAAACAATTAGGTTGGAAAGCTCACTACAAAATGCCAGAGGTGGTTAAAATGATGGTAGAAAATAGACTCAAATACTACCAGAGGTAGGAAGTCACAAAACTCCTACCCCTTGATTGATTAATTCAATGATTTGAATTTAGTAGCGATCGCGGTTCCCACCACCCCTAAAAGAACTACGAGGTTCTTTGTCTTTGGCCTTATTAACTTTTAAGGTCCGATCCATCCATTCGGCACCATCTAACTCAGCAATAGCTTTTTCCTCTTGGTCATCAGAATTCATTTCTACAAAAGCAAAACCACGCATCCGACCGGTTTGACGGTCTGTAGGGATGTGAACACGCTTCACTTGACCATAGTCTGTAAAGACTTCATTAAGGTCTTCTTTGGTTACATCATAGGATAGGTTTCCTACATAAATTGACATTTCAGATTATCTCCGTTATCTAGAAGGATTGTAGAGCTTGAGTCGTCGGAGAGAATCGTACAAAGGCTGAATGGGCTATACCCGTCAATGCTGATAACAAAATCTACTACCGAATACTTAGTCGTCTCGATTTATACTATAACACATTTTTAACACAACTATCTTAACGAAGTCAGAAGTTCCTCACTCCGTTCCGGCGCTATCGCACAGAAGTTGTTGAAAGCAGGAGAGGATTTATGCCTCGCTCCAAAAACTTTTCGCTTTTAAAAGCCAGGTTTTAGACCATAGTATCTCGATAATCTGTTGACTGGTAATTTTCATCCCTTTAGATTCAAGCACACAGAAGGAGATAAGGGATGACTTTCAGATAAAATAGGATTGCTTTCTTAAAATAACAAGGTTATAAGTTTTTAGGAATCAATAATGAAATTATTAATGATTTGTGCTACTTTTCCTTATCCTCCCAGTCGAGGGGGAACTCAAGTCAGAACATTTAACTTATTAAAACAGCTAAGTTATCATCATGATATTACTTTAGTTACCCAAAAAGCCGAAGATGTTACCGAAGAAGAAATAAACAGTTTAAAGGGTTGGGTAAAAACTTTAATGTTATTTCCTCATCCTAGTAATCCCCAAACAGGAATCGGCTCAAAAATTAAGCGATTTAGTCAATTTTTAATCACTGGAACCCCTCCCAATGTTTCTTTTTTATACGATCAATCTATTCAAGACTGGCTTGATGAAACCATTAAAAATAATAATTTTGATGCGATTACCTGTGAACATAGTGTTAATGAAATTTATATTCGTCCTCACTGGAAAAATCAAATAAAAACGATTCTTAATAGTCATAGTTCTGTGTCTCGAACTTGTCAACATCAACTCAAAACCGGAACCTCGGAAAATTATCAACGCGATCGCCTTTATTTACCTTTATTAAAACGTTACGAAAAACGAGTTTATCAAAAGTTTTCTCAGATTGTTGTTACCACGGATGAAGACTATCAACAACTTAAAGAATTTAAGATAAATAGTCAAGTTTCTGTGCTTCCTAATGGAGTAGATTTGGAGATTTTTCCTGAGCGCATAAGTGATCCAGGGGGTCATCATTTGATTATTACAGGAGGAATGGATTATGTGGTAAATATTGATGCTGCTTGCTTTTTTAGTCAAGAAATTTTTCCGTTATTGCGTCAAAAATATCCTGATGTTACTTTAACCATTGTTGGGGCAAACCCTGCGGAATCTGTCCTAAAATTAGCAGAAGAATCAGGTATTATTGTAACAGGAAAAGTACCGTCAATGGCAGAATATTTACATCAAGCAACGGTGTGTATTATTCCTTTACGTTCAGGATTTGGTATTAAAAATAAAACCCTAGAAGCGATGGCCACAGGAGTTCCGATTGTGGCAAGCGATCGCGGTTTGGAAGGAATGGAAGTTGATGGAGAAAATGCTCCTTTACGAGCATTACGAGCGAATACAATAGAAGAATATGTTAAAGGTATTAGTGACTTATTTGAAGATGAAACATTGCGTCAAACTTTATCAAAAAATGGACGAAAATATGTAGAGAATAATTACACCTGGGATAGTATAGGAGAAAAGTATGAAAAAATAATTATTATCAACACTTGACAATTAGGGATCATAGACTGAGGTGGTGGCCACCCTAAAAATGGTTAAGGATTTTGGGTAATAACTAACCTACCCACTACCGTAATGATTCCCCCAATAACGGCACTAATGCCACCGACGATCAGGGGGAGGATCAAGGAACGAAAACCCTTGAGGTCAGAAACTTCTTTAACTAAGGTGTCCTGGGTTTTTTCTACTCTTTCTAACCGTTTGTCCATTCCCTTAAGTTCTGTCTCAAAGGCTGTCAACTTAACTTTTATATCTCCTATCTCTTCTGATTGCTTGTCTAGCTTGTCCTCAATCCTTGTGAGGATGTCTGCTAAGTCGTATTTAACGGTAACGGGTTCATTCATGAGTTAAACTCCTAATTTTTAGATTTAATCAGTGGAAAAGAATCAATTATACTTCCAATATTTTTGAAATAATCTTCAATCAACATTGATTTTAGCTTCTAAGTCTTTTTGTTTTTCTTCTAATTTACTTAACATCCAAATTTCTCCCATCCATTCATCAAACTCCATGTTTAAACTATGGTCTAATTTATCATTACTAAAATTATCAATAAATTCTTCACTGGATAATTCATATTTGTCTTCAAATTCTTTTAATTTTGCTTTTGTTTCTCTGATACTCTTTTCAATTGTTTCTAGTCTATTTTGTGGGTTAATCATTTTTTTACTTACTAAATCAAATGCTGATATTTTAACAATAGTTTAATCCAATTAAATTTCTACAGGTTTTTATAGAAACATAATACTATTCTTATTCTAACCTATGACATTCAGCTATGACCAGCAACCCTAAACCTAAACCAAATATTAAGTATTGAAACAAAAAATTGACAAAATCAACGGGGGGGGAGAATAAAGGCTATTTTTAAACTATTTTCAGATTAATTAATGTATAAAATACTAGAAGCAACCTATCATCAAGGAAACTTAATCCTCAAAGATAAACTAAGTGAATCCTTATAAGGAAAACAAATCAAAATTATTATCTTAGAATCTTCTAACCCTCAAAAAGAATCTTTTTTAGAGAAAGTTGATAAACATTCCTTTAAAGTTCCTCAAGACTATCAATTCAATCGAGAAGAACTTTATGACTAAACCAATAATTTTGGATACTAACCTTTGGGTTTATATTTATGCCAAAGAGCCGATAAATAGAGATTACTATTATTGACGAGAGTATAAAACGATGAAACTCTCCAACAGATATTAAGCAGACTATGAGATAAGATCAATAAAAATTATAGAAAAAAACAAAAATGACATTAAAATAAAAAAAGAAACTCAAAGATTGAAACTTCATGAAGACCAAAAAAGAAACATGGAAATGTGTACAAGGGTGTGGGGCCTGTTGTAACCTAGATCCAAGCGATCGCCCCGACTTAGAAGACTATTTAACCCCAGAAGAATTAGACCATTATTTAAGTTTAGTGGGAGAAGACGGATGGTGCATTAATTTTGACCAGCAAACTCGAAAATGTTTAATTTATGAACAACGTCCTCGTTTTTGTCGAGTACAACCCGATATATTCCAAGCAATGTATGAGATTGATCCCTCTGATTTTAACGACTTTGCCATTGAATGTTGTCGTCAGCAAATAGAAGGGGTTTACGGGGCCAAAAGTACCGAGATGAAACATTATAATAGAGGAATCACTCAAAATAACTAACCACAGTAAGGAGGTTCGCCCATCGATACCATTTATGGAAACCTGCAAGGGTTAAAACCTAGTCAAATTAAGCAGTTAAAGCGACTTTATCATCAAAAACTACGGGGCGATCGCTTCACGTCTCCAGAGTTTGCCCAAAGACTGGCCGCCGTCAGTTCCGATCTCGGTCAAGGGGTATGCGCTTATATTAACCGTCGTGGCCAAGTTATTCGAGTAGGAGTGGGAACCCCTCGACAAACTCAAATTCCTCCCTTAGAATTACCTCGTTATGGGGCTGAACGACTTTCGGGTATTCGCTGCATTGCCACCCAACTGAAGGCTGAACCCCCGAAAGAGTCCAGTTTAACGGCTATGGTACTGCAACGCCTAGATACTTTGGTGATGTTGTCCGTTACCTCAGAAGGAAAAATGCGACGGGGTGGTGGGGCAACCGGATACGTCAGAGAAGCCTACATTGCCCATTTACTACCCGCCTCAGAGTTTAACCCCAACCATGCTTATTACTGGACCGTTTCCCCGGCCATGACCCTAGAAACCCTCTCAGAACAGGACTTTATCGGCTTAGTGGAAGGGTTAGAAGCGGAGTTTCGTCGGGAATATGTAGCCCAACAGGTAGAAGGCGATCACGAACGGGTGGTGATCGTGGGGTTACAAACAGAGAAAATGAGCGATCGCGCCTTTGCGGAGGAGTTGGCCGAAGTGCAACGACTGGTGGACACTGCCGGAGGGGAAACCGTGGAAACCATCCAACAAAAACGACCTCACCCCCACCCTCAAACCGTTGTCGGAAAGGGTAAAGTAGAAGAGATTGCTTTACGGGTGCAAACCTTGGGGGCTAATTTAGTGGTGTTTAGCATGGACTTATCCCCGACACAAGTCCGCAACCTGGAAACCCAGTTAGGGGTTAGAGTTATTGACCGTACTGAGGTCATTTTAGATATTTTTGCCCAACGGGCCCAGTCAAGGGCCGGAAAGTTACAAGTGGAGTTGGCCCAGTTAGAATATATGTTGCCTCGGTTGATAGGGCGAGGTCAAGCCATGTCTCGGTTGGGGGGTGGTATTGGAACCAGAGGACCAGGGGAAACCAAGCTAGAAACGGAACGTCGGGCTATTCAACGGCGTATTTCTCGGCTGCAACAAGAGGTGAATAAGTTACAGTCTCATCGGTCTCGTTTGCGTCAGCAGCGTCAAAAACAGGAGGTTCCCACTATTGCGATCGTGGGTTATACCAATGCAGGTAAGTCTACGTTGATTAATGCGTTGACCAATGCAGAAGTATACACCGCCGATCAATTGTTTGCTACTCTTGATCCAACGACTCGCCGTTTATCGGGTATTGATAATAACACAGGACAACCTTACACTTTTTTGTTAACAGATACAGTAGGATTTATTCATGAGTTACCTCCGTCTTTGGTGGATGCGTTTCGCGCAACTTTAGAAGAGGTAACAGAAGCGGATGCGTTATTACATTTGGTCGATTTATCTCACCCGGCTTGGCAACATCATATACAATCGGTGATGAATATTTTACAGGAAATGCCTTTAGTTCCTGGCCCCATTTTATTAGTATTTAATAAGATTGATACGGTAGATGGAGAAACCTTACGAATTGCACAAGAAGAGTATCCTTTAGCTGTGTTTATTTCTGCGAGTCAAAGATTAGGGTTAGAAACCTTACGCCATAAGTTGAGTCAGTTGGTTCAATATGCGTTAAATAATTCTAGTTTTTAACAGTGATCAGTTACCAGTTACCAGTTACCAGTTAGCAGTTATCAGTTAGCAGTTATCAATTTAAAATTGTTTGACTGTTATAACATCTCGCCAATCAGTTAACTCTCCTTTCTCAATATCTTGTTTAGCTAACTCAATATCTTCCATTAAATCAGGAATTTCTAATAATTCTGTTGTTGCTTCTTCTCTTTCTTGTTCTACTAAATTATTGATTAATTCATACGCTAAATGTAGATTAGCTTCTGATAGTTTATCTACGGATTCATTTAATAATGCTTTAAGGCTTTCTATGTTAGACATACTAGAATAAGTAACTGATATATTGACATTATCACAATAATAGATCAATTCCCCAAAACTTAAATGTCAATGTTAATATAGTGTAAATAAGTCTATTTTGTAGTTTAAGTAATTTTCTCAGGTTCATAGATAGGAATGAATATTAAATTTACAGGTAAATATAAATCAATTACAGCATTTGAGTGGTTAAATATTCCTAAGTTTGCTGTTATTACTGGTCCCAATGGTACAGGAAAATCTCAACTACTTGAGTTAATTTATAATACGATTATTAATGATAGACAAGAAAAAGAAAGAGTAACTATAGAAAATGAGACTATTGAAGGACATGAAATAAGTTTGATTCAAGGTGAGTGGCAACTAAGTCGTACTAATGGAACTACTTTAAATAATATTTTAATACAAAAACAAAATTATTTTAACCAGTTTCAAAAAATGAATAAACAATCAAACTATGACTGGAAACTTCAAAAAGCATTTTCAGATATACTTGAAAAATTTAATAAACCTCTTTATCAAATTTCTAAACAAGAATTTGATAAGGAAATAGAAGGAATGATTGTACAAAATGAAGTACAATTAAGTCAAAAAATGGAAGAAATATTTTATACATACCGATTAAATGAAATGCAACTAAGAGATAAATTACTTAAGCAATATTCTGCCAAAGAAGTAAGAAAGAATAAAGACTATGAAACAATATTTGAAGAAATAGAAAAAGAAATAATCAACGAAATTGGACAAAAACCTTGGATAGTATTAAGAGATATTTTAAAAACATCAAAATTACCCTTTTCATTTAATGATCCATCTGAACATGACATCAAAGATAGTTTTCACTTGCAAGTTCAAAATACAATAACAGGAGACTGTATTAACTTTAGTGATTTATCATCAGGCGAAAAAGTTTTAATTTCCTTAGTTTTCTATTTATATAACACACAAGAAAAAAATGTATTTCCTAAACTCTTACTATTAGATGAACCCGATGCGCACTTACATCCTAGAATGTCACAACAGCTTTTAGATGTGATAAAAGATGTCTTAGTAGAAAAATATAATGTCAGAGTTATGATGACTACTCATTCTCCTTCTACTGTTGCATTAACAGATGAAGACTCACTATTTGAAATGTCAAGAACTAACCCAAGAATTCAAAAATCTCCCTCTAAAAATCATACCATATCTCTATTGACATCAGGATTAGTTTATGTAGGTCAAGGAACTCGTTATTTTTTAGTAGAAGATGAAGACGATGTTAAGTTTTATTCTTATCTTTATGACTACTTAACCAGTGAAAAGATTATCAATGGTGATATTCCTTTTGTCTTTATTCCTGCATCAACAAAAGATAAAACTGGAGGAAAAAGCGTTGTTGAAGGTTGGGTTAAAAAATTGCAAGATTCAGGTTTACAACAAATCATACAAGGAATCATAGATAATGATCAAGGAAATGAAACCTCAGAAGGAATGTATAAGATAAAAAGATATTGTTTTGAAAACTATTTAATTGATCCTATTGTTACTTATGCTGCACTTATGGACAATGAAAAACATACAGACTATTTTGATTGTGAATTAAAGTTAGGTGAAGAATATAAACTAAAATTTTTAGATAAAGATATACTTCAAAAAATTGCAGATGAAATTTTTAATAAGATTGAACCAAAATTATTAGAATTGAAACAAGATTCCAAACTAAACGACTTATTTGGTGATTATAATCCCGATCAAGAAACTATAAAAGAACCGATAAAATTTACTAACGAAATCACTTTACAATATCCAAAATGGATCACTAAAAGAAGTGGCAAAGTAATACTTAACCGAGTTTATACACAAGTGTTTGAACCTGGAGGAAAAGTTATTAATTTTAACAACTTAGATAAAGCATTTCGGAAAATCAATTTTATCTCTAATGATATTGTTGATTTATTTAATGAAATTAGATAAACTAAATTAAGTTAACATAAATGGTTCTTCAGTACATACAATGTGTTAACTCAAATTGAACTAGAAGAATAAATTTTTAAAATTAGTTAAATTAAATTACTTAAAAAGCTTGTATCCATTCTTTTACTTCGTAATCTGTCCAAATTCCATTTTTCCAATAGGGATCATTTTCAATTAATTTCTTGACTTTTTCAGCATTTTCTGCATCATAAATCCCGAAAACTTTGCTATTATCTTTAGTGGGTCCAATAGTAATTAAAATTCCTGCTTCTTTTTGCTGTTGTAAACCCTCTAAATGAGCTTGACGGTAAGGAGTTCTTTTTTCTAAAGCATTTTCACAGTAACTACCAAATAAAATGTATTTAGGCATAATTTTAACCCATCAGAAATAAGATAAGACGACTAAAATTGAATTGTCTAAGTGTTTTGTTGACTATACCATATTATAATAATCTTACAAAATCTTGAGTTAAGGTTTAGCTAAAATAAAATCAATGTAATGACTGAAACTCCACCACCTAATGCTAATCAATTAAAACTCTAGAAGAAAAGAGACAAGCATTAGCTCTTAGGAATGAGTTAGAATATCAAATAGAAACCTCAAAAAATAATCAATATCAACGTGATTTACAACAAGCTAAAGAAGCTAGACTAAAATTAGGTAGTTTGTTGGGTGTTGTAATGGGTTCTGGATTGATTACCCTAGATATTCTTGGTACACTATCTTATACGGGATATGTTGGTATCTTTTTTATCTTACTCGGTTTAGTTAAGCTCCTCGAATACTCACCATCAGATGTTTCAGGGTTATTAGAAAGTTTTGGAAATTATGTAACAAAAACTAACAAAAATTTACCCCCATCCAATTCTGAAGAAAATAAAAATTAATCAGAGGAATATTACAATGACAGTCAATAACAATAACAATGACAGTTTAGATGAACCTAAAAATAATAAAAGTGGTTTTTTCTTACAAGATTTATTAGAATTTGACAAAAATATATTTATTAGCTTTGGTCTACTTGCTATCGCTATTTACTTAATTAATAAATTAACTTCTAGTAATATTTCTCAAGACGTACAAGGATTTTTAGTGGTAATTATTGGATTATTAATTATTGTAGCTATTGATTTCTTAAAAAAAGAGAATAATACTACAAATTCTGATGTTAAAATACCTTATCCGAAAATAGAAAATCATCATCAGTATAACTATGATTATAGTGGATCAATAATATATCAAAATAGTCAAAATACTCATTATTCTTCAAAAGGCAATCTTGAAGAAGTTGCAGCAGAAATCAAAGAAATTATTGAAAAAGTATCTCAAAATAAAACAAATTCAGATGTCAAAGAAATGCCAATTATTGAAGCAGAGTTTATAGAAAAAATTAAACATAATGAACCAGAAATAACTAAAGATTTAACAGATAAAGACTTGTCTATCGTTGCTAAAACTATTGAAACAATAGAACAAGATAAACCTTTTAAACAAAAAGTTATTAGTGCTTTAAAAGCTGGAAGTATTGCTGCTCTTGAAGATATGTTAGATAATCCTTATATATCAATCATAGAGGAAGTTGTAAAAGGTTGGAAAGAAAATGAAACAGATATCAATAATCTAGATATTAAAAGTCAAAATAAAAATTCTGAATAACTCTTAACTCACTAAAATGGTGGGTTACGACGGATATTTATGTTCTTGTTAGAAATAAAATTATAGCCGTCTAACCCACCCTACAATAAACTTTGTTAACTACGAAGAGTAACATCAAACTGTTTAACTAAAGCTTGACGAATCTTATCATGAACCGGTTCAACATCCTCATCGGTTAAGGTGCGATCGCAGGAACGATAGGCTAAACTAAAGGCTAAACTTCTTTGTCCTTCGGGAACATTTTCCCCTTGATAATCATCGAATAATTCCACACCTGTTAACAGTTTCCCTCCTGCTTTATTCATGGTTTTGGTTAAGTCTGCAACAGAAACATCTAGGGATGCAAAAAAGGCTAAGTCTCTTTCTACCGCAGGATAACTAGAATAAACTTGAAAATGAGGGGTCAATAAGTTATCTTGGTTAAGAAATTTCGATAAACACCGAAAATCTAACTCAAAAGCATAAACTTCATCTATTAAGTCTTTTTCCTGTCGGAGTTGCGGATGAATTTGCCCAAAAATACCCAATCTTTCCCCATTTAACCATAAAGAGGCGGTTCTTCCTGGGTGTAACCGTTGGTCTTCACTGTCGGGTTGATACTCTACTGTCACCCCTAACCGTTCAAAAACCCTTTCTAAGATACCTTTGGCTTCATACCAGGTCATAGGGTTAGGCTTACCGCTTCTTGTCCAACGACCTTGGGGTAATAAATCACCTCCCATGATACCAGCTATATTATCCCATTCAGCAATTTCTCCGTCAAGCCGTCGGAAAATGCGTCCCATTTCAAAGCCGTTTAATGCACCGTTTCCTTGGGATTGATTATAGGCAAAAGCGTCGATAATACCGTCTAAAAGATTGGTTCTCAGGGCGGAATATTCAGCAAATAAAGGGTTACTTAATACCACTTCTGCTTTTTCTGGTTTAACCAGAGAATATTGTACTAATTCCGTTAAACCGACTCCTCTAAACACTTCTCTGACCTTGCGTTGGGTTTGATATTCTATCGAAAGTCCCCCGGCTTCGGTTTTATCAGGAAGTTCATCACAGAAGCGATCATAACCGTAGAGACGGGCCACTTCTTCGATCAAGTCAATTTCTCGTTCTAAGTCACGGTAACGATAGGAAGGAATCGTTACAGACCAAACGGTGTTTTCTCCCGTTACAGGGGTTAAATGACAGCCTAAGTCGCTTAAAATGCGTTCTACGTCTTCTGCTGCAATGTTGGTCTTTTGGCCGTCTTTTTCTACGGGGCCTAAGACGTGATGGATACGATCTAGGCGTAACTCAATGGACTCAGCCGATCGATCCCGACGATGATCACTTATTTGTTGAGTCACAGGGGTTCCTCCTGCTAACTCCGCCATTAAAGCGATCGCTCGTTGACAAGCCAATTCTAACTCAGATTGATTAATTCCTCGTTCGTATCTTGCAGATGCTTCGCTGCGTAAACTTTGACTACGAGAGGAACGACGGATAGTCACTTGTTCAAATAAAGCTGCTTCTAAAAGGATGTTTTGCGTCTCGTCAGCGACTTCTGTGTCTTCTCCTCCCATGACACCAGCAAGGGCTACAGGGGTATCATTAGCCGTAATGAGTAAGTTAGATGGGTTTAACTGTCTTTTTTGGCCATCAAGGGTTTTGAGGGTTTCTGTCTCCTTGGCAAACCTGACTCCAACGGTTAAGTGATCCCTATTTCCTGCTACAGTTTCTAACTTCTGGAGATCGAACCCATGAAGGGGTTGGCCCCATTCTAATAAGACTAAGTTAGTAATATCGACTACGTTGTTAATGGGACGAACACCAGCTGCTTCTAAACGTTGTTGTAACCAGTCAGGAGACGGTGCAATTTTTACCCCTTCGATCACCGTTCCGATATAGGTGGGACAAGCTTTACCGTCACTTACCTCTACCGTGAGAGGATAATTTTGTTCATCTGGTAGAGAGGTTTGAGGAGGTTGGGGAAGATTTAACTCTCCTCCAGTCAATGCAGCTACTTCCCTGGCCACACCGATCATACTCATGGCATCGGCCCGGTTTGCGGTGGGGGTGATGTCTAAAATTACATCATCTAATCCCAAAAAGGGCCGAGCATCTGTCCCTAATTTTAGGTTATCTTCTTCAAAAATGTGAATACCGGCAGATTCCTTGGCCAGTCCCACTTCTGCTAAGGAACAGATCATTCCTTCGGACTTCACCCCTCTGAGTTTTGCTGATTTGATTTTCAGGTCAATTTTCGGTAAATAGGTTCCTAATGTGGCGACAGGAACATAAATATCGGCTTTAGCGTTGGGGGCCCCACAAACAATAGTTGAGGGACTTTCTGCACCAATATCCACTTGACAGACGCTCAATTTATCTGCGTTGGGGTGAGGTTGACGGTCTATAATTTTACCGATCACAACCCCATCGGCCCATTGACGACGATCTTCGATTTCATCCACATCTAACCCTGCGATGGTCAAAAGATCGGCTAATGCTTCGGGGGTGAGGGTGACGTTAACGAGTTCCCGCAGCCAGTTAACGGAAATTTTCATAGTATTTTTGTATGTTGCGATCGGTGGC
>JAAUYD010012606.1_pt1 | contig 18686 bp, 19 predicted proteins | sample 7278101 | NCBI WGS metagenome assembly JAAUYD01 (sample SAMN14350128, study PRJNA611818) | marine sediment metagenome | isolation source: surface marine sediment (0.6m) | place: French Polynesia: Moorea | collected 2018-08
ACCCTGACGCTCTCTCCTTCCTCGAACCGGATCTTCGGCTTGGGCTTGGCCGCCCCCTCCTTGATCTGCCGGGTCATCCGGGCCACTTCTTCGTCGTCGATCGGCGTGGGCCGCTCTCCGCCGCCCACGAAGCCCGTGACCTTGGGGGTGTCTTTGACGATGTGCCAGGTGTCGTCGTTGAGATTCATTCGTACCAGGATGTATCCGGGAAAGAACTTCCGCTTCGAGGTGCGCTTCTCGCCCTTCACGATCTCGACGATGTTCTCCTCGGGAATCAGCACCTCGTCGAACTCGTCCTCGCGGCCGAAGGTCTTCGCGCGCTCGAGCAGCGACTGCTTGACCTTCGCCTCGTGCCCCGAATAGGTGTGAACGATGTACCACCTTTTCGACATCGCGTTCTCCGAGATCCGCAATGCGGCGCCCATGCTCTGCCTCAGCGCAGGACGAGCTCCATGATCTGACTCAGGCCCATGTCGATCAGACCCAGGACCAGGGTCAGGATGGCCACGATCACGACCACTCCTACGGTCCCACCCACGTACTCCCGCTGCGAAGGCCAGGTGACCTTGCGGAACTCGGTCCGAACGTCGCTCATGTACTGGCGACTGCTCTCCAGCCAAACGGCGGGATTCCACTCCAACGCTCTCGTGCTTCCCTTTTAGAGTTGTGTCAAGACTGGCAGGCGCGGAGGGACTCGAACCCCCAACCTCCGGATTTGGAGTCCGATGCACTTCCAATTGTGCTACGCGCCTGTAACATTCCCTCGCCTACTCGACGATCTCTGCGACGACTCCGGCGCCCACGGTTCGCCCGCCTTCGCGGATCGCGAATCGAAGCTCCTTGTCCATCGCGATCGGCGTGATCAGCTCCACGGTCATCTCGACGTTGTCTCCGGGCATCACCATCTCCGTCCCCTCGGGAAGATTCGCCACGCCCGTCACGTCCGTGGTCCGAAAGTAGAACTGAGGCCGATACCCGTTGAAGAACGGCGTGTGACGACCCCCCTCCTCCTTCGTCAGCACGTACGCCTGCGCCTTGAACTTCGTGTGAGGCGTGATCGAACGCGGATGCGACAAGACCTGACCCCGCTCCACCGCGTCCTTGTCGATCCCACGCAGCAGACAGCCCACGTTGTCGCCGGCCTGACCCTCGTCCAGCAGCTTCCGGAACATCTCCACCCCGGTCACCACCGTCTTCTGCGTCTCCTTGATCCCGACGATCTCCACCTCCTCGCCCGTGTGAATCACCCCCTGCTCCACACGACCCGTCACCACCGTGCCGCGACCCGTGATCGAAAACACGTCCTCGATCGGCATCAAAAACGGCTTGTCCAACGCCCGCTCCGGCTCCGGAATCGACGAGTCCAACGCCTCCATCAGCTCGTCGATGCACGCGTTCTCCGCGTCGTCCGTCGGATCCGCCCCCGCCTTCAAGGCCGATCCCTTGATCACCGGAATGTCGTCACCAGGAAACTCGTAACCGCTCAGAAGCTCCCGAACCTCCAGCTCCACCAGCTCCAAGAGCTCCTCGTCGTCGACCTGGTCCACCTTGTTCAAAAACACCACGATGTGAGGAACGTTCACCTGACGCGCCAACAGCACGTGCTCCCGCGTCTGCGGCATCGGACCGTCCGCCGCGCTCACCACCAGCACCGCACCGTCCATCTGCGCCGCACCCGTGATCATGTTCTTCACGTAGTCCGCGTGACCCGGACAGTCCACGTGCGCGTAATGACGATTCTCCGTCTCGTACTCCACGTGCGCCGTCGCGATCGTGATCCCGCGCTCCCGCTCCTCCGGAGCCTTGTCGATCTCGTCGAACGAAGTCGTCTTCGCCAGATTCCTGAGCGCCTGACGCGCAGTAATCGCCGCCGTCAACGTGGTCTTGCCATGGTCCACGTGACCGATCGTCCCCACGTTCACGTGAGGCTTCGTGCGCTCGAACTTCTCCTTCGCCATCGATCCTCAGATCCTCCGTCCCTTCGGTTCCCGTCGCGGGATTCGGCCCTCGCCGGAGATGTTGGAGCTCACGAGCGGATTCGAACCGCTGACCTCGTCCTTACCAAGGACGTGCTCTACCGACTGAGCTACGTGAGCAGTCGATCCTCCTCGAAGCTGGAGCGGGAAACGGGACTCGAACCCGCGACCCCGAGCTTGGAAGGCTCGTGCTCTAGCCAACTGAGCTATTCCCGCCTGGTGCATCCGGGTGCGGATCGTGTCGCGGGCGGTCGGTGGTGGAGAGGGGAGGATTCGAACCTCCGAAGGCATAGCCAGCAGATTTACAGTCTGCCCCGTTTGACCGCTTCGGTACCTCTCCGCGTTCGAGCCTCGCGACTCGCCCCGAACTTCCGATCCGTTCACCTCACTCCGGTTGGAGAATGAAAACAAGCGACAGAACACCCGGGACCTCGCCGCGGGAAACGACGACGTCGGGTGCTCCGTCCACCAAGAAATCTGGTTGGCCGGCCGATGGCCCTGTCGTTGAATGGGCGGTTCGCCCGAACCATTATCGGGTCGCGGGATTGGCGGCCTCTCACCCCCGTCCCCGACCGCGCCGTGCTGCCCCTTCCGTCCGCTCTCCGCGTCCGCTGGTTCGCGTCCGCGACTTCCGCGAGTCCCGACATGACACCATGCGGCGTACCCCATGGAGCTGGCGAGGGGACTCGAACCCTTAACCTGCGGATTACAAATCCGCCGCTCTACCAGTTGAGCTACGCCAGCCGGGAGACCGAGCGCCGGCCGATCATAGGGGCTCGGGAAACTCCGAGCAACCGCAAGTCGCTTTGTTTCGGGGACTTGCGCGCGGAGTGACCGATCCCTGGGAGGCCTCACCCCGCGGGGACCGAGGCCCTGGGCCGGGTTCGCCGAAGGATCTCGAAGAGGACTACGGCTGCGGCGGTCGAGACGTTCAGCGACCCGACGCATCCCGCCATCGGAATGCGCACCCGGTGGTCGAGCAGCCTCGCGACGCCCGGCCGGAGCCCCCGCCCTTCGGCCCCGAGCACGACCGCGAGATGGCCCTCGAAGAGCCGGTCGGGCGCCTCGAAGAGGTCGACATCCGCCCCCGCGTCGGCCCCGAGCAGCCACACGTCGGCGTCTCGCAGCGTCCGCAGGGCGCGGGCCAGATTCGGCACACGCGCGACGGGCAGGTGCTCGAGCGCCCCCGCGCTGGCCCGACTGGCCACGGCTCCCACCGGCGGGGCCCTTCGGAGCGCCTGGACCAGGCCCTGGGCTCCGCTGGCCTCGGCCACCCGGGCCACCGCCCCCAGGTTCCGCGGATCCTCCACCCCGTCGAGGACCACCAGACGCCGCGCACCCGGCCCCTCCAGCAGCTCGAGCAGATCGGGGGCCGGGAGCGGCCCGGCCTCGAGCACGAACCCCTGGGCTCGAAGCCCCTCGGGAACGTCCGCGTCCAGCTCCCGCGCGGGACACTCCCGAACGGAGACGCCCGCCTCGGCGGCCAGCGTCCGCAGCTCGTCCACCCCGGAATGGCGCAGCGCCTCGCGGATCCGGAGCCCGTGCAGGCGGCGACGCCGGGCCCGGAGCGCCTCGCGAACCGGGTGGTACCCGACGACCAGCTCCATGGCCGGGATTCTGGCAGGGCCCCGCCGCCGGCGCTGCTAGAGCGCCCGGCTCGACGAATCCAGGAGCGAGGGTGCCGGGCTCAACAGGCCGGAAGCGAGAGCGCCTGGAGCAGGCGATCGGGCTCCGAGATCGCGGGATCGTTCCGGATCTCGAACTCGAGATAGGACGCCATCTCCTCCAGGATCTCCGGGGCCTGCTCCTCCCCGCCGGGGAGCGCCAGCAGGCGCGCGACCCAGGTCTCGAGCTCGTCGCCCGACGGACGATCGGCCGCGGCGATCGCGGAGTAGCGCCGGGTGAGCTCGGTGAAGAACGGGTCGAGACGGGCGACCCACGAGGCCCGTTTGCCGGCCTCGGGTTCGCCGAGGGCATCGGTGAGGGCGCGGATGCGCTTGCACTGGGCCGCGAGCTCGCCCGAGAACACCTGGGCTCCGTCGGGCTCCGCAGGCTTGGCCGCATCGAGCCGAAGCCGGACGGCGCCGACGAGGCGCAGCAGCTGGATCGACCGGGCCAGACTCTCCTCGGGGCTCCCGAGCTGCTCCACCAGCCGTGCGAAGGATGCGCCGGCCCCGAGCGCCTCGTGGAGCCTTCGCTCCTCGGCGGCCAGTGCGCCCTGGAAGCCGTGCCCCGGGAGCAGCCGGGCACCCGGATGCCGAAGCACGTCGAGGAAGGCCTGGATCTCCCGACGGCGAGCCTCCCCTTCCTCGATCAGTCGCCCGGTATCGAGTGCCAGCCGGACGACGTTGTCGGGCTCGGCGACGTCGACGCGGAAGCTCGCGGTACCGGCCCCGAAGCAGAACAGCGAGCGGACGATCTCCTCGACCTGGTGGCGCACGGCGTTCCACAGCTGGTGCGGCGTCAGGAACCCGCAGCTCACCAACGCACGGCCGAAGCGGGCCGGTGGACGGTGGACGCGCTCGGCCTCCTCGAGCTGAGAGAGATCCAGGCGGCCCGCGCGGAGAAGACACTCGCCGAGGCGGTCGGCCGTGGCGGTGGAAGTGGCGAACACGACCTCGCCCTCGCGCAGCCAGACCCGCTTCTTCTCGCCGGCATAGGAGAAGTCCAGGCGGCCCGTGCAGCGCCCGTGGTGGAGCACGGGAAGGGCCAGGGCCAGGGGCAGCCGGCCGGCATCCACCCAGAGGGCGGCGCGGCCCTTCCTGACGGGAGCAGGAGAGAAATGGGGAGCAGGAGAAGCGGGGATCGGCGAGGGAGAGCGCGTCGGGTTCGGGTCGTTCACGCGGCTCGGATCGACACGACGCGGCCCCCCCTTGAGCATTCGCATTTCCCCTCGCGCGGTTGGCCGCGCAGCTGCCAGCGGGATTCCCACGCCCTGCCCTCAAGCTGCGACCTCCTGCCGTCCGATATGCAGAACGGGTACGCAGGACGGATACGCAGTACGAGGAGGGGATCCCATGAGCGACGAAGCCAGCCGGAAGCGACGCGACCGCCGCGTGCACGTCCAGATGCCCGTGCGGGTCTCGAGCATCGATCCGGAGCTCGATCCGCAGACGGGGCGTCCCTGCTACCGCTCCAGCCAGGAGACCTGCAGCAACCTCTCGCTCGGCGGCGCATCGCTGCGCACGACGGACCCCCTCTCGCCCGGACGGCGGCTGCTGGTCGAGATCCACGTTCCCGAAGGCGAGACCATCGAGACCGTCGCCAAGGTGGCGTGGTCGAAGACGGTGATCGATCCCCATGCCGGCGCGACGGAGAACGCGATCGGTGTGCAGTTCGTCGGCGGCAACCGCGACGCCATCCGCAAGCTCGAGCACGTGCTCGACGGAAGCGGGGAAGGACCCCTCGAACAGTAGGCACCGGGCCGTGCCACGGCGCGGGCCCGACGGCCCGTTTCGTCGCGATTTGCTTGGTCGGGCCGGGCCGCGTCGGTAGACTCGCGAATCCCATGGCCCAACCCGGCAGCTTCAAGGTCATCAGTCGAAACCGTGCATTCGACGACTACGCCGATCCCGCGATGCGCGGAGCCCGGCGCGTCGAGCGCATCCTCGACTCGCTGCGCGTCGAGATCGCGACCGGGGAGTCGACCGTGCGGGTCCGCCGCATCATCGAGCATCCGCGGGAGATCTTCCGCCTGGAGATCGAGTCGGAGCCCCTGGGCTACCTGCGCACCACCCTGCTCGATGCCGACGCGCTCGAGGACCTGCTGGCCACGGACGACGTGCGCTCGCGCATCCGGATGTGCGGCTGACGGGATCCCGTCCCGCCTGAGCCCGCCCGGCGGTCGCATGATCGCGGGGGTACCCGGAGCAGGACTCGAACCTGCAAGGCCAGAGGCCAGGCGATTTTAAGTCGCCCGCGTCTACCAGTTCCGCCATCCGGGCGAGCCCCCCGGGACGATAGCGGCGGCAACGGTCACTCAGAGATGGGCGGGGGATTCGGGGCGTGCCCCCTGGGGAGGGTGGCCCTTCCGCGGCCCGGGTTCCCGCACGATTCGGCGAACCCGCACCGGTCTGACGGCCACTCATCCTCCAAGAGGCGAGAGCGACCTGCACCTGGCGAGGGCCAGGCGGATCCGCCCCCAGGCCCGAGGCCCGCCGGGCCCGGCCCGGTCCCAGGGCGGCCCCCCATTGCCGCAGGAGGAACCCGATGACAGCATTGGCTCTGCGAGGTGGGCTCCGGTGCAGGCTTCGGGACGACAGCCGAGGGATTCCTCTGTCCGAGAGCTCTCTGGCCAGCCGCTCCGGACTCGTCCGGCCGGCATCCGGCGCCTGGGCCTCGCCGTCGGGGCGGCGCTGATGACGGCGTCCCTCGCGATCCCGAGCGGAGCCGAGCGCGCACGCGGCCTCACCCTCGCCGCCGAGGGGCGCTGCGCCGCGGCCGTCGAGGAGCTCGCACCCGTCCTCGAGCAGAGCCCCGACGACGCTGCCGCGTGGTTCGTGACCGGTACGTGCCAGGCTCGCCTCGGACGCTATCGCGCCGCGCTCTTCAGCCTCGATCAGGCGAAAGCCGTAGACGCCTCGCTGCCGGGCCTCGAGCTGCGGCGCGGCGTGGTGCTGTATCACCTGCGCGAGCTCGACGCGTCGGCCGCTGCGCTGCGGAGCGCGGAGACACGGGGCGCGACGGGCGAGCTGCTGCTCTACCAGGGGCTCCTGGCCCTCGAGCCCGGCGGCGAGGACCGACGCGCGCGCGCCGAGGACGCGGCCCGCCTCTTCGAGGCCGCGGCCCGGCTCGACCCGAGCATCGAGCCGGCCGGGAGCTTCTACGCCGGCGTGGCCCATCGCGCGGCGGGCGACGAGGGCCGGGCTCGGGACGCCTTCGAGGCCGTGGTGCAGGGCTGGCCCGACAGTCTCTGGCGGGTGGACGCCGAACGCGCGCTCGCCGAGGCGCCGGAGCCGCGGCGTCCCTGGGCCGAGCTCATGGGCGGCATCGAGTGGGACGACAACGTGCTGCTGCGCGGCAGCGGCGTGGCGCTGCCGTCGGAGATCTCGAGCGAGCGCGACATTCGCGGGGTGTGGTCGGCCTCCGCCGGCGGCACGCTGTTCGAGAGCCTCGACACCCTCGTGAGCGGGCGCATCAGCTACTTCGGTCGCGCCCATCGCGACCTCTCCGACTTCGACGCGCACTACCCGACGGCATCGATCTGGGTCGACCAGCGCGTGCTGCCGGAGACCTGGCTGCGCGCACAGCTGCTCGCAGGCTACGGCTGGGTGGACGGCGACCCCTTCGTCAGCAACCACGAGGCGAGCCTCTCGCTGGTGCAGGAGTGGACGCGGGGCCGCTCGTCCTTCGGGGTCGACTTCTACCGCGACAACTTCCGCTTCGACAACGTGGACGCGGTCGACGGCCCGGCCCAGGTCGGAGCCCCTTGCTTCTCCCCCTCGGACCTGATCTGCGGGCCGCCCGGTCTCGACGAGAGCCGCGCGCGCAACCGCGACGGCAACGGGCTCCGCCTGCGGACCGACCACTCCGTCTTCCTGGCCGACTGGGTGCCGAGCATCGACGTCGGCTACACGTTCCACCGCTTCGACGCGCGGGGGCGCGAGTACTCCTTCGACGCCCACGAGCTGCGGGTGGGCTCCCTGTTCCAGCTGCCGCTCGCCCTGCGCCTCGGCATCAGCGGCTTCTTCGCCTACCGGCCCTACCGCCATCCGACGACCTTCCCGTCGACGCGGGGCCTCGTCGCGAACCGGCGCTATGCGCTGCCCGAGCGCCTGCGCCGCGAGCGAACCTACGAAGCCAGCGTGAACCTCTCCCGGCCGATCGCGAGACGCGCCGTGGTGAGCGTGCGCTGGAGCTACCTTCGCAACCAGTCCAGTGAAGAAGTCTTCGACTATCGCCGCCACGTGGTCGGCGCCTACCTGACCCTTCGCATCGGGGGAGAATGATCATGACAAGGACCCGTTGGACCACACCCGGCCGAGGCCTCTGCTTCGTCGCGGCCGTGAGCGTCTGCCTGCTCGCCGCGCCGAGCCTCGCCGAGGTCTCGGTGGCCGCGCCCGGCCCGTGCGCCAGCCCGCTCGGGCTCGAGCTGGACGCCCAGGCCCAGGCGGATCGCGTGCTGCGCTCCGGGCTCTCCGCGGCCATCGCGGGAGCGAGCGGATCGCCCGCCCGTCGCCTCGACCCGACCGACGTCGCTGCCGCGCCGCCGACCGGCGGTCCCGCGGCACCGCCGGTGCCGAGCTTCCCGGGCGTCGGGCCCTGCGACGATCCGGGCTCCGGCTGCCAGGGCCCCCTGGTGCCGGCCTCCCTGCCGCCTTCCACCACCCCTCCTCCTCCGGCGCCGCCGGTGGTGGTCGTGCCGCCGCCGAACTCGCCCTGCGGCGCGCCGGGATTCCCCTGCCGATGACGACGAAGCGAAGCCACGACGACGCAGACGATCGCGCCCTCCTGGATCAGGTCATCGCCCAGGACAGCGCGGCCTTCCGGGAGCTCTTCCAGCGCTTCTACCCTCGCGTGTTCGCCTTCGTGCAGGCCCGCCTGGGCGATCCCTCGCTCGCCGAAGAGACCGTCGCCGACGTGTTCTTCGAGGTGTGGCGCTCGGCTTCGGGCTTCCGCGGTGCCTCCCGGGTCTCGACCTGGATCTTCGGGATCGCCACCTACAAGTCCCTCGAGGCCGACCGCAACCGACGTCGGCTGAAGCGCTCGGCGGTGGTGCCCACCAATCTCGAGGTGCTCCACGGCTTCGCCGATGACCGCGACGAAGCCGCGACCCTCGAGGCGCGCGACGAGCTCCGCTGGTTCAACGAGCTGCTGGAGGACCTGCCCGACGGGCAGCGGGAGGTGCTGCAGCTCGCCCTGGTCGAGGGCTTCGACAACCAGGAGATCGCCGAGCGCCTGGGTGTCGCGCCGGGGACCGTCAAGTCGCGTCTGTTCCGCGCGCGCTCCGAGCTGCGCGAGGCGATGCGACGCACCAATCGGATGGAGGCCTGAGCCGTGAACTCGAACGCACAGACCGCCGGCTGTCCCGACGCCGTCGTCGACTGGATCGCCTGGTACGACGAGGGATTGCTTCCCGAAGCAGCGCGCGGCCGCATCGAGGCCCACGCCGCCGAGTGCCCCCGCTGCCGCCACGAGCTGGCCATGCTGCGAGGCGACGAAGAGCCGCAGGTCCGCGACATGCCCGACCCCGAGGCCGTCTTCGGACAGGTGCTCGCCCGCATCGAAGCCGAGAGCGTCGAGCGCTCGGCCCGCACCGCGGCCGAGCGCAGCGCGCGCCCGGAGCGGCGGGCGCCGGCCCGTCCCGGCCGCAAGGGCAAGAGCCTGCGCCTGCGCACCATGGGGCTCGCGGCGAGCGTGGCCCTGGTCGCCGGGGCGCTCGGCGCCTTCGTGACCCTCCAGCTCGACGAGCCGAGCTACCGCCCGGCCAGCGTCGCCGCCGAGTCCGAGGCGCGGATCGACGCCGTGTTCCACCGCGATGCGCCTTACGGTCGCATCGAGGCGAGCCTGCGATCCGTGGGAGGCTCCATCGTCTCCGGCCCGACGGCCGGTGGGCGCGTGGGCATCGCCCTGCCCGACGGAGCGGACCCGAACGCGGTCGCAACCCGCCTGCGCGAACAGCTCGGGGCGGACGCGCTGCTCGTCGAGCCGAGCCTGCGTTAGTCGGGCGCTCCCCCGCCGGTTCCTTCGTCCATGCGTGTCGTTGCCCTCCTCGTCCTGGCCCTCGCTCTCGTCGTCTCCGACGAGATGAGGAGCGAGGCGTGCGAGCCCTTCGCGGGCGCGGGCACCGCTTCGGCGCCGGACCCGGGGAGCGCCGGCGGCGATGCGCTCCTGATCCTCCCGAAGAACGCGGCGGGCACGATCCCCCGGGACTTCGAGCTCGCGCCAGGCGCCCGGGTCGTGAGCTCGCGCTTCAGTCCGGTCGTGTGCGCGACCATCGTGCGCATCCAGGGCGCTGCGGGGGCGACACCCGCCGAGCTGGTCGAGCGCATTCCCGCCGAAGCGATCGTGGTGCCGAACAGCACCTACGAGCCGGGCAGCGTCTCCATCCGCGCGGTGCCCGAGCTCCCGGCCAGCGACACGCCGAGCGACTCGCCGAGCGATCAGGGCGGCGCGGAGAGCTCTTCCGAGCCCGCCGGCGATCCCTACCGCTCCCTGCAGTACGCCCTCGACTGGGTCGACGTCGACGCCGCTGCGCCCGTCACCCGCGGCCGCGGCGCGCGCATCGCCATCCTCGACTCCGCGCCCGACGCGGCCCACCCCGACCTTCCCGAGTTCCAGCAGGCCGGAGAGCCGTCGGCGGAGCCGGGCCTCCACGGCACGCTCCTGATGGGGCTGATCGCGGCGATCCCCGACAACGGGATCGGCATCGCCGGCCTGTCGCCCGGGGTGGCGCCCATCGCGATCCCGATCTGCGTGAACGGAGCGAACGGCGAGACCTGCCCGCTCTACAAGGTGCTCTCGGGCATCGACTCGGCGTGGCAGGAGAAGGCGCGGATCGTGAACATGGCCGTCGCCGGCCCGCCCAACCCCGTGCTGGGGCGCGCCGTCGAACGCCTCGACGACCTCGGCATCGCCGTCGTCGCCGCGGCCGGCAACGAGGGAACCAACGACCCGCGCTTCCCCGCGGCCTACCCCACGGTGATCGGGGTGGGCGCCCTGGACCGCGAGGGGAAGCCCTTCGAGCGGGGCAACCGGGGGCGCTCGGTCGAGATCCTGGCGCCGGGTGTCGAGATCGTCTCGACGGTCCCGGGCGGCGGCTTCGCCTTCAGCGACGGCACGAGCCTCGCCACCGCTCACGTGAGTGCTGCCCTCTCGCTGCTGAGCAGCGTCGCGCCCGACGTGAAGGAGGCGCGTGCTGCCCTCTTCCGCCAGGCGTTCCGCCACCCGCGCGCGACGGAGCAGACGGCCGTCCTCGGGACCCTGTGTCCTGCCCTGGCCGAGCTCGGCCACCCCTGCCCCTGAGGAGCGTCAGCCGACCGCCGGGGAGCGGCTCAAGCGGGCTGCGGCGCGGGTCGATCCCACTCGTGTGAGCACCCTCGAACCCCCGCGCACGGCCTCGCCGTCGATCGGCACCCGCGAGCACTACCGCTGGCTCGAGTGGGTCGTGAGGGCCGCTCTCGTCCTGAACCTCCTGGATGCGCTCTTCACGCTGGTCTGGGTGGGCTCGGGCGTGGCGGAGGAGGCGAACCCGCTCCTCGCCGAGCTCGTGACCGAGCGGCCGGTGCTGTTCGTCGTGACGAAGCTCACCCTGGTGGGCGGGGCCTCGTGGCTGCTCTGGCGCCATCGGGATCGGCCCCTCGCCGTGGCCGCGATCTTCCTGAGCTTCGGCGTGTACTACGCGATCCTGGTGCACCACCTGGGCTACCTGGGCTTCGTCCTGGGCGACCTCCTGAGCGACTGGCAGGGCTTCCCGCCGTACCCTTAGTCCGGACCGTAGGCCGGGCTAGACGCCCACCTCGACCCGCGTCGGCACGATCGCCCGGCGCTCGTACGCGGTGACCTTGCCGCCGAGCACGACGCTGCCGGTGCGCAGCGACTCTTCGGCGGAGGAGCCGCCGACGCCGAACGTGAAGCTCCCGGGCTCGGTCGCGAGGCTCATGTCGAGCCCGTGGAAGGCCAGCCGGCTCGGGTCGACGGTGAAGGTGACGGTCCGCGTTTCGCCGGCGGGAATCCGCACCCGCGCAAAGCCGACCAGCTCGCGGATCGGCCGGGCGACCGACGCCACGTCGTCGCCTACGTAGAGCTGCACGACTTCGTCGCCGACGCGATCGCTCTCGTTGGTGACGGCGACGGACACGCTCGTGGGCTCGGTGGTGGATCCCGTCCGCACCTGCGGGTCGCCGTAGCGGAAGCTCGCGTACGAGAGGCCGTGGCCGAAGGCGTAGAGCGGCTTCACGTCGCGGTCGACGTAGTCGCCGTAGAAGTCGGCCCGGTCGCCGCGGCGCCGCATGTCGTGGTGAAGCGGCACCTGCCCTACGTGCTTGGGCAGGGTCACGGGCAGGCGGCCGGCCGGACTGATGGACCCGGTCAGCACATCGGCGAGCCCGCTCCCACCCTCCTCTCCCGGACAGATCGCCCACAGCACGGCGCGGGACCGCTCGGCCTCGGCGACCAGCGTGTGGACGCGACCGCTCAAGACGACGAGCACGACGGGCGTCCCGGTGGCCGCCACCTCGGCCACCAGGCGCGACTGGATGCCCGGAAGCGCCAGCGAGGTCGCGTCGCGCGCCTCTCCGACGGTGCACCCGGGTACGAGACCCGACTTCGCACCGACGCAGACGACGGCCAGCTCCGCCGCCCGCGCGGCGGCCACGGCCTCCTCGAGGCCGGTGTCGTCTTCGCCGTCCGCTTCGCAGCCCTTGGCGTGGAGGATCTCGACGTCCGGCAGTGCCTCGCGGAGGCCCGCCAGGGGCGTCACGTGCGGCGTGTAGAAGGGGCCCGGGCCGAAGCGTCCGCCGGACTCGGGAAGCTGGTCGGCGCCGGTGCCGTCGCCTTCGCCGTCGATCCCCAGGCGGTCGTAGATGATCTCCAGGTGGGCGGGATAATGGTAGTCCCCCTGGAGCAGGCGCCGATCGTCGGCATGCGGACCGATCACGGCGAGCTTGCGGATCCCGGGATCCAGCGGGAGGACGCCCTCGTTCTTCAGCAGCACCACGCTCTCGCCGACCGCCCGGCGCGCGAGGCGGCGCTGCTCCGGCGTGTCGAACACCTGGAGCGCGGCGCGCTCGTCGACGTAGGGCTCTTCGAAGAGGCCGAGCTGGAACTTCTGCGCCAGGACCCGCTCGCACGACTCGTCGATGATCGACTCGGAGATGCGGCCATCGGCGGCGGCTCCGACCAGGTGGCGGTAGCAGTCGAGGGACGGAAGCTCGACGTCGAGCCCCGCCGACAGGGCCTGGATCCCCGCCTCCTCCTCGTCCGCCGCCGTCATGTGGTTCCGCAGCAGCTGCACGACGGCGAAGTAGTCGGCGACGACGGTCCCCTCGAAGCCGAGCTCTCCTCGCAGGAGGTCCGTCAACGTCGCCCGACTGGCCGCCACGGGCTCGCCGTCGATGGACGAGTAGCTGTTCATGATCGACGCCAGACCCGCTTCGCGAATCGCCGCGGCGAAGGGCTCGGCGTACACCTCGCGCAGCTCGCGCGCACCGAGCTGCACCGGGGCCTGGTTCCGGCCGCCCTGGGAGAGCGCATAGCCGAGGAAGTGCTTGCCGGTGCAGACGACGCCGTCGCGCAGATCGTCGGTCTGCACGCCTCGCACGTACGCGACACCCATCCGGGCGCAGAGCTCGGGCGACTCGCCGTAGGTCTCCTCGCATCGGCCCCAGCGCGGATCCCGTGCCACGTCGAGCACCGGCGCCAGGTTGTGCCGCGCGCCCACCGCGAGCATCTGGCGGCGGATCACGTCGCCCACCGCCTGCACCAGCTCGGGGTCGAAGGTCGCCGCCAGGCCGAGGCCCTGGGGAAAGGTCGTGGCCCCGCGGTGCAGGAAGCCGGCCACGCCCTCTTCGTGGATCACGCACGGGATGCCGAGCCGCGTGCGCTCGACGAGCACGTGCTGGATGCGGTTGCCGAGCGCCGCCGACTGATCGGCCGTGAGCCCGGTGCTGGCGCCGATGCGCGTCACCTGCCCGATCCCGTTGGCGAGCTTGGCCGCCACCCGGTCTTCGTCGAAGTGCTCGTCCTTGACGAGCACGGTGAGCCACATGGACCCGAGCTGGGCGACCTTCTCCTCGAGGCTCATGCGTGCCATCAGGTCGGCGACGCGGGCGTCGATCGGGGCTTTCGGGTCGCGGAAGGTCTCGGACATGGGATCGTTCTCGGCTCCTCGTCGGCGGGGACGCTACACGATGCCGCAGGTCGGCTGCCGGCGGCCATGGCGAAGCCGCCCGATGCCGCGCGCCGCGCCGCGCTATGGTCGCCGCCCATGGACATCCGACTCGACGGCAAGGTCGCCCTGGTCACCGGGGGCTCGAAGGGAATCGGCAAGGGCATCGCCCGGGCGCTCGTTGCGGCGGGCGCCCAGGTGATGATCACCTCGCGCAAGGCCGACGGCTGTCAGGCGGCGGCGGACGAGATCGGCGAGGGCGCCCACTTCGAGGCCGGCCACGTCGGCAAGCCCGAGGACGCCGAGCGCGTGGTCGACGCGACCCTCGCGCGCCTCGGCCGGCTGGACGTGCTGGTCAACAACGCGGCCACCAACCCCTACGCCGGCCCCACCATCGACGTCGACCTGCCTCGCTTCGAGAAGACCCTGCAGGTGAATCTCACCGCGCCCCTCGTGTGGACCCAGCTCGCCTGGCGTCGCTTCCAGCAGGAGCACGGCGGCGCCGTGGTCAACGTCTCGAGCGTGGGCGGCTTCTCGACCAGTCCCATCCTCGGCGTGTACGACGTGACGAAGGCCGCCTTGATCCACCTGACGAAGCAGCTCGCCGCCGAGCTCGGACCCAAGGTGCGAGTCAACGCCCTGGCCCCCGGCCTGGTGAAGACCGACTTCGCCCGGGCGCTGTGGGAGGGCGAAGGCGGCGACGCGGTCGCCCGCTCCTACCCCCTGAAGAAGCTCGGGACGCCCGAGGACGTCGCCGCCGCCGCGGTCTACCTGGCCTCGGACGCGGCGGGCTGGGTGACGGGCCAGACCCTGATCCTCGACGGCGGCGGCATCGTGGGATTCCAGCGCGGCGGGTAGACTCGGGGCGATGCGACGCACACTTCGCCCCGCCACCCTCCTCTTCTTCCTGGTGTTCCTCCCGGTCTTCGGGATGGCGCTCGTCGGCGCCGCCCCCGCCGCTGCCCAGATGGCGGGCGGGCCGCCGCTCCAGGCGGTGCTCGTGCGCTACGCGGACCGGCTCGGCCTCGACGCCACCATGGTCTCCGAGATCAAGCGCCTCTCGAAGGGCTACTACGAGGAGATCGTGGCGATCCAGAAGGAGATGCAGCCCATCAGCCGCTCGCTCTCCGCGGTGCTCCAGCTGAACTCGCCGGAGGAGGCGGAGGTGATGCGGCTGGCCGAGGAGCTCGCGCCCTTCCACCTCGAGATCCAGAAGGTGCAGCTGCGCTCGATCCTGCGGTTCCGCGCCATGCTGAGCCCCGACCAGAAGGACGAGCTCGCGCGGATCCAGCAGGAGCTGATCCGCCAGGCGCACTCGGCCCAGCGGCCCTCGGGAGGCCCGCCGCCCGGGCCCGTGCCGGGGGGCCTGCCGCCGGTCCAGCCGCCCCCGGAGTGATCCGAGCGCCCTTCGGGTCTCGCCGGTGTCGGTCTCGCAGGTCTCGGTCTCGCAGGTCTAGGTCTCGCCGGTCTCGCCGGTCTAGCCGATCCAGGCCCGGATCAGCTGGTGGGCGATGGCGAGCGGAGGCGGAAGCGCCAGGCGCGCGGTCGGAGCGCGCAGCGCGGCCTCCACCTCGCTGCGCTCGAACCAGTCGACGGCCTCGAGTTCCGAGTCGTCGATGGCGATCTCCGTCGTCGTCGCGTCCGCCACGCAGCCCATCATGAGCGAGGCCGGGAAGGGCCAGGGCTGTGATGCGAGGTAGCGGACGTTCTCGACGTGGACGCCCGCCTCCTCCAGCACCTCGCGATGCACGGCCTCCTCCAGCGTCTCGCCGGCCTCGACGAAGCCCGCCAGCGCCGAGTGGAAGGGCACCGGCCAGCCGTGCTGGCGACCGAGCAGGCAGCGATCCCCATGCTGGACGAGCATGATCACGACGGGATCCGTCCGCGGGAAGTGCTCGGCCCCGCAATCGGACTCCTTGCAGCGTCGCATCCAGCCGGCCTGCTCCATGCTCGTCCCGCCGCCACAGCCCGGACAGAAGCGATGGCGGGAGTGCCAGTCGAGCACGTGGCGCGCCTGGGCCGCCGTCGCGGCCTCGCCCGGAGGCAGACGACCCGCGATGGCGCGAAGCTCCGGGAAGGCGGCCACGTCGGTCCAGCCCTGCTCCTCGATGGGATCCGGCTGGTCCGAGAGATCGATCGCGAAGTGCGCGACGTCTTCGGCGACGCCGAGCAGCACCGTCTCGCGTCCGTCGCACAGCGCGTTGGTCGCCCACGCGAGCCGCGGCTCGTCGCCTTCGCGCACGAGCACGTTGCCGCGATAGACCGGAAGCACCCGCGAGCGATCCTCGGCCAGGCGGGACTGCACCCAGTCGCGATCCCGCCGCCGCGCATCCACGCGGTCGAGGCGACCGCCGCTGAAGACGATGTCGAGCTCCATGGGGGCGGACACTAGCCCAGCGGCACCGGGAGTCTGGTCCGCGCCGACGGGGCCGGGTAGCCTTGCCGGGATGTCCGCCCCCTTCGACTACGCCGACGCCGGGATCCCGGTTCGCTCGGATCTCGCGGACGCCTACCGCGACGTGTGGGCCCGCATCGCGCGACCGGGCGGATTCTTCACGGGCGCGGAGCGCATCGCGATCGTCGAGGAGGCCCGGCGCGCGCGCAGCTGCGCGCTGTGCCGGGAGCGCAAGGAGGCCCTCTCGCCCGAGAGCGTCGGGCGCCAACACGACGCCCATCCACGCCTCTCCGTCTCGGCCGTCGAGGCCATCCATCGCATCACCACCGACCCGGGCCGGCTCTCCCGCAGCTGGTTCGAGCGGACCACGGGCGACGAGCTCAGCGTGCCGCAATACGTCGAGCTGCTCGGTGTGCTCGTGGCCAGCATCAGCATCGACGCCTTCCACCGCGCCATGGGCTTCACGCTCGAGCCCCTGCCGGAGCCGGTCGCGGGTGAGCCCGACGGCTACCAGGCCACGGGAGCCCGGATGGAGTCGGCCTACGTACCGATGCTGCCCGCGAACGGTGCGCGCGGCGCGGAGGCCGACCTCTGGGACGGCTCGCGCACGGCGAACGTGGTGCGCGCCATGACCCTGATCCCCGACTCGGTGCGCATGCTGAAACGGCTCTCCGCGGCGCAGTACCTCCAGATGCACGAGGTCGCGAACCCTGCGGCCACCGGCGGCCGCGCCATCGACCGCGCCCAGATCGAGCTGGTGGCCGGCCGCGTCTCCGCGCTCTCCGAGTGCTTCTACTGAACGTCCGCGCACGCGACGCTGCTCCGGGTGAGCGGTGAGATGTCCGGGCAGGAGTTCGACGTACGGGCCGTCACCGACGCGAAGGCCGCCCAGGAGAGCGGCGTCGCCCATGCCGAGGAGCTGCTCGCCTTCGCCGATGCCGCGATCGGCGACGACGTCCTCGCGACCGCCGGGGCCCGACAGGCCCTGCTCGAGGCCATGGGGCCCGAGGCGGTGGTCGACACGGCGGCGGTGGCGGCGAACTTCCAGCGCATGGTGCGCATCGCCGACGGCAGCGGCATCCCGCTGGACACGCCCCTCGAGCTGATCTCGGCCGGCGTGCGCGAAGACCTCGAGCTCGACGAGCTCGCCTCCGAACACGTCCGGCCGGGCGGCGGCGCCTGGAAGCGCGTCGTCGGCCGGGTGCTCAGCCCGGTGCTGCGCCGCGCCCTGCAGCTCACGCGCGGTCCCCGAGCCGGCGCATGAGCGAGCTGCGAGGCCGGGTCGCCGCCGTCACGGGGGCCGGCTCGGGAATCGGTCGGGCCCTGGCCGTCGAGCTGGCGCGTTCGCACTGCGACGTGGCCTTGTCCGACGTCGACGAGGCGAGCCTCGAGGAGACTCGCAAGCTCGTTCTGGCCACGGGGCGACGGGCCTTTGCGCGGGTAGTCGACGTGCGCGACGCCGAGGCCGTCGACGCGTGGGCCCGCGACGTCGTCGCCGAGTTCGGCGGCGTCCAGCTGATCTTCAACAACGCCGGCGTCGCCCTGGCCGCGCGACTCACCCGGGTGACCCTCGACGAATTCCGCTGGCTGATGGACGTCGACTTCTGGGGCGTCGTCCACGGCACGAAGAGCTTCCTGCCCCACTTCCAGGCCGCGGGCGAAGGCCACGTGGTCAACGTATCGAGCGTCTTCGGACTGATCGCCTTCCCGGGCAACGGGACCTACAACGCCGCCAAGTTCGCGGTTCGCGGCTTCACCGAGGCGCTGGCCATCGAGCTCGAGATGGAGGGCTCGCCGGTGCAGGTGAGCTGCGTGCATCCGGGAGGCATCAAGACGAACATCGCCAGGCTCGCCCGCGTGGGGACGGACGAGGAGCAGCCGGACCGGGCGGAGATGAGCGACGCGTTCGATCGGGCGGCGCGCACCACCCCCGAGCGTGCCGCCCAGGTGATCCTCGACGGCGTCCGTCGCAACCGCCGGCGCATCCTGATCGGGCCCGACGCCCGGGTCATCTCCGGAGTCCAGCGCCTGCTGCCCGTGGGCTACCAGCGCCTGCTGGCCCGCTTCATCCCCTTCGAGCCCGGCCAAGTCTAGGTCTCTCCCGATCTGCGGAGGGTCGGGGGAGTGGGGGGCTTCCGGCTCATGGCTCGCTGCGCGCTTCGTCTCCGCTCTCGCGCCGGGTGCCGCTGGCCCGTGAGCGCCGTTCGCGCTCCGGTCCAGTCCTTCACGGCATTCTCGGTGGCGGGCTGCGCTTGACTTCGCCTCCAGCCCCCCACTCCCCCTCCGCGCCGCGTCGTGCGGGCGCTGGCCCCCCAAGCTCGACGTTTCGAGCACGTCCACCGGAGTACGGAGGTGCCGCGCCTTCTCGCCGCATCGAGGAGGGGCGTGGGGTGGGCGGAGGCGAAGTCAAGCGCAGCCTCGCCCCGCCAGAAGTCGTGAAGGACTGGACTGGAGCGCGAATGTGCTCACAGGCCAGCGGCACCCCAGC
>JAAUYD010033590.1_pt1 | contig 18675 bp, 17 predicted proteins | sample 7278101 | NCBI WGS metagenome assembly JAAUYD01 (sample SAMN14350128, study PRJNA611818) | marine sediment metagenome | isolation source: surface marine sediment (0.6m) | place: French Polynesia: Moorea | collected 2018-08
ATTGATGCGCCGCGATCCACAGAGCATGGGACTTCAACCGGATGGCGAGTCACAGAATAGACAACATGATACGATGCCCAACGACAGCACCGAACTACCGTTGGCCGCAATCGCACGATCCAAGCCTTTCTGGTATATATGCCTGGCTGAATTCGCCGGATTTTTCAGCATCTTTACCATCATCGTGCACATCGTCCCTTATGCCCGTGACATCGGCCTCTCCCCTGGCATCGCCGCTGGTTTGCTTTCCACCATTGGCGGTGTGAGCATGCTGGGCCGCATCGTGATGGGGGCGGCCAACGATCGATTGGGCGGCCGACAATCGCTAATCATCTGCTTTAGTGTGTTATCGGCAAGTTTGGTATGGCTGCTGTTGGCTTCTAACGCCTGGATGCTCTACCTTTTTGCGATTGTTTACGGCTTTGCACACGGTAGCCTGTTCACCGTCATCTCTCCTACCATTGCCGAACTATTCGGTACCAATTCCCATGGCCTGCTGTTCGGGCTGGTCCTGTTCAGCGGCACCCTCGGCGGTTCGACAGGTCCCTTGCTGGCCGGTTTCCTCTTCGACCAAACCGGAACCTACCACATCGTCCTTATCGTTTTGGCGCTGATGGCCGTCTTCGGTCTTTTTTTGGTGACGCTGCTGCGCCCGGCCTTACCCGTTATACATCACTAAACCGTATCCACGTTCATCGGCCTGATCTGGATGACTTCTACGGAAAAATATTGTATGACTCGCTTGCAAGCGATGAAATGAAGACGCTTTGGCGTTGTCCGGACATCTGATTTTGTTCCGGATACCGGTTTAGGCCCGCTATGACCACCGCGCGACTGTGAACGAATCTGTTGAGATGGCGATCCAATTGCCTTGCGGGAAGATCGATCGGAAAGGAAAGCAATGAAAATATTCAATTACCCGTCCGCCGCGGCAGAGAAGAAGCTGAAATCCATTGTCGGACGTGAAATCGATTTCCGGAAAAAGGATGTGCAGGCCGTCACCCGGATACTCAGGGAGATCAAAAAAGAGGGAGACGCCGCCCTGATCCGGTACTCCCGGCAGTTCGACGCCCCCAAGATGAAGCGCTCCGAACTGGCCGTCACCCCTGAAGAACTGGCCGCGGCCGGAAAAAAAGTCGGCCGAACGTTCATGCGGGCGCTCAACCGGGCGGCGGCTCAGATCGAGCGCTTCCACCAGCAGCAACTGCCCCAATCCTGGATCGACACCCGGCGGGAGGGGACCTTGCTGGGACAGATGGTGCATCCCGTGGATGCTGCCGGCGTCTACGTGCCGGGCGGCAAGGGTGGCACAACCCCTCTGGTCTCCTCGGTACTCATGGGCGCTATTCCGGCCAAGATCGCCGGCGTGCCAAAGGTGGTGATGACCACGCCGCCCACGCCGTCGGGCGATGTGGCCCCTGAACTTCTCGTGGCGGCCAGGAAAGCTGGTGTGGATGAGGTTTACAAGGTGGGCAGCGCCTGGGCCGTCGGCGCCCTGGCTTACGGTACCGAATCGGTGCCCAAGGTCAACGTGATCGTCGGACCCGGCAACATCTACGTGACCCTGGCCAAGAAACTGGTTGCCGGAACGGTGGGCATCGACATGATCGCCGGTCCCAGCGAGATTCTGGTGATTGCCGACGAGACGGCCAACCCCGAGTTCACCGCTGCGGATCTTCTCAGTCAGGCGGAACACGATGTGCTGGCGTCGGCCATCCTGGTCACCGATTCACCAGAACTGGCCCAAGCTGTGAAAGCGGCTGTCGACCACCAGTTGACAACCCTGGCCCGGGAAGCGATCGCCCGCCAGAGCCTGTCCGCTTTCGGGGCCATCATGGTAGTCGATGATCTGGAGGCGGCCATCGAGTTGGCCAACTGCATCGCTCCCGAGCATCTGGAGCTCCAGGTGGCCGAGCCCATGGATGTGCTGCCGCGGCTGCGCAATGCCGGCGCCGTCTTTTTGGGGCACTACACCCCCGAACCGGTCGGCGACTACATGGCCGGCCCAAACCATGTCCTGCCCACGGCCGGCACGGCCCGCTTCTCTTCGGCCTTGTCGGTGGACCACTTCATGAAAAAGACCAGCCTGATCCGATACTCGCCGGCGGCGTTCAAACAGGAGGCCCGCGATATCATCTGCCTGGCCAACGTCGAAGGGCTCGGGGGGCATGCCCACGCCATCCAGGTTCGCCTCGATGCGACCTTGGTAAAAACCAAAGGATAGTGCCGACAATGGACATCATCGATCTGAGATCAGACACCATCACCCGGCCGACGCCGGCCATGAGAAAAGCCATGGCCGATGCCGACGTTGGCGACGACGTGTTCCAGGAAGATCCCACGGTCAAACGCCTGGAGGCGTTGGCGGCCGAGCGCATGGGGAAACCGGCAGCGCTGTTGGTGGCATCGGGCACCATGGGCAACCTTGTGGCCCAGCTGACCCATTGCGGCCGGGGTGACGAAACCATCTTGGGCGATCAGTCGCACGTCTTCTACTACGAACAGGGCGGGGCCTCGGCGCTGGGCGGCATCCATCCGCGAACCCTGGCCAACGCATCGGACGGCACCATCCCCGTGAATGCCATCGAAGCCGCCATTCGACCCGACGATGTCCATTTTCCCCGGTCGCGACTGATCATCCTGGAGAACACCCACAATCGCTGCATGGGCACGCCGCTGCCACCGGCATATCTGCAGACGGTGGGACAGGTGGCCGAGCGTCGTGGCTTGAAACTGCACATTGACGGCGCTCGCATCTTCAATGCCGCCGCGGCGCTGGGCGTGGATGTGGCCGAACTGACAGCCCCGGCCGATTCGGTGACCTTTTGTTTGAGCAAAGGTCTGGCCGCCCCGGTGGGATCGGTGCTTTGCGGGGACGATGCCTTCATCGCGCAGGCGAGAAGAGTGCGCAAGTCGGTGGGCGGCGGCATGCGCCAGGCGGGCGTCATCGCTGCTGCCGGCATCGTGGCCCTGACCGAAATGGTCGATCGTTTGGCGCAGGATCATCTCAACGCCCGGGCGCTGGCCGACGGATTGGCTGACATTCCGGGATTGCAGATCGAGCCGGAGGCGATCTTCACCAACATCGTCTTTTTTCGTGTGGTCAGAGACGGGATGGATGCCATTAGATTGGTGGCCCGATTGGGTGAAGCGGGCGTGCGCGTGCTGCCGACGGCCTCCGATCAGATGCGGGCGGTGCTCAACTACCATGTGACGGCCGCTGATGTTCAGCGGGCCCTGACGGTTTTCAGCCGGGTGTTAGAATCGGAATAATCTTCTTATTGAAATAAAAAGGCGACCTGCGATGCGCGGCATCCGACAGGTCGCCTTTTGAAATTGGTACTGCGAAAGATTAGACGGCGTCTCTCAATTTCTTGCCCGGTTTGAACTTGACGACATTGGCAGCCTTGATTTTGATGACTTCGCCGGTCTGGGGATTGCGTCCCTTGCGGGCTTTGCGACGTACTTTCATAAAGGTTCCAAAACCTACCAAGGTCACCTTGCCGTCTTTTTTCTTGAGGGCTTTGCCGACGTTGGCGGTAAAGGAATCCAGTGCAGCCGCAGCTGCGACCTTGGTGATGCCGGCGTCGGCTGCCATTTTCTCAACTAATTCAGCTTTTGTCATCGCTTCCTCCTTTGATGGGTGTGAAAAGGTAACCTAATAATTTGACGCGTATGTTTGGGCCTTACAGCAATTTGTTAGGCGTGTCAACAGCGAAACCGCATGAGACAAGGGTTTGAGGGAAGAAATTAGGTCTCAGTGCTTGAAACTGCGTTGTCCGCTGAAGACCATGGCAACATCGGCGTCATTGCACGCCTCGATCGACTGGTAGTCGTTGGTCGATCCGCCGGGGTGCACCACTGCACCGATTCCCTCCCGGATGCCTACGTCGACCCCGTCGCGGAAGGGGAAGAAGGCGTCGCTGACCATGGATGCACCGATGAGGCCGCCTTTTTCTGCGGCCACACGGGCGTCGATCTCAGCCTTGCGCTCCGGGTCGTCCAGGTCGTTGTAGGGCGTCTGCCAGGCTTCGAAACAATAGCGGTCGGCCAGCTTGCGGTAGGCTTTGTCCCTGGCGATTTCAGCCACGCCGACGCGGTCCTGCTCACCGGTGCCGATGCCCACGGTGACCAGATCCTTGACGTAGAGCACCGAATTGGAGGTGACCCCCGATTCCACCAGCCAGCCGAACAACAAGTCCTCGAACTCCCGCTCCGTAGGCATGCGCTTGGTTTCGTAGACGCTGCCGTTGGCTTCGCAGCGGGCCGGTGTCAGGTCCTCTTTTGTCCGCGCCTTGGGGACGAACGACCATTGGGCGATGATGCCGCCGTCGATGAGGCTCTTGAACTCGACGCAGCGTTGGCCGACGAACGCCTGAAGCCGGTTGATGTTGTCTATGCGGATCACCCGCAGGTTCTTCTTGCGTGAGAAAACCTCCATTACCCCCGGTTCGAAATCCGGTGCCACCACCACCTCGGCGTACTGGCTGCAGATGGCTTCGGCCGTGGCTTTGTCGACACTGCGGTTTAGGGCGATGCAACCGCCGAAAGCGGCGATCCGATCGGCGAGATTGGCTTTGATGTAGGCGCTCTCGAGTGTCTCGGCCTGGGCCACCCCGCAGGGGTTGTTGTGCTTGACGATAACCGCCGTGGGCCGATCCGTGAAGTACCGCAGGATGTTGAGGGAGTTGTCGGCATCGGTCAGGTTGGTTTTGCCCGGATGTTTGCCGGACTGGAGCAGTTCGATGTCGGATGCCAGATAGTGGCCGGGCTGGATGGTTTGGGTATCGCCGAGCACCAGGTTGCCGTTGACCATACGATACAGGGCGGCTTCCTGGCCGGGATTCTCGCCGTAGCGCAGCCCCTTTTGCACAGCGTCGATGGTCCAGGTCACTTTTTCGTAAAAAAGGGTCTGGCGCCGCTCCCCGTCTACAAAACTGATCTCCATGTTGGGTGGAAAATGGTCGTCCATGATGGTGCGGTACATCTTCTTCAGATCGTCAGCCATAGGTAAGCTCCTTGGTCCAGTGCCCTGCCAGAAACGACGTCTTTCGGTCCAGGCCGGCGTTCTCGCTCAGCTGAAATCCTCAACGTAGCGTTGCTACGCCTGCGGTTTCAACTTCGCTGCGGCCTTGTCCTGAACCAAAATCCACCATTTGTTGCAGGGCACCCATAAATTGGTGGAAATGGGTGGCAACGTCTTTTCAGAGGTTGCCCACACCAAAACGCCTGGGTGTTGGATTGTCTGTTTTTCTCTCGACGTCAGAGGTCTGAGGTCAGACGTCCGACATCTGTCCTCCGTCTTCAGAAGTCGTATTCCTTTTGGACATCTGCGAAGGCCGTGTCGGCCAGGTAGCCGGCGATGGTCGTGTCGTAGGCGGCCGTATGGGCGAATGCCTTGCGGGCCAGCCGATAACGCAGATCCAGGGAGATGCTGCCATTGCCGGTGGTCAACGCCTCGGTGATGTCGGGGTAATCAGCGGGGTCGACCACAGAGGCCACACGGATGAAGTTCTTGGCCGACGCCCGGATCATGCACGGCCCGCCGATGTCGATGTTGCCTCGCGCCTGCTCCGGAGTGACCCCGGTTCGGGCGATGGTCGCTTCGAACGGATACAGGTTGACGATCACCATATCGATGGGCACGCTTCCGGTGCGCTGAAGGTCGGACTGGTGGTCAGGGTTGTAGGTTTCGGTGAGCAGTCCCAGATAGATCTTGAAGTCCAGCGTCTTGACCAAGCCCCCTTGAGTTTCCGGCTGACCGGTATAGTCGGACACCTGGGTCAGGCACCCATCGGCCCGCTCCGCTAGAATTTCTCTCAAGCGTGCAAAGGTGCCGCCGGTGGAAAAGATCCGGATGTCCGGAATGATCTCTACAAGCCGCGGGACGAACGTGTCCAGGCCGCTTTTGTCGGAGACGCTGATCAGCACATGGTTGATGCTGACCCGATCGTCGATCTTCTCTACCACATTCATTGCCATGTCGATTCACCTTTCTCCTTCGTATTCTTCCAGAAACCGGTCGAAAAATCCGGTCATGTAGCGATGCCGCTCCTCGGCCAGCCGTCGTCCGGCAGGGGTCAGGATGCGGTCCCGGATTTTGGACAGTTTGACGACGTATTCGCGGTATCCCGTGTCATCCACGGAATAGGCCGGCGCTTGGGTGACGTCGATCTCGGGGCTATGCAGGCGGGCGCCCAATTCGCCGGCAAACAAAAATGCCCGCGCGATCCCTACCGCACCGATGGCGTCCAACTTATCCGCATCGAACAGCACCCGGGCTTCCAGCGTCTTCGGGGCATCACCCTGGCGGAAGCGGTGTGTAGCAATGCAATGGATGATGTTCTCGCGACGATCGGCCGCCAGGGAGTGGGGAAGCAGCAGGCGGCGGGCCAGTGCCGCTCCCTTTTCCGCATGACAGAGCCGACCGTTGGCGCGGTCTTGATGCGCGCGGCCGATGTCATGAAGATAAGCGGCGGCTTCCGCTACCAGCAGGTCGGCCCCCTCGGCCAGACCGATGCGCCGGCAGAGCCGGTGCACCCGCAGGGTGTGCTCCCAGTCGTGGCTGCCCCTGGCCTGGGAGAAGTGGTCCCGGGCCTGCCTGCAAATCCGCTTCAGAATGGCGGCGTCATGGTCGTTCATACACGCGGGCGCAATGGTTGCGGAACGCCGTGCCGTTACGGACCTCATGACCGTTTCGCCGTCATCTCATCCACATCCACGCGGATGACCATCGTGGCATCCAGCGCCTTTGCAGCGTAGTCCCACGATCCGTTACCGTAGTGGTCCATGATCGCGTCCAGAGCGCGTCGCTTTTCATCGGGGTCCGATACGCGCCGAGCGGTTCCGAAAGCGATGACGCTGCTGAAGCCCATGCCCCATTGGCACGGTTTGTCAGCCGGTTGCAAGGTGACGCCGGATTCCAGTTCTACACACACCCTGGGGTTGGCATCCAGCACATCCAGCTTGCGGCCCCGGGCGGCGCTGTGGAAGTAGAACACCTTCTCCCGATACCCGAAACACAACGGAACCACATACGGGTTGCCGCGGTGGCACATTCCCAGGCGGCATACGCGGGCGGCGGCGATGATGGCCTCGATGGCCTTGGGGTCGGTGACGGCCTTTTCTTTTCGTCTCATTCGATGGACATGATTCCTTCCCAGCGCTGGTACTCGGTCTTCGTGGGCAACCCTCTGGATTCAAGCAGCTGCACGATGTCCGGCGCGTTGAACCGCAGATAGGGATTGACCTCACATTCCTCGTCGAGGGTCGAAACCACGTGACTGCTGTCGTAGCGGGCGGCGTAGGCATCGATGGCGGTGTGGTCCGCGGTCACCTGACGAGCGAAGGCCAACGATTCGCTGACATAGTCGTGCCCGGCGTAGATGCGGGTCTCTCCAGGATAGGTCAACAGCAGCTTGATGGAGTTGAAAAAGGCCTTCAGGTCTCCCGAGAAGCAGTTGCCGACGGTACCGTTGAACAGGGTGTCGCCGGTCACCAAAACGTCTCCGGCGGCAAAGGTGACCGCATCGCCGGTGTGTCCCGGTGTCAGGCGTACGGTCACCGGTTCACCTCCCAGATCGATAACTTGGCCATCGCTGAACTGCCGGTGGTCGAGGTACTCGGCACCGGCGGACGCCACCAGTCGACGGGTGCCGGTGGTGTGGTCGCCGTGGCCATGGGTGTTGGTTGCCATGGTGAGGGTGAGGCGGTTGCGGTCCACGAAAGCCAGGATGTCGTCTACCGCGCCGCCGTCGATGGCCAACGCCATGCCGTCGGCATAGAGCAGATAGCCCAGGTTGTCGCCGGCGTAAAAAAATTGTTTGATTTTCAATGTCCTGGATTCCGCTTGGGGTTCGTCGTGGCAGGGTTACAAATAATGTATTGATATCGATATATTAAACTGTGCGTCGAGGCAACAAAAAAAGCAAACTGCCGCGCCTGTAGGCCAATTTTCAACCCGCTGGTTTGCATCGGTAGAATCGTGGGTAGCAACCTCCACTTTGCTCCACCTATCTTTAATTTTCGTTTTTTCTATCTTAACTTTCAAAAATTATTAGTAAATTTTTGGTCTGTAACAATACTTTTTTCTTGACACTTTCGTAAAATTATACTTTTATTCGTAGTTAGTGGATCAAAGTGGATAAAAATGGTGAAAAATGTTTCGGGGAAGCTCCTTTCATACCATTGACCCCAAAGGGCGAATTATCGTTCCCGCACGGTTTCGTGATGTGATAAAGGCCAGCGGCGCCGACAGCATCATGATTACCTGCATGGACCATTGCCTGTTTGCCTACACCCACGATCAGTGGAGCAAGTTGGAGCAAAGAATACTGCATCTTCCCGAAAAAAGCGAGGCCATGCGCCGATTTCAGCGTGTTTTTATCGGCGGGGCCCACGAGTGCAAATGTGATGCCCAAGGGCGTGTCCTGATCCCGCCTTTTCTGAAGCAGTACTCCAAACTGGAGAAAGAGATCGTTCTGGTGGGCGTATTGGATCGATTCGAGATCTGGTCGCGGGAGAACTGGGATCGCGAGAACGGGTTGATGGAGAAGGACATGAGCGACAATCAGGTACGGGACGAGATTGCCCAATTGGGGCTCTAGCCCGTGCCCGGCTACCATGTCAGCGCCATGACCGCAGAGACCATGGCCATGCTGGCATGCCGGCCGGGGCAAACCATCGTCGACGGTACGCTGGGAGGATGCGGACATGCCAGGCGTATTTGTGAGCAGATCGCTCCGAATGGCGTTTTTATCGGCATCGACCAGGATCAAGACGCCATCGACCACGCCCGCGAGGTGCTTCCCTTCGAGGATCAGGCGGTTCACATCGTCCATGGCAACTTCGTGGATCTTCCGCTGTTTCTCTCTCGGCTGGGCATCCGCGCTGTCGACGGTATCCTGATTGATATCGGTCTTTCCCAACATCAAATCACCTCAAGCGGCCGCGGTTTCAGCTTCAATCGGGATGAACCGCTGGACATGCGTATGAATGTCGATTCGGACACAACTGCTGCGGACCTGGTGGCATCCATGAGTGAAAAAGAACTGGCCCAGACGTTCAGCCGCTACGGAGAAGAACGCTGGTCCCGGCGAATCGCTCGCCATCTGGTCGACTGCCGCCGGCAACAGCCGGTAACCACCAGCGGTCAGCTGGCGCAATTGGTCGCCCAGGCGGTTCCCGCAGCGGCTGCACGATCCCAGAAGATTCATCCCGCGACGCGGGTGTTCATGGCGCTGCGCATCGCCGTCAACCGAGAGCTGGAAGTACTTGACCGCTTCCTGGACGCCGCCGTGGAGATGCTGAAGCCGGCCGGTCGACTGTGTGTGCTCGCTTTCCACTCGCTGGAGGACCGCATCGTCAAGCAGCGTTTCCGGGACATGGCCGATCCGTGCACCTGTCCACCGTCGTTTCCGCAGTGCGCCTGTGGCCGTCGGCCGACGGTGCGGGTGCTGACGCGCAAGGTGATGCGGCCCACCGAGGCAGAGATCCGTCAAAACCCCATGGCGCGCAGTACGCGTCTGAGAGCCGTGGAGCGGCTGTAATGGCAGCGGCACCCAAAACCGGCATCCGCAGGCCGGCTCGGCGCAACACCAACGGCGGCGAGCGGAACCGCAACCGCAAGGTCGGTCCACCACGACGAGGCAACACCTGGGTCTGGATCATGGTGATTGTTCTGTTTTTCGGCCAGGCCCTGTTTTACGCCTGGTGCCGGGTGCAGAGTGTCAACGCCGGATATGGCATCGACAAGGAGACGCGGCGGCGACAGGCCCTGACCAGAGAACGCAATACGCTGAACATCGAACTGGCCCGACTCAAATCACCGGAGCGAATCGAAACCATCGCCCGGACGCGCTTGGGGCTGGTCATGCCCGATGCGAAACAACGGATCACCCTGCCATGACGACATCAGTGACCATACGGACACGGCTGCGGGTCGGTATCATCGCAGCTCTGTTTCTGGCCGCCTTGGTGGCCATCAGTGCCCAAGCCGTTCGCCTGCATGTGTTCAAGGGTGCCTGGCTTTCCGAGCGGGCTTCCCGAGAATACGAGCGGGCCATGGTCGTGCAGGGCAAGCGCGGCGGCATTTTCGACCGCAACGGCAGTCCCCTGGCCGTCAGTATCGACAGTCCTTCGATTGCCGCCTATCCCCGCATGATTGTCGATCGTCGGACAGCCGCCGGTCGATTGGCCCGGGCTTTGGGGCTGCCTCAGCGCACGGTCTACAACAAACTGAATCCCAAGCGCACTTTCGTGTGGCTGCGTCGCCAGGCCATTCCCAAGCAGGCTGACGCGGTGCGCGCGCTGGCCATCACCGGAATTGATTTCATCAACGAGCACAGCCGCTACTACCCCAGCAAGACCCTGGCATCGCAATTGCTCGGTTTTTCAGGTATCGACGGCCATGGTCTGGAGGGCTTGGAGTTTTACTACAATGCCACCCTCAAGGGCAGAGAGCAAAAGATCACGGTGCTCAAAGATGCCCTGGGGCGCCGCTTTGAGGGCGATGCCGTGCCGGTGCTGACCGAAGGCAACAATGTGGTCCTGACCATCGATCGAACCATTCAGCACATCGCCCAAAAGGCCCTGGAATCCTCGGTCACCGAGTATGCGGCCCAGTCGGGGATCGCCATCGTCATGGCGCCGGCCACCGGGGAGATATTGGCCCTGGCCCACTACCCCTTCTTCAACCCCAATCGCTACCGTGATTTCAGACGACAACTGTGGCGCAACCGGGCTGTTACCGATCCGTTCGAGCCCGGATCCACCATGAAAATCTTCAGCGTTGCCGCAGCCATCGACAGCGGCATCTGCTCGCCATCAACGATCTTTTACTGCGAAAATGGCGAGTACCGCATCGGCAAAAACATCATACACGACACCAAGTCGCACGGGTGGCTGTCGCTGCAGCAGATCGTCAAATACTCGAGCAACATCGGATCGGTGAAGATGGCCGAGAAGTTGGGTCCCCGCCAGCTGCACGAGTACCTGCGGGCCTTCGGTTTCGGTCAGCGTTCGGGAATCGCCTGTCCTGGCGAGAGCGCCGGCAGCTTGAGCGATTTCAAGGTGTGGTCGGCCATCGATACCGGAGCCATCTCCTTCGGTCAGGGCATATCCGTGTCGGCGATCCAATTGATTGCGGCCGCCTCGGCCATCGCCAACGATGGCACCTTGATGAAACCGATGCTGGTCAAGTCGATCACCGATCGCAAGGGGCGGACGATCGAAACATTCTCACCCCAACCGGTCAGGCGGGTGGTCTCCTCACATACCGCTGCCACAGTGCGGCGCATCTTGAAAACCGTGATCACCGAAGGCGGCACCGGGGTCAATGCGGCCCTGGAGGGCTACAGCGTGTGCGGGAAAACCGGCACGGCCCAAAAGATCGACAGCAGCGGTACCTACGCCAAGGACCGCTATGTCTCCTCCTTTTTGGGGTTAGCCCCGGCGGACCGGCCGGAATTGGCCATCCTCGTGCTGGTGGATGAGCCCAAAGACCAGACCTACGGTGGCATTGTGGCGGCACCGGCCTTTCGCCAGATCGCGCTGGAAACCTTAAGCTATCTCAACATCCCGCCGGGACCGGATGCCGACCGACTGCGGGTCTCCCGGGGTAACAGGGCCAACGGATGAAACTTGCTTCGCTCCTGGAAAACCTGACACCGATCCAGACCAGCGGCCCTGGCCGTCTCGATACGGAGATCCGGGCGATCTGCTACGACTCGCGTCAGGCGGTTCCGGGAAGCGTGTTCGTGGCCATCGAAGGTTTGGCCGTGGACGGCCACCGTTTCATACCCGAAGCGGTCGATCGCGGCGCCCTGGCCGTGGTGTGCCAACGACCGGTGGCCGTTGACGCCCTTGTTGTTCAGGTGACCGATTCCCGAGCGGCCCTGGCCCGATTGGCCTGCCGGTTTTACGGCCAGCCGGCTCAAGAGATGGTTCTCGTGGGCGTAACCGGGACCAATGGCAAAACCACCGTCACCTACCTGCTCGAGCAGATTCTCAAGCAGGCCGGCCATCGCCCCGGTGTGGTGGGCACCATTAACTATCGTTTTGCCGACCAGGTTTTCGACAACCCCGTGACCACCCCGGAATCCCTGGAGTTGCAGGGTATCCTAAGACAGATGGCCGATGCCGGAACGACCCATGCGGTCATGGAAGTCTCCTCCCACGCCCTGGACCTGCACCGGGTGGATGGCTGCCGCTACGATCTCGGCGTCTTCACCAACCTGACCCAGGATCACCTGGACCATCACGGCGACATGGACCGCTACTGGGCGGCCAAACGACTGTTGTTCAGTGACTTTCTCAAACCTGCCGATCACGCGTACCCAGTCCGGGCGGTGGTCAACGCGGATGATCCCAAAGGGCGGGAGTTGGCCCGAACCCTGGGGCGTGCCGCTCTGCGAACGGCCACCTACGGTGACGGCGATGTGCTTCCCCTGGCGGTGATTCGGGATCTGACGGGCATCCGGGGCAGCATTGCCACGCCGGGCGGCGAGATAGCGTTAACCTCGCCGCTGGTGGGGGACTTCAATCTGGAGAATATTCTCTGCGCCGCCGGAGCGGCCCTGGCCCTGGACATCGAACCAGCGGTCATTGCCGCCGGCATCGAGGCCACCCCCTGCGTACCGGGTCGACTGGAACGGGTCACCGGAGGCGACCAACGGACGGTGTTCGTGGATTACGCCCACACTCCGGATGCCCTGGAGAATGCCATCCGGGCGCTGCGGGCCCTGACACCCGGCAGGCTGGTTACCGTATTCGGCTGCGGGGGAGACCGGGACAGCACCAAACGGCCCATCATGGGCGAGATCGCCGCCCGGCTCAGCGACCTGGCGGTGGTCACCTCCGACAATCCCCGGTCCGAGGATCCGCTGACGATCATCGCCCATGTGGAGGCGGGCGTCAAACAGACCGCTGCCCGGCGCCTCGACGTCGATGATCTCAACGAGGGTTGGCAGCCCGGTGCCTATCTGGTGGTTCCCGACCGACAGGCAGCTATCGCCACGGCGATCCGCGCCGCCGGCAAGGATGATGCGGTGCTGATTGCCGGCAAGGGGCACGAAACCTATCAAATCCTGGCCAACGGAACCATCGATTTCGATGACCGCCGGGTGGCCCGGCACGCCTTGGCATCCCTGGCGGCAGAAGGAGCGTAACCCCGTGACGCCTCACACCTGGACAACCAAACAGGTACTGGACGCAACCGGCGGCACCTTGCATTCGGGCGGCGCGGATATCTCTTTTGCCGCCATCGGCATCGATTCGCGCACCATTGCGGCCGACCAGCTTTTCATTGCCGTTGCCGGTGAGACCCACGACGGCCACGCCTTCGTGAGTGATGTGCTGGATCGCGGCATCCGCGGGGTGGTGGTGGCCGAGAATCGACTCCCGAATCTGCCGGTGGCGCAAATGGCCGCCGACGGCATCGTCTGTGTGGTCGTGGCCGATACCGTTCAGGCCCTGGGAGATCTGGCCCGTTTCAACCGGTATCGGGGCGACCTGTCGGTCGTGGCGGTCACCGGATCCAACGGCAAAACCTCGACACGCATGCTCATGGAACATGTGATTTCCCGGCAGTTGGCCACCTTGAGCACCCAGGGCAATCTGAACAACCACATCGGCCTGCCCCTGACCTTGTTTCGGCTGGCGCCGTCGCACCAAGCCGCTATCTTGGAGTTGGGCATGAACCACGCCGGAGAGATCACTCACCTGGGCAATATCTGCCATCCGGACGTGGGCGTGATCACCAATGTGGGACCGGCGCATCTGGAGGGTTTGGGCACCATCGACAATGTGGCCCGGGCCAAGGCCGAACTGCTGCCGACCATCCGTTCCGGCGGAACGGCGATTCTCAATGGCGACGATCGTCGGGTGGCGGCCATGGCCGACGGTTTCGATGGTCGGGTGGTGCTGTTCGGCTGCAGCGAACCGGCCCGGGTGCGGGCCGACCGGATCCAACTGACCGATGCCGGCACGCGCTTCCTATTGACCACCCCGTCCGGCGAGGCTCAGGTGACCCTGGCCACCCCGGCGCGGGTGATGGTGTCCAATGCCCTGGCTGCGGCGGCGGTCGGCGAGGTTTTGGGCATGCCCCTGGACGTGATCAGGGCGGGACTGGAAGCCTTTTCGCCCCAGGCCGGACGTATGGGCATTCGTCAACTGAGCGGCGATATCCGGCTGGTGGACGATACCTACAATGCCAATCCCGAATCCATGGCCGCGGGCATTGAGACCCTGGTCCGCATGGCTGGCGGCCGCCGAACCATTGCCGTGCTGGGGGATATGCTGGAATTGGGCCCGACATCGGAGCACCTGCATCGGGATATCGGCAAGACCGTTGGCGATGCAGGTATCGATCGCCTTTACGCGACCGGCACTTTCGCCTCAGCCCTGGCCGAGGGGGCCCGCGATGCAGGCATGGGCAGCGATCGCGTGTTTACCGGATCCAAGGCCGATATTATCGATCACCTGGCGCATCACTTGGCGTCCGGCGACCTGGTTCTGGTCAAAGGATCCCGGGGAATGGCCATGGAGCAGGTGGTGGCGGCCATATCGCAGTGGTCGGAGGTACAATGATCCTCAGGGCAAGTCCTGCAACCAAAGCAATCAGATGTGGTATCGACACATGATTTACCACCTTCTCTATCCACTGCATACGACATTCGCGGCCTTCAATGTGTTCCGGTACATCACCTTCCGGACCATTTATGCCAGCCTGACCGCGTTTCTGATCTGCTTTTTGTTGGGTCCCTGGGTGATTCGGCGCCTCTCCATGATGCAGGTCGGCCAATACATCCGTGAAGACGGGCCCAAGGATCACGCCAAAAAGGCGGGCACGCCGACCATGGGCGGTGTGCTGATCATCTTTGCGGTGGTCGGTGCCACCTTGCTGTGGACCGATCTGACCAACCAATATGTATGGATCGTCCTGTTGGCCACCTTGGGGTTCGGTGCCATCGGTTTCGTCGATGACTATCTGATGCAGGTCAAAAAACGTAATCTGGGGCTGACCGCCAGGCAGAAGCTGGCGATTCAGGTACTGTTGGCGCTACTGGTGGGACTGTTGGCCTATCTGGTGCCCGACTTTTCCACCAAACTGAGCGTGCCGTTCTTCAAACGGCTGACCCCGGACCCGGGATGGGCGTACATTCCGTTTGCGGCTGTGGTGATCGTGGGCGCCTCCAACGCCGTCAACCTCACTGACGGTCTGGACGGCCTGGCCATCGGCCCGGTGATCATAGCTGCCGTCACGTACATGATTTTCGCTTATGTGGCCGGTCATGCGCGCATTGCCGACTACCTTCAGATCGCGCCGGTGACCGGATGCGGTGAGATTACCGTTTACTGCGGCGCCCTGGCCGGTGCCGGACTGGGATTCTTGTGGTTCAACGCCTACCCGGCCCAGGTGTTCATGGGCGATGTGGGCTCGTTGTCCATGGGGGCCTCCTTAGGTACCGTGGCGGTCATTACCAAGCAGGAGATTCTGCTGGTGCTGGTGGGCGGTCTGTTCGTGATCGAGGCCCTGTCGGTGATTTTCCAGGTGGGGTTTTTCAAGATGACCAAAGGCCGGCGCATCTTTCGCATGGCGCCCCTGCATCACCATTTTGAATTGAAAGGCTGGCCGGAACCCAAGGTGATCGTGCGCTTCTGGATTATCGCCATCGCCCTGGCTTTGATCTCCATGAGCACCCTGAAACTGCGTTGATGGTGTGATGGCGTTGAAAGATACCGATGAACCTTGAACATAAGCAGGTGGTGGTCGTTGGCTTGGGGCGATCCGGCGTGGCCACGGCCCGGTTTCTGGTCAACCGGGGGGCGCGGGTGACCGTGACGGACCGGGCGCCGGCCGAATCGCTGGCGGACGCGGTCGCCGAATTGGATGGATTGCCCTTGCAGCTGAAATTGGGTGGCCACGATACCCGCGATTTCGATGCCGCCGACCTGGTGATCATTAGCCCAGGGGTGCCGCACACCCTGCCCATCTTCGAGCCGGCCTGGTCCAAAGGTACCCCGGTAATCGGCGAAATGGAACTGGCCGCAGCCTTCATCCGCGAGCCGATTGTGGCGGTGACCGGCACCAATGGCAAAACCACAACCACGGAGTTGATCGGCAACATGCTCAAAAAGAGCGACAAACGGGTCTTTGTGGGCGGCAACATCGGTACACCGTTGGTCGCCTATGCCGATGGTCACCAGCCGCGGGCCGATGTGCTCGTGGTCGAAGTGAGCAGTTTCCAGTTGGACACCACCATCGATTTCCGTGCGCATACCGCCGTGGTGCTCAACATGTCGGACGATCATCTGGACCGCTATCCGTCTTTTAGCGCATACATGGAATCCAAATGGCGGATATTCCGCAACCAACAGGCGGCCGATACGGCCATCCTGAATGCCATGGATGCCGCCGTGGCCGCCATGCTCGACACGGCGCCGCCCCGCTCGCGATGCCGGGTCTTCTCGGACGAGGCCGTTGCCAATGGGGCCCAAATCCTCAAGGATAAGATCCTGCTCTACGATTCAGGCCAACGGAGCGGCGTGTTTTCTCTGGACAACACGGGTCTCGTCGGCCCCCACAATCGTGAGAATATCGCTGCCGCCTGCCTGGCGGCCAGACAAGCGGGCGCCACGGATGCCGGCATTCAGCAGGCCATCGATGAATTCAACGGATTGCCCCACCGACTGGAGCGCGTGGGTCAGGTGCATGGGGTGCGCTTTGTGAATGACTCCAAAGCAACCAATGTGGACGCGGTCAAACGGGCACTGGAATGCTTTGACCGGCCGGTGATCCTGATTATGGGCGGTCAGAACAAGAAGGGCGATTTCACCCGCTTGAGAAGCAGTGTGAATCGGCGGGTTAAAACCCTGGTGGTCCTGGGTGAGGCCAAAGACGAGATCGTTACCGCCCTGGCCGGTGAACCGGAGCGGGGCATCCTCGAAGCCGAATCGATGCAGGAGGCGGTGGAAAAAGCATTCCGTGCGGCTGCGGACGGCGAAACGGTCCTGTTGTCACCGGCGTGTGCCAGTTTCGACATGTTCGACAACTACGCCCAGCGCGGCGAGTGCTTCAAGACCATTGTGGAAAGGTTGGCATGAACACGGCAGCCAAACGCAACGGGGTGCAACCGGTGGTCTATGACCTGGGCCTTTTGTTTCCCGTGCTGCTGCTGGTGGGCATGGGTATTGTCATGGTTTACAGCGCCAGCAGTGCACTGGCATTGAAAAAGTTCGGCAGCGATTACTTTTTTCTGAAACGGCAGGCCGCTTTTTCGCTGGTGGGTATCGTCGTGCTGGTTGCCTTCAGCTATATTCCGTTTCGCTTTTATCGGGTCATGGCCTATCCGGTCTTGGCGGTTTCATTGATCATGCTGGCGGCCGTGGCTTTTTCCGGTTGGGGGGTGAGTGCCGGCGGAGCCATGCGCTGGCTGCAGATCGGGTCGTTCCAATTCCAGCCGTCGGAACTGGCCCGCCTGGCTCTGGTGATCTACATGGCCTACTCGATGAGTAAAAAAGGAGATTTGCTGCGCGATTTTTACGTGGGATTCATGCCCCATGTGATCGTGTTGGGCCTGTTTTCGGTGTTGTTGCTGATTCAGCCCGATTTTGGATCGGTGGTGATTCTTGCGGCCTTGACCTGGATCATGTTGTTCGTTGGCGGCTGCCGCATTACCCACCTGATGTCGGTGGTTCTGGTGATGGCCCCCTTGGCTTGGCTGATCATGACCCAGGCCGAGTATCGCGTCAAACGCCTGATGAGTTTTCTCGACCCTTGGCAGTATCGCGCTGACGAGGGATACCAGATCGTTCACTCGCTCATGGCCTTCGGCACCGGCGGCATTACCGGCGCGGGGCTGGGCAAGGGTTACCAGAAACTGTTTTACCTGCCCGAACCGCACACGGATTTCATCTTTTCGGTGGTGGGCGAAGAGCTGGGGCTTATCGGTGTGATGGTGGTGATTCTGTTATACGGCATCATGCTCATGCGGGGTGTCCGTATCGCCCGTCATGCCAGGGACTCCTTTGGTGCCTTGCTGGCCATGGGCATCACAGTGACCATCGGCCTGCAGGTCTGCATCAACATGGGGGTAGCCCTCGGGTTGCTGCCCACCAAGGGCTTGACCTTGCCGTTTCTCAGTTACGGCGGCACCAGCCTGCTGATCAACATGGCTGCCGTGGGGATAATGATGAATATCGGAGCTCGGGATGCGCGCAGCTGAGACGATATCGGCCTGGCGGCCGCTGAATGTGGTCGTTGCCGGCGGTGGCACCGGCGGTCACCTGTTTCCCGGCATCGCCGTGGCCGGAGAGTTTGCCCGGCGACATCCCCGGACACGCGTTCTCTTCGTGGGCGCCGGTCGCCGGTTTGAAAAGGATGCGCTGGCACGCGCCGGATACCCCCAAGAGACCATTGCCATCGAGGGCATCAAGGGTCGGGGGCTGTGGGCCAAGAGCCGGGCGGCCTTAAAAATTCCCGGTGCCGTCTGGTGTTCGGCCGGCATTCTTGGCCGGACAAAGGCCGATCTGGTGGTGGCCGTAGGCGGCTATGCCGCCGGGCCGGTGGCCCTGGCCGGCTGGATCACAGCGATCCCGGTGGTGCTGTGCGAACAAAATACCGTGCCTGGGATCAACAATCGCCTACTGTTTCCGATCGCCCGGCGGATCTACATC
>JAAUYD010005361.1_pt1 | contig 18673 bp, 5 predicted proteins | sample 7278101 | NCBI WGS metagenome assembly JAAUYD01 (sample SAMN14350128, study PRJNA611818) | marine sediment metagenome | isolation source: surface marine sediment (0.6m) | place: French Polynesia: Moorea | collected 2018-08
GCACCAGGCGCAGATGAGCCTGGCACGCAGCCTTAAAGAACAGAGCGAAACCCAAAGCACGCCGTTCACTCAGCATGTCTCGACGCTGCTACGAACGAGCGACACTCCTTTTCCCGATATGGCAGACGTCGCGTTCAGGCTGCACATCTCCGGTCGAACCCTGAACCGACATCTGCGGGCTGAAAACACGAGCTTCCGTCAGCTGAAGTCGCGGGCGCTCGCCAGCCGCGCAAAGCTCTACCTTAGTGAAACCGACCATAGCGTCGAGGCCATCGCCGGGACACTCGGTTATCGGGACACGGCCAACTTCCGCCGCGCATTTCGCAAGAGCGTCGGCTGCTCGCCGAACGAGTACCGAATATCGATGAAAATTGCCGATTCATGATACGAGGCGCTGTCCCTTCGACGACATCGGCCCATGACTCCGTGCGCAAAAATCCAAAGTAATATAATAACTTTAAAAAGGTCATATAAACTATTGATAAACAATTACTTTATACGCGAAGGAGTTGTACGCTAGTGACACCCACAACGTATATCCGGAGGAGCATCACTAACTCGCAGGAATCTCCCTGTGTCCGTCCTCCCGGGCCCTACGGCGTCATTCCGAAACGGGCATAGATAACTTCCCTGATTGACCGACCCTCGGTGCAGCTGGTTTATGGAAAGAGCTAGCAGGCCATCGTGTAACCCACGATTTCAGGAGAAGAACATGCCCAGCGCAATTGATGCCGAAATCCTCGACATGACCCTAGACGCCGTCCAGCGATTCGCTGCTGACGCGCTCCCAGAAAACCTGCTGTTAGACCTTGACGCGGACGAGGAATTTCCAGTCAAGCTGGTCAAGGACCTGTGCGGGGAGACCATCGGCGTGCAGCTGTTGTTTATCCCGGAAGAATACGGCGGCATGGGTGGCGGAGCCTTCGACGTCTACCGGGTCTGCGAGGCAATGGCGCGTGTCGATCTCGGTATCGCGACTGGCGTCCTGGCGACGTTCCTGGGCAGTGACCCGATTCGCGTCGGCGGCACACCCGAACAGCAGGCCCACTGGATGGGCCGTCTCGCCGAGGAAGGACTCCTGATGGCCTACGCGGCGACGGAGCCGCTGGCCGGGAGCGACCTCGGTGCCCTGAAGACGCGCGCAGAACCCGTTGGCGATAACGGCGATCTGAAGGGTTACAAAATCACAGGCTCAAAGCAGTGGATCAGCAACGGCGGCTTTGCCGACCTCTACTCCGTGCTCGCGCTGGCGCCCGGCGGCCCTACCTGGTTCCTCGTCGAGGCCGGCACTGAGGGCTTAAGCCACGGTAAACCTGAAGACAAACACGGCATTCGAGACAGCAACACCGCCGCCGTAATGCTGGATAACGTATACGTGCCCAAGGAGCAGTTGCTCGGCGGCGTGGAGGGACAAGGCCTGGCGCAGGCCCAGCGGGTCTTCGGATACACGCGGCTGATGGTTGCCGCCTTCGGTCTCGGCTGCGGTGTCGAAGCCATGAGTCGCGCGATCGAATACTCCAAGGAACGCGTGCAGGCAGGCACGCCGCTCTCCGAGAAACAGGGCTATACCCACAAGCTCATCGTACCCAACGTGGTGCGCCTGGAAGGCGGACGTGCGTTCATCGAGGAAACCGCCGCGCGAATCGATGCGGGTGAAGGCAGCCTGATCACGGAAGGCGCTATCGCCAAGTACTTCAGCTCAGAAGCTGGCAACGCCGCCGCAGAAGCAGGCATCCAGGCGCTCGGTGGCTACGGCTACACGCGTGAATACATGGTCGAGAAGATCAAGCGCGACGTTCGCATCACGATGATCTACGAGGGCACCTCCGAGATCATGGAAATGACCATCGCTCGCGATCGCTGGCAGTGGCACCTGAAGTCCCGCGGCGACTACTACCATGGAAAAGCCCGCGAAATGGAACAGCTGCATGCGGCCCACCCGGAGACTGGTGCAGCGACCGTGGCATTGGCATTGCACGCACTGGCCGAGATTCTGGAGCGCTGCCGTGTCGGCAAACTGACCCGAAACCAACACGTCCTGTTCCGGCTCGGCGAACTGATCGCCTGGGCCGAATGCGCCGCCAGCCTCGCGAAACGCGCAGCGGCGGCAACCGACGGACGCCTGGACGAAAAGGCGGACACGCGCTACCCGCCGGAGACGCTCAACACGATGGCGAGAATTCTCGCTCGCCAGGCCGCAGCCAAGGTGGCCTCCGATGGCCTGGCACTCGTCGTCGGCGCCGACACAAGTGAGCCGGCCGGCCTGGCCGATGCGTTGAACCTGCGCGGCCTCCACAGCGCGCAGCTGGGAATGATCGAAGACATGAACAAAGTTGCCGACGCTCTGTACGAGCGCTAGGGGGACAAGATCGTGAAAGACACAGCACACCGCGCCGTTGCAATCGTGGGTGTCGGGGCCATCATGCCCGGAGCGCCTGATGTAGAACGATTTTGGGAGAACCTGAAATCCGGCACGTACTCGATCACCGAAGTCGATGCGGACCGCTGGGACCCCGAGCTGTATTTCAGCCCGGACCCGGAAACCGACGATGCGACCTATTCCAAGATCGGTGGCTGGGTCAGGGACTGGGAATGGAAGCCGTTTGACTGGAAGCTCCCGATACCGCCAAAAGTCGGTAGCGCGATGGATGAGGCACAACGCTGGGGCATCGCCTGCACACGCAGCGTACTGGAAGACTATGGCTACCCCGAGCGGCCGCTCGATACGGACCGCACAGCCGTCATCCTCGGCAACGCAATGGCCGGCGAGAAGCACTACCTGACGGCCTTGCGCGTCTCCTTCCCAGAGTTCGCACGCGAGCTCGAAGCAGCCGAGAGCTTCAAGGAACTGCCGGAGGAGCTGCGAAAGAAAATCGTCGCCGAAGCACGGGCCAACTTGCGCGACCGCATACCGGAGATCACCGAGGATTCGATGCCCGGCGAACTGGCCAACGTGATGGCGGGTCGCATAGCCAACCTGTTCAACCTACACGGGCCCAACTATGTCGTTGACGCCGCTTGCGCGTCGGCGATGGCGGCGATCACTGCCGCGTGCGAGGGACTCGAGGAACACGACTACGACGCCGTGATCACCGGCGGCATCGATCGCAACATGGGCGCATCGACCTTCGTCAAATTCTGCAAGATCGGTGCTCTGTCTGCGACGGGCACCCGCCCCTACGCCGACGGCGCCGATGGCTTCGTCATGGGCGAAGGCGCGGCACTGTTTCTGTTGAAGCGGCTCGAAGATGCCGAGCGCGACGGCGACCATATCTACGCCGTGTTGCGGGGCATGGGCGGCTCCAGCGACGGCAAGGGCAAGGGCATCACGGCGCCGAACCCGGTTGGCCAGAAGCTCGCCGTACAGCGTGCCTGGGCAAACGCCGGACTGCCTCCATCAACGGCTAGTTACGTCGAGGGCCACGGTACGTCTACGCGTGTCGGCGACGTCGTCGAGGTCGAGAGCCTGACTGACGTGTTCGCGAGCGCGGGTGCACAACCGCACAGCGTTGCATTGGGCTCCGTCAAGTCGAACATCGGCCACCTGAAGGGCGCCGCCGGCGCCGCCGGTTTGCTGAAAACGGCACTGGCGCTGAATGACAAGGTGCTGCCGCCCAGCCTCAACTGTAGCGAAAAGAACCCGAACATCGATTTCGATCACTCGCCATTCTACGTCAACACGGAGCTCAGAGACTGGCCGAAGCCGGCCTGTGGCGTGCGCCGCGCCGGCGTCAGTGCATTCGGTTTCGGCGGTACGAACTTCCATGCCGTACTCGAAGAGCACATCCCGGGCAGCCTGACCGCCGATAGCCGAGACAAGAAAACGACCAGCGACACGCCCGCAGCAGCCGAGACTGGCATGGCGGCCAAGGCGCCGTTGAGCGGAGCCGTCGTGCTCGGTGCGAATACCGGGGTGGAACTGGCGACGCGTCTGCGTAAATTGAAGGTCGAAGCCGAAGCCAACAAAGCGCTCGGTCATGAGGCGCCTTTAGCAAAGGACCTCGCAGCACCCGAGCGCATCGCCATCGATTTCAAATCGCCCGCCGACCTGTCGCGCAAAGTCGAACTGGCATTGAAGGCTGTCGAGCGTGACGAGGCATCGGTCTGGAACGCACTGACGTCGCAAGGCATCTACCGCGGCTCAGGCGACAAGCAGAAGATCGCGTTCCTGTACCCGGGACAGGGTTCGCAGTACCTCAACATGCTCTCAGAGCTTCGTGATCGTGAACCCGAGGTACGAGCCGTATTCGAGCAGGCGGACCGAGTCATGCGCCCGCATCTCGACGAGCGCAACCTGTCAGACTTTATCTTCGTCGAAGCTGACGATGAAGAATGCGCCAAGGCCGCGAACAATGCTCTCCGCCAGACCGAGGTGACGCAGCCCGCCATGCTGACGGCGAATGCTGCAATGACGCAGTTGCTCGAGACCTATGGCGTGCAACCCGATATGGTCATGGGCCATAGCCTCGGTGAGTACGCGGCACTCGTGCAGGCCGGCGTCCTGACGCTCGCTGAAGCACTGGAAGCCGTCAGCGCGCGCGGCCGTGAAATGGCCCATGTCGCGGTGGAAGACAACGGCAAGATGGCCGCCATCTTCGCACCGTTGGCCGACATACAGCGCGTGCTCGCGAGTATCGACGGCTATCTCGTTATCGCCAACATCAACAGCAACGAACAGGCCGTCATCGGCGGTGAGAGTGCCGCCATCGACGAAGCGATCGAACGCTTCAGCGCCGAGGGCGCCCAGGCCGTACCGCTGCCGGTCAGCCACGCCTTCCATACGCGCATCGTTGCGCCCGCCAGTGAACCGCTGAAGGCGGTGCTCTCGCGCATGCAGGTCCGTGAACCCGCGCTACCGATCATCAGCAATGTAACGGGCACATTCTATGAGACGGGCGTTGGCGCGGCTGAGAAGATCATTGACGGTCTCGGCAAGCAGATCGCGTCCCCCGTTCAGTTCGTGAACGGGCTCAAGGAACTGTATGACGCAGGCGTTCGCGTATTCGTCGAAGTGGGCCCGAAAAAAGCGCTGAAGGGTTTTGTCGACAGCGTGCTAGGCGACAAGGGCGATGTTGTCTCGTTGTTCGTCAACCATCCCAAGACCGGAGCAATGACGTCATTCAACCAGGCCCTTTGTGGCCTGTACGCGGCCGGCCATGGCGTCGGACGAGAGCTTGCTGAGCCGGCCGTCGCAGAACCGGTCGCGAAGGCGGCGCCGCCCCCCGCGCCTGCGTCCGAACCGGCCATAAACGCCCGCGAGGAACTGACGCGGATGTTCGACGAATTCGTCGCTCGTGGTCAGCAGATACTCGGCGGCAGCATTGCCGGCGCAAGCCCCGGAAGCTCAGAGGAGATCGTCATCAGCGGCGCGGCACTCGGATTGCCCGGCACGCCGAAGGTCTTCGACGACAAGAACGTCAGTCGCATCCTGCACGGTGAGCAGTTCATCGACGTGCTCCCCTTCCGCATTCGGCAGGCAATCACCGAGAAGCACATCACCCGCCTCGTCAAACCGGAGAAAGGCGACCCGATCTTCGTCACGATCGACGACACGAAGGACGTTCTCAAACTCGGTGGCCGGGCCGGCCAGTTCGATATCGCCGAGGAGTTCGGGGTCAACCCCGAACGTGCCAAGGCATTCGATTCGACGACGGCCATGGCCGTCGCAGTCGGCCTGGATGCGCTGCGCGACGCAGGTATTCCGCTGGTGCTCAATTACAAGACGACGACGACCGGCAGCAAGTTGCCGGACCGATGGCGCTTGCCGGACGAACTCCGTGACGAGACGGGCGTAATCTTCGCATCGGCATTCCCCGGTATGGATGCGTTCAGCGAGCAGCTCGATGACTATTACATCGAACGCGGGCACCGCGAGCAGCTGGAAGGCCTGGAAAGTCTGCGTGAGTGGCTGACACACCAGGGTAACGGCTCCGGCGGCGCGATCGACGAAGTCGACCGGCGCATCGCCGAACTCAAGGGGCTCGTCGGTGAAACCGAGTATCACTTCGATCGCCGCTTCCTGTTCCGCGTCTTGTCGATGGGCCACTCGCAGTTCGCAGAGGAGATCGGCGCACGCGGCCCGAACACGCAGATCAACGGCGCCTGCGCCAGTACCACCCAGGCGGTTGCGCTGGCCGAGGACTGGATTCGCGGTGGCCGCTGCAAGCGCGTCATTATCGTGTCCGCTGACAACGTGACCTCCGATCACTTGATGGAATGGGTGGGTTCCGGGTTCCTGGCATCGGGTGCCGCCGCGACCGACGAGAATCCCGAAGACGCGGCGACGCCGTTTGACCGGCGACGTCACGGCATGATCCCCGGCATGGGCGCGGCTGCGCTCGTCGTCGAGACCGCGACCACGGTTCGCGACCGCGGCTTGCAGCCGATCGCCGAAGTGCTCGGTTCGGTCACGGCCAATAGCGCGTTTCATGGCACTCGGCTCGATATTGACCACATCGCAACGGTCATGGAAGACATGGTCGCGAAAGCCGAGGTGAGGCATGGCGTATCGCGGAGCCAGATGGCACCGCAGACGATGTTCATGTCGCACGAGACCTACACGCCAGCACGCGGTGGCAGTGCGTCTGCCGAGATTCACGCGCTGCGCGAGGTGTTCGGCAAGCAGGCTGACGAGGTCGTCATTTCCAACACGAAAGGCTTCACCGGACATGCCATGGGCGCCGGCGTCGAGGACGTCGTCGCCGTTAAGGCGCTCGAAACTGGCATCGTTCCGCCCGTGCCCAATTTCCGCGAAGTCGATCCGGAGCTAGGTCCGTTGAACCTGTCGACCGGCGGCGGCTACCCGGTGCAGTACGCGCTGCGCCTCGGCGCAGGCTTCGGTTCACAGCTTGCCATGACGCTGATGCGATGGACGCCGACGCCTGACGGCCATCGGCGCGAGGCTGACAGACTCGGCTTTGAGTATCGCATCACCGATCAGACTCGCTGGCAGGACTGGCTCAATGGCCTGAGTGGCTACGATCGTGCCGACCTCGAGGTTGAACGGCGCCGTCTGCGCGTCAGGGACCAGGGGCCGCCAACAAGAAGCGGCATCGAGGCGACCGCGCGACCCGCGGTAACCGAGGCGCAGGCTGCGACGGTAAGCGCCCCAGCTCCGGTGGCAGCACCCTCAACGCCAGAACCGGTTGTTACGTCGGCAGCAGCACCCTCTGACGACGTCGAAGCGCAGGTCATTCGTATCGTTGCAGAGAAGACCGACTATCCGCCCGACATGCTCGCTCTCGACCTCGATCTCGAAGCCGACCTTGGCGTCGATACGGTCAAGCAGGCCGAGGTATTCGCCGAGATCCGCGGACATTACGACATTCCACGTGACGAGAACCTGAGGCTCAGCGAGTTCCCGACGCTGGAGCATGTGGTTTGCTTCGTCCGCGAACGGCGCCCCGACCAGCCGGTCGCGCCAGGCGCTCCGGCTGCACAGGCAGCAGTTGCCGAAGTCGTGGCTGCAGCACCAGCCTCGCCCTCTTCCGATGGCGTCGAAGAGCAGGTCATTCGCATCGTGGCTGAGAAGACGGACTATCCGCCCGATATGCTCGCCCTCGACCTGGATCTCGAGGCCGACCTTGGCGTCGACACAGTCAAGCAAGCTGAGGTCTTTGCCGAAATCCGCGGACATTACGAGATCCCGCGCGATGAGAACCTGCAACTCAGCGAGTTCCCGACGCTGGCGCACGTGGTCGGTTTCGTCCGCGAGCGTCGCCCCGACCAGCCCGCACCGATAGCTGCTACACCGCAGGCAGCGCCTGAGCCGGCTATCGCTTCGTCGGCGGCGCCCTCTTCCGACGGCGTCGAAGACCAGGTCATTCGCATCGTCGCAGAGAAAACCGACTATCCGCCCGACATGCTCGACCTCGACCTGGACCTCGAAGCTGATCTTGGCGTCGACACGGTCAAGCAGGCCGAGGTGTTCGCCGAGATCCGCGGACACTATGACATTCCGCGTGACGAGAACCTGCAACTGAGCGAGTTCCCGACCCTCGCGCATGTCGTCGGCTTCGTTCGCGAGCGTCGACCCGACCAGCCCGCTACGGGAGCCCCTGCGGTTACCGAGCCAGCAACTGAACCCGCTGCTGGCATGACCGCAGCACCCTCCGACGATGTCGAGGCGCAGGTCATACGCATCGTCGCCGAGAAGACCGACTATCCGCCGGACATGCTCGACCTCGACCTGGACCTCGAGGCCGACCTCGGCGTCGACACGGTCAAGCAGGCTGAAGTCTTCGCAGAGATCCGAGGGCACTACCACATCCCGCGCGACGAGAACCTGCAGCTCAGTGAGTTCCCTACCCTGACTCACGTCGTCGGCTTCGTTCGCGACCGGCGGCCCGACCAGCCAACGTCACCAACTGCGGCGGCCACAGCGCCAGCGCCGGCTGCTGAAGCTGTGCCGCAAGCGGCTGAGGGCGATGAAGCCATCAAGCAGCGCGTGATGGCGATCGTGTCAGAGATGACCGGCTATCCCGAAGACATGCTGGATATGGACCTCGATCTCGAAGCCGACCTCGGTGTCGACACCGTCAAGCAGGCCGAAATCTTCGTTGCCATGCGCGAAGCCTACGGCATACCGCGGGATCCGGACCTTGTGCTTGGCGACTTCCCGACCTTGACGCATGCCGTGCAATTCGTGAAAGACCGGATGCCGGAAGGTGAATCGGCGACACCCGAACAGGCAGACAATCAAACGGAAGCAGGCTCGACGACTGTCGAAGCTGCGATGGTCGGCGACCTCGAGGCCGCCAACCAGGTGCCGCGCCGAATACCGACCGCCGTGCTGCGGCCAGCGCTCGACGTCTGCAAGCCGACCGGTGTCGAGCTTGCCGGCGGAGCTCGCGTCATCGTCATGCCCGATAAGGGTGGCGTCGGCCGTGCATTGATCGACAGGCTCGGAAAACGAGGAATAGAAGTGCTCGCCCTCAACCCGGACAGCGACAGCGTGACGATTGGAAAACAGGTTGCCGAATGGTCCGCTGAAGGTACTGTTGCGGGCCTTTACTGGCTACCCGCGCTGGATGCACATGAGGCGATCGCCGAGATGGACGACTCGACGTGGCAGGCGGCTACGGACCTGCGCATCAAAGCGCTGTATGAAGCCGTTCGCGCGCTGTATGAGCAGCTGCAGACCGGTGAGAACTTCCTCGTTGCGGCAACCCGCCTGGGTGGGCGCCACGGCTACGATGCAAACGGCGCGAGCAACCCGCTCGGCGGCGCCGTCTGCGGCTTCGTCAAGTCGTTCAAGCGCGAACGCAACGACGTACTGTGCAAGGTCGTCGACTTCGCGCCGAGTCGCAAGACGGCCGCGCTCGCCGATCGGATCATCGACGAGACGCTGGGCGATCCGGGCCTCGTCGAGGTCGGCATTGACGAAGACGCGCGCTGGTCGATTGGCATCCGCGAGATCCCCTGCGACGGATCACCCAGCGGCATGGAGCTAAACAAGGAGTCCGTCTTTGTCGTGACTGGCGCAGCGGGCAGCATCGTTTCCGCCATCGTCGCCGACCTGGCGACGGCAAGCGGGGGCACGTTCCACCTGCTGGATGTCGCCCCTGAGCCCGACCGTTCGGACCCCGACATCGCTCGCTTTGCTTCGGACCGTGACGGCCTCAAGCGCGACATATTCGAGCGCATCAAGGCCAGCGGCGAAAGAGCGACTCCCGCGATGGTGGAGAAGGAACTTGCGGGCATCGAGCGGGCTGCGGCCGCGCTGTCGGCAGTTCAAGCGATTGAAGCCTCGGGCGGCACAGCGCATTACTACTCTGTCGACCTGACCGACAGCGGCGCGCTTACCGAGGTCGTGGAATCGATCCTCGCACAACATGAGCGGATCGATGTCCTGGTGCACGCGGCGGGCGTCGAGATCAGTCGTTTCCTGCCGGACAAGGAGCGCAGCGAATTCGACCTCGTGTTCGACGTCAAGAGCAGCGCATGGCATACGATGATGCGGACCATCGGCGAGACGCCGCTCGGCGCCGCGGTCGTGTTCAGCTCGGTCGCCGGACGCTTTGGCAACGGCGGTCAGACGGACTACAGCGCGGCAAACGACTTCCTGACCAAGTCCGTCATGAGCTTCGCCGCGAACCGTCCTGATACCCGTGGCCTCGCGATCGACTGGACGGCGTGGGGTGGTATCGGCATGGCGACGCGAGGTTCGATCCCGACGATGATGGCTGCGGCAGGCATTGACATGCTGCCTCCGGAAGCCGGGATTCCCGTTGTTCGTCGTGAGCTGACGCAGGGACCGGTCGTGTCCGAACTCGTGGTCGGGGAGCGCCTCGGCATCCTCGCCGAACAGTGGGACGTTACCGGTGGCATCGACGTCGACCGACTGATGGCAGACGTCGAGCGCGGGCCGATGCTCGGCAACATTGTCGGCGTGAGCCTGACAAAGGGACTGATCGTCGAGACTGAGCTCGATCCGAAGGACCAGGCCTTTCTCAACGACCATCGTATCGACGGTACCGCCGTGCTACCGGGCGTCATGGGGCTCGAAGCGTTTGCGGAGCTGGCGACACTGGTGTTGCCGGATTATCACGTGCAATCGATAGACGACGTGAACTTCCTTGCGCCATTCAAGTTCTACAAGGACGAACCCAGGAAAGTGCGCCTGACCGCTCAATTCGTTGAGCTCGACGGACAGATCGCCGCGTTCTGTACGCTCGAAGGCGAGCGCAACATCAAGACACAGCCGGATCCGGTCGTGACGACGCACTTCACGGCGGTCGTGAGGCTGACCCAGGGCGTGCCGGACGAGTACAAGGTCGATCAGCCTCGACTCGATGCGGGCACCGCGATCGATTCTGACGCGGTTTATGACGTGTACTTCCACGGGCCCGCCTACCAGGTTCTCCAAAGCGCCTGGAGCGGCGATGTCGACACGGCGGTGGGTCGGCTGGCGAAGGACCTGCCAGCGAATCACAGTCCGCCTAACCTGCCGACGTTGATTGCGCCGCGACTCATCGAGCTGTGCTTCCAGACGGCCGGCATGTACGAACTCGGCGTTGACGGGCGATTCGGACTGCCGTCCAGGATCGGTCGTGTCACGAAGCTCAGAGAACCCAGCGTGGTCAAGGCGGACCTGTATACCGTCGTTCGCCATAGCAATGGCGGCAGGGGCTTCGATGCCGATGTAGTTGACGAGTCCGGCAATGTCTACATGCGACTGGAGGACTATTACACAGCCGAGCTTCCCGGCGCGGCCGAAGCGGTGCCAATCGATCCGATTCGCGCCGCGTTCCGGGCCGAATAAGTGGCTGGCGTCGACTTCAAGCGCATCGCGATCGTCAATCGAGGCGAAGCGGCGATGCGCCTCATACACGCGGTTCGTGAATACAACATCGAACACGATACCGACCTAACGACAATCGCGCTCTACACGGATCCCGAGCGCCGGGCGATGTTCGTGCGTGAAGCTGATGAAGCCTACAGCCTGGGATCGGCAACCTTTGTCGATGACAAGGACGGCCAGCGCAAGGTCGCCTATCTCAACTACGCGGCCATCGAGGAGGCCTTGCTGGAATCCCGCGCCGATGCCGTTTGGGTGGGCTGGGGCTTCGTAGCCGAGCATCCGGCATTTGCCGAACTCTGTGAGCAGAAACTGGGACTGACGTTCATCGGCCCGGACGCCGACTGTATGCGGCAACTCGGCGACAAGATCACGTCGAAGCAGATGGCGGAGAAGGCCGGCGTCCCCGTCGCACCGTGGAGTGGCGGCGCGGTTGGTAACATCCAGGAAGCACACGAGCAAGCGGACCGCATCGGCCTGCCACTGATGGTCAAAGCAACCGCCGGCGGCGGTGGTCGCGGCATCCGAACCGTGCGTTCAGCCGACGAGCTCGGGGACGCCTTCACCAGTGCAAGTTCCGAGGCGCTGGGGGGATTCGGCGATGCGACCGTGTTCATGGAACGGCTGTTCGAGGGCGCGCGACACATAGAGGTTCAGGTCATCGCGGATACGCACGGCAACGTCTGGTCCGTTGGCGTGCGTGATTGTTCCGTTCAGCGCCGGCATCAAAAGCTCATTGAAGAGTCCTCTTCGCCCGTTCTGACGGAGGAACAGGAACAGGGCATCAAGGAAGCCGCAGCGAGGCTTTGCCTCGAAGCCGGTTACCGCAACGCCGGCACGGTCGAATTTCTTTACGACTCGGACAAACGCGAGTTCGCGTTCATGGAAGTGAATGCTCGCCTGCAGGTGGAACACCCGGTAACCGAAGTGAGCACCAGCCTCGACATGGTCAAGCTCCAGATCCACGTAGCGAGAGGTGGAAAGCTTGACGGCGAACCGCCGCCGGCACGAGGCACGGCAATCGAAGTCCGCCTGAACGCAGAGGATCCGCAGGCCGACTTCGCCCCGGCACCGGGCAAGATCGAAATGCTGAGGCTACCGACCGGTGCTGGAATACGCATAGACACCGGGGTCGAGACCGGCGACCGGATACCGGCCGAGTTCGACTCGATGATCGCCAAGGTCATTGCCCACGGCCGGGATCGCAGCGAGGCCCTGTCGCGCCTGCGCCGCGCCCTGTCGGAATTGGGCGTAGTCGTCAGGGGCGGCACGACCAACCGCGCTTTCCTGCTGCGTCTCCTTAGCATGCAGGACGTCATCGACGGCACAGCCGACGTGGGCTGGCTGGACCGCAACCAGCCACCCGAACAGCGAGGTTCGAAGCGCAACGGCGAGATCGCGGTCGCGCTGGCGGCTATCCAGGTCGCCGAATCGGAATTCGACGACGAGCGCAGGCTATTCCTGACCACCGCCGCCCGTGGCCGCCCGCGAATCCGGGATGACATCGGTCATGACATGGAGCTAAGGCACGGCGGTAACCAGTACAAGATGCGCGTACTCCGCTATGGCAGAGAAACTTACCGCGTCGACGTCGACGGACACACACTGCACCTGCAAGTAGAACCTATCGGTACCTTCGAAAGACGCGTTACCTGCAAAGGAAAGTCTTACCGCACGCTAAGCATCTTCGATGGCGTCGCCTACGCAATCGAGATCGACGGAATCCCGCACCAGGTACTTTGCGATGACGGTGGCACCGTACGCGCGCCGTCACCGTCCGTCGTGGTATCGCTCAAAGTGAAGCCCGGAGACTCCGTGAAACAGGGCGACACGCTCGCGGTGCTCGAGGCGATGAAACTCGAGATGCGCGTGCCATCGCCGTTCTCGGGGACCGTTCAGCAGCTCTCAGCCGTAGAGAATGAGCAGCTGGATAGCGGAGCACCCATACTCAAGCTCAAACCTGACGCTACCGACGAGCAGCAGCAATCTGCAAACCGGCTGGAGTTCGGCAATCTCGCGGACGATCCGGACCAGAAACGTAGTATCGGGGAACGTTGCCATAGCAACATGCTGAAACTGCAACAGTTGGTGCTTGGCTACGATGTCGGCGTCAAGGACACCGAGCGAGTGATCGCCGGTCGGGCAGAGCTTTGCACACGGGTTCGAGCGACAGATTCGCTACTGTGCGCAGACGAAGACTTGCTGCTGAAGCGATTCGCGGATGTATGTGCCTTGTCCCAACGCCAGCCTCCCCCGGCTCGCGCGCGTCGGGCGCAGGTTACACCGTCATCACACCAGCAGTGCCTGTTCACCTACATGCGCAGCCTGGAGTTGAAGGGGTCGGGACTGCCTCGACACTTCATCGAGGATCTCAAACGAGCACTTGCGCACTACGACGTCGAGGACCTCGAGCCGACGCGACAACTCGAAGAGGCGCTACTGTGGGTGCACAAAGCGCATCTGTCCGTCGAACGACAGCTACCTGCGGTGTTGTCGATCCTTGATCGTCGCCTGCGCCACATCGGTGAATTGCGTGACCTGATCGACGAGGAATACCGTGACGTTCTCGATCGGCTCGTGGACGTCAGTGGCGATCGCTATCCGGCGGTTTCCGACCTTGCGCGGGAAGTGCGATACAAGTATTTCGACGAGCCATTGTTCGACGCTACCCGGCAACAGGCGTATGCCGAGGCCGAACGACACATCGACTACCTGGCCGAAAACCCCCGCGCCGAGGACCGAAGTACAGTGATGCAGGCGCTCGTAGATTGCCCGCAGCCGTTGATGACCTGGTTATCCGAACGTTTCCGCAGCGGATCGGAGAGCATGCGCAAGTTGGCCATCGAGTGCCTGACCAGGCGCTACTACCGGATTCGAGCGCTTGAGGCCGTTGGCATAAAACACAGCGATGACCACCCGTTCTTCTATGCGGAATACGACCACGAAGGCCGGCAAATCAGCCTGGTCACGACGCATGCGCACTACGAATCCTTCGCTGATTACGGCAACGCCGTCCTCGAGGTCATTCGCCACATCCCGCTGGACAACGATATCGTCCTCGATTTCTATGTTCACCGCGAGCAGGAAGAAGAGAGCGAGGACGATACACTCGAATACATTCGGCAGACGCTCGAAGCAATCCCGTTCCCACGGCCCATCCGGCGCATCGTAACGTCAGTAAGGATTCCGGGCGCGGGCCTCGGAATGACGGGACAGCGTTACTTTACCTGGCGTCCTTCCGACAGCGGCTACTGGGAAGAGTCTTCGTACCGCGGGATCCATCCGATGATGGCCAAGCGACTTCACTTGTGGCGGTTCAAGAACTTCGATCTGGAGCGCCTGCCTTCGACTGAAGACGTCTATCTGTTCCGTGCGACCGCGAAAGAGAATTCCAGGGACGAACGGCTGTTCGTCGTTGCCGAGGTTCGCGACCTTACGCCGGTGCGTGACGACAACGGGAAGCTGGTAGCCCTGCCCTACCTCGAGCACATGTTCCAGCAAGCGCTCGCAGGCATCCGCGTCTTCCAGTCGCATCGGCCGGTGCGTCAGCGCCTGCTCTGGAACCGAGTGCTGCTCTATGTGTGGCCACCGATGGACTTCACCATCTCCGAGCGCTCACGAATGATCCGCAAGCTTCTCCCCGCCACGAGGGGGCTGGGGCTGGAGCAGGTTCGCCTGCGCGGCAGGATGGCAAGACGCCCCGGCGAGGAGCCGCGTGACACCATTGCGCAGATATGGAACCCGGCGGGCCACGGCCCGACAATCGAATTGCTGGAACCCCGGCCGCATGCGATGCGGCCGCTGTCGCCGTATCGCCAGAAAACAATCAAGATGCGGCAGCGCGGAATGATGTATCCCTACGAGATTATCCGCCTGCTGTCACCGGACCGCGATCACGAATCGAACCTTCCGGCAGGCGAGTTCGTCGAGTACGACCTGACCAACGATGGCCGACTGAAACCCGTCGAACGGAAGCCCGGATCGAACGAGTCCGGGATCATTGTCGGTGTGATAAACAGCATCACAGACAAACACCCGGAAGGTATGACGCGCATCATGATCCTGGGCGATCCGACCAAAGGCATGTGCTCCCTCGCGGAACCGGAGTGCACACGAGTCATCGCGGCGCTGGATCTGGCTGAAGAGATGGGGGTTCCCGTGGAGTGGTTCGCAGTGTCCGCAGGCGCCAAGATCGCCATGGATAGCGGCACGGAGAACCTGGACTGGACCGCAAGGGTTTTGCGTCGCCTCGTCGAATTCACCCAGGACGGTGGCGAGGTGAATGTCGTTGTCTGCGGGATCAACGTCGGTGCCCAGTCCTACTGGAACGCCGAGGCCACGATGCTGATGCATACACGCGGCATCCTGATCATGACGCCGGAGGCCGCGATGGTTCTCACGGGCAAGCAGGCGCTGGACTACTCGGGCAGCGTCTCGGCCGAGGATAACCTCGGCATCGGCGGTTATGACCGAATCATGGGACCCAACGGCCAGGCTCAGTACTGGGCGGCAGATCTCGAGGAGGCCTGCCAGATACTTCTGCAGCATTATGACCACAGTTATCGGCTGAGAGACGAGTGCTGTCCGCGCAAGGCGACGACTACGGACCCTGTGGACCGGGACATCACCGAGTATCCCTATGGCGATGGTGCCAACGGCGAGTTTGCGACCGTTGGCGAGGTCTTCTCTGACGAACATAACCCGGGTCGAAAACGGCCGTTCGAAATGCGTCGCATCATGCATGCCGTCGTCGACCAGGATCACGAGCCCCTCGAGCGCTGGTCCGCCATGCGTAACTCGGAAATCGGCATCGTCTGGGATGCGCACATCGGCGGGCGCCCTGTCTGCATGATCGGCATCGAGTCACGGCCGTTATTGAGGACAGGACTGGTGCCAGCCGACGGACCCGAGCTCTGGACCGCAGGCACCCTCTTCCCCGGCTCATCTCGCAAGGTAGCGCGCGCGATCAACTCTGCGTCGGACAACCGGCCACTGGTTGTGCTCGCCAACCTGTCGGGCTTCGATGGATCGCCGGAATCGATGCGTGAGTGGCAGCTGGAATACGGCGCCGAAATCGGGCGTGCGGTTGTCAACTTCGAGGGTCCGGTCGTTTTCTGCGTCGTTTCTCGCTATCACGGCGGAGCCTTTGTCGTATTTTCGAAATCTTTGAATGAGAACATGCAGGTAGCCGCGCTGGATGGAGCCTACGCATCGGTCATTGGTGGGGCTCCGGCCGCGGCCGTCGTCTTTGCCAGGGACGTTCGACAGGCGGCCAACACGGATCCCCGCATCGTCGAGATGACCGAGAAACTGAAGGCGGCCGACGGCGCGGAACGTGCGAGCCTGCGTGCCGAGTTCGACACGCTGATCAAGCAGGTCCAGATTGAGAAGCGCGCTGAATTCGCCGACAAGTTCGACACGGTGCATTCGGTACAGCGCGCAATGGACGTCGGGTCGATAGACGCGGTCATCGCCCCGGGTGCATTGCGCCGGTTCCTCATCGAATCCGTCGAGCGCGGTATCGAACGCGAAATCGCAAGAACCGCGTTAACACCGGAGCAAGCAGTGGCGTCATGATACAGCTCGTTTACACGACGCAGGATTGGTACCAGTTACCAACGGAACTCGACTGGCTCACCTCGGCTGAACGAGAGCGGCTGGACGGCTTTCGTTTCGACAAACGGCGGAGAGACTGGCTGCTGGGTCGATGGGCGGCGAAGATCGCCCTCCTGCAGCTGAGCGGCATGCCAAGGTGGGATATCCGGCGCCTCCAGATCGACACCGCGCCAGACGGCGCACCGGTTCCGATGCTGGACGGCTCACCGTGTGCAGTCGAGCTTAGCCTGAGCCACAGTCACGACCGGGCACTTGCCGCCGTCTCGCGAGGAGCGACGGCATTGGGATGTGACATCGAGTTCGTCGAACCGCGCAGCGACGTCTTCGTCGAGACTTATTTCACTGACTTGGAACGTGTCCACGTCGACGATACGAGTCCATTGAATCGGGATTCGGCGGTCACTAAAATCTGGAGCGCCAAGGAAAGCACACTGAAGGCACTTCGCGTCGGTTTAAAGGTCGACACCCGCAGCGTCGAGGTGATCGACGATGGCAATCGAACCGGGGAAGACTGGGGTATCGCGCGAACAGTCGTCGACGATGCAGGTGAATTCGCCTGCCGGTGGCGCGTTGACCGGGGCTTTGTTCTGACCATCGCTACGCGCGATCCCGTAGAGATAGCCAGGGCGCATTGAGTTAGCCGCTCAGATGCTCAGAACGTCACCCGCGCCGAGGATGCTGCACCTCTTCCCCAGCGCCTCGACACCGCGCTTGAACTTGTGATCATCGGCGACCGCTATCTTCCTCTTCCACAGGAACGGCACGTTGTAGTGACAAGGAATAACGATCTCCGGATCGATCCTGTCCACGGCCTGTAGTGCATCTTCGACATCCATCGTCCAGGTATTCTGGCCCAGACCGCCAATAGGGATCATCAATACGTCCGGACTCAACCCGTCCCAGTCGGGCATGAGTATGGAGTCGCCGAGATTCAGGATCGACTTGTCCCCAATCGTTATTTTAAAGCCCATCGCACCGAGGCCGGTGCGTTCGCCCGGGCCGGGCACCTTGCGAATTCTGAAGCCCAACAGTGATACCTCGATGGGACCATGGACTGCACGCACGGCCTCGAAACTGACGTTGCCCAGCTCGATGGAGTCACCGACGTCCATTGGGTGCAAGTTCTCGAAGGGAACCCAGGAAGTCAGCTCCTTTCCGCGGGGGTCGATTACGAGCGTCTGTCCGTTCTCGGTCTTCGTCAATTCCGTGCCGCACACAACGGGTGCGCCGGACGCTTCGGCGACACGATCTGACTGCCAGTGGTGGTCAGGATCGCCGTGCGTGATGACGATGTGCGTGATCGCGGGCCACTTCTCCTCCGGGATCAGGCTCCGGAAGTCGAAGAGATAGAAGTACTGGCCGGGATCGATCGCAACCCTGATGTCGCCGTCCTCGACGAGGAACGCGTTATACAGGTAATGGGTGATCCTCATGCGACTTGCTCCTGGCTTTGAGCTCACAGCTGTGGAAGTGCTCACTGAGTCGTCGCTGGCCGTACGGCTCTCCGATTACATCCATGGTCATTACGCTGGTCATGAACTCGATGGGACCATAGACCTTAAGGGGCGTAAGCCGACGCAGCACTTTTACAACCCATGAAACCACGGGCTCCGGAATACTCGTGATCTTCGCAGTCCGACCCAGAGTATCGAAGGCCATCTTCGCAATGTCACGGTAGGTGAAAACTTCAGGACCGCCGACTTCAAGCTGCTGCAACTGTATCTCCAATGCCTCAACGCAGAACTCGGCAAGATCGGC
>JAAUYD010148013.1_pt1 | contig 18668 bp, 14 predicted proteins | sample 7278101 | NCBI WGS metagenome assembly JAAUYD01 (sample SAMN14350128, study PRJNA611818) | marine sediment metagenome | isolation source: surface marine sediment (0.6m) | place: French Polynesia: Moorea | collected 2018-08
CTCAATTAGCAAGGATAACCTTTTTTGACTGTCTGCAAAACTCTGGCTTGGATCGATAGCTTTGAACTCTGAACTCTGAACCTTGAACTTAGAACCAAAAGCGCTAGACTATGACAAGAAAGCTAAAATTCCTATTCTTAGAGCCCTTTTACGGCGGCTCCCACCGCGATTTTGCCGATGGCCTGACAGCCCATAGTCGTCACCACATTCATCTGGTCACCCTGCCCGATCGGTTTTGGAAATGGCGCATGCGCGGTGCCGCCATCTACCTGGGAAATAGAATTGAAAATCCAGGACAGTATGACGGGCTCATCGTCTCCAGTTTGCTGAACCTAGGTGACCTGAAGGCGATGTGGGGCAATGACTGCCCACCGGCACTGGTCTACTTTCACGAAAACCAGCTCACCTATCCCTCGGCACCGGATAACCGCCCCGATCACCAGCCCGGCTTCACCAATATTATTACGGCATTGACCGCCCAGCGCGTTCTATTCAACTCCCAAACGCATATGGACGCCTTTATGGAAGCCCTGCCCCAATTTATCCGCATCATGCCCGATTTCAGGCCCAAGTGGGTGACCGGGGCCATTGTAGAAAAGTCCGCCGTAGCCCATCCCGGATGCCACTTTTCAACAACGGCACAGTTCACCCAAAGGTCCAATGGTAAGCCACCGTTGGTCATATGGAATCACCGTTGGGAACACGATAAAAACCCGGGGGCGTTTTTCCAGGCCATGGGTGAAATGGTGCACATGGGCATCGACTTTCAATTGGCTCTACTGGGCGAAAGGTATGAACGTATGCCTGCGGAATTCGAACAAGCCCCCAAGAAATTTGGTCGGCGTCTGGTGCAGTACGGCCACGTGCCGTCCCGACAGGACTATTTCAACTGGCTGGACCGAGGAGATCTCGTCATCAGTACAGCCTTCCAGGAAAATTTCGGTATCTCCGTGGTGGAGGCCATGTGGCACGGCTGCCTGCCTCTGCTGCCCCATCGGCTCTCCTATCCTGAAATCCTGCCCGATTCGCTCCATGGGGAGTTTCTATATGATAATCCCGAGGATCTGAAAGATAAGTTGAAGCGCCTGCTGACCGGCCTGAACCAATATTCAAACCTACGCGGCGAGGTATCCCAAGCCATGGAGAAGTTTTCATGGGAAAATCGCATCGAGCAATTCGATACTGAGTTGGAACAGCTGCAAGCCATCTCAAACTGTTGAAGCATGGTAACAGTTGACCCGTCGCCGTCTAATCTTTATATTGCGCCGAGCAAACGACACACCCAACCGAAAAAGGAATGAAAGATATGATTAAATTGACGATGCTATCCATCGAACGATCTAAAGTGGAGTTGCTGGCCGTTCCCGTGTGCGAAGACGCCGATATTCACAACAATGCCCAGATCAAGCACCTGGTTTCCAATGCTACCCAATTGGCCGAGTTCTCGGGTAAGGAGAAACAGCAGGTCTTGCTCTATGATCCACCGGAGACGAAAGTCAAACGATGCCTCTTCATTGGTGTCGGAAAAAAGGAGAAGGTCGATATCGAAAGACTGCGCTGTTTTGCAGGGCAGGCAGTCCAGAAAGCCATCAAGGCCAAACTCAAAAAGGTCGTCATCGTTTTGCCCGATGCGGAATCTGTAAATGCCAGCTCTGGAGACGTGTTGGAAGCCATATCTGAAGGGGCCGTTTTGGCCAACCATAAATTTGAAAAGTATAAGGAGAAATCGGAAGACAAGTCTCTCAAGGAGATCATCCTGCTGCGGCCGGCCAGAGCCACCCAAAAAGAGAGGACCTTGGTAAAGCGGGTGCAAGCCGTCGCCCAGGGAACGCTGCTGGCCAGGGAGTGGGTAAATACTCCGGCCAACGACAAGGTGCCGGTACAGTTTGCCAAAATGATCTCGACCGCCGCCAAGGATACCGGTCTGCGGATCAATGTGATGAGTGAGGCCCAACTTAAAAAGCAGCGCTTCGGGGCGCTGCTGAGCGTTTCCGCGGGCAGTTCCAACCCTCCCAAGGTGGTAGAGATGGTCTACGCCGCACCCAAAGCAAAGAAGACCATCGTGCTGGTGGGCAAAGGGGTCACTTTCGACACCGGCGGCTACAATCTGAAGCCCTCGTCCGGTTTGAGCACCATGAAAATCGATATGGGCGGTGCGGCGGCGGTGGCGGCGACCATGATTGCGGTGGCGAGCTTAAAACCCAAATGTCGGGTGGTGGGGCTGACGCCTCTAGTGGAAAACATGATCTCCGGTCAGGCCACTCGACCCGGCGATATTATCACAAGCTATACCGGCAAGACCGTTGAAGTGGGAAACACCGATGCCGAGGGCCGTCTGATCCTCGCCGACACCATGGCCTATGCCGTCAAAAAGTACAAGCCCGATACCCTCATTGACCTGGCCACACTCACAGGAGCCTGTCTGGTAGCCTTGGGAGAGAAGATGGCGGCCGTCTTCTCAAAAGACGAAACCCTGGCGGAGGCCATCGTAGCATCCGGCCAAGCCACCCACGAGCGCTGCTGGCATATGCCCCTGCCTGAAGATTATAAAGAATTGCTTAAAAGTGAGCTGGCGGATATCAACAACATGCCCAGTACGCGTTATGGCGGCGCCATCACCGCGGCCCTTTTCCTTTCAGAGTTTGTGGGCGATACCCGATGGGCGCACATCGACATTGCAGGTCCGGTCTTCCAAAAGAAGGGATCGGACTATTGCGGACCTGGTGCCACAGGGTTTGGCGTACGTTTGCTGTGTGATCTTATCGGTAAATTATGATGGGTTTCATCAGGTTAGCTGTCGCGGCGGACAGCCGCTCCTACATCGATCATAGAAGACAGCCGGGCTATGACGCTATAACGCCCCGGCCATAAGAACCGGGGCGTTCATGTAATAATTAGCGCCGATGACAATTATGAACAGACCCGACAGGATGACAGGCAGTCCACATAGGCATCCTCGCGGCGCTCGGGAGGAGTTGAGCTGTGCTCACTCCAATGTTTTAATATACATTGGCTGATACATTTCTGATCTTTGCCAGTGATCTCTTTTTGGGACATGGCAGCCTCCTTATGACGATTGTTCACAACCCCAAGGGGCATGACCGTAGAATCCTATAGATTCACACTAACCACATTTGATCCCATTTCAAGTTAATCCTGGGCTTATCGAAATCGATTTCGAAATCGGCATCGGACTTGATCCTCATGGCTTACCATCAAACCCCGATTTCGATTACGATCCCAAACCCGATGAAAAAAAGCTATAACGCAAAAAGCCGACAGGGCTATTACCCCCGTCGGCTTTTGCTGCATATTGCCCTATTGCGTATTACATCACTCGTCGCCCTCTCCGATATAATCTTTTGCGATCTTTTGTTCCTGTCCTTCAAAATATTCTCGGGTCAGCTTGATAATGACCGGTGAGAGGGCCAGCAACCCGATGAGATTTGGAATGGCCATCAATCCGTTGAAGGTGTCCGACAATGCCCAGACAAAATCGAGTTTGGCCACGGCACCCAGTCCGACGACCACGACAAACAGGTAGCGATAGGGTTTCACCGCCGCGATGCCAAAAAGATATTCGATGGATTTTTCGCCGTAGTAGCACCACCCCAAAATAGTGGAGTAGGCAAATAGAATTAATCCGATGGTGACGATATATTGCCCTCCGGCAAAACCGTTTTGAAATGCAAAGCTGGTCAGCTCAGCACCGGTTTTTCCGCTGTCCCATGAGCCCGTCATGATCAATACCAGACCGGTCATGGTGCACACCACCAGGGTATCGATGAAAGTCTGGGTCATGGATACCAGGGCCTGGGATACGGGGTGTTTGGTCTGAGCTGCGGCGGCAGCGATCGGAGCGGAGCCCAAACCGGACTCATTTGAGAAAACGCCTCGGGAAACGCCCATGCGAATCGCCAGCATCACCGCGGCACCGGCAAATCCACCTGAAGCCGCCGTGGGGGTAAAGGCATATTTAATGACCAGTCCCAGTGCTGCCGGAACGGCGGCGATATTTAACAGGATAATGACCAGCGCGCCGATCACATAGAATACGATCATCACCGGTACGACAACGCCGGTTACCCGGCCGATGCTCTTGATGCCGCCCAACACCACCAGAGCCGTAAAAATCATTAATACGATGCCGGTAACATAAAACGGAATGTTGAAGGTGGCCTCCACCGCATCGGCAACCGAATTGGATTGTACCATGTTGCCGATGCCGAAGGCCGCCACTGAGGCAAAAATGGCGAACAAGGTCCCCAACCATTTCCAGCCCAACCCTTTGGAAATGTAATACATCGGGCCACCACTCATGTTGCCATTTTCATCTTTAATACGGTACTTCACAGCCAATACCGCCTCACCGTATTTGGTGGCCATTCCCACAAGCCCGGTGATCCACATCCAAAACAGCGCACCCGGCCCTCCGGCGGCGATGGCCGTGGCAACACCGGCAATATTACCGGTGCCGACCGTGGCGGATAAAGCGGTCATCAGTGCCTGAAAATGGGTAATGTCTCCGGGCTCGTCCGTATCCTCTTTTCGTTTTACCAGGGCCATCCATAGCGAGTAGCCCAATTTTCTGAATTGAAGTCCCCTTAAGACAAAGGTCAAATAGAGACCAGTGCCCACCAGCAGAATCAACATGGGGGGTCCCCATGCAAATGCGCCGACTTTCCCGATCAATGCTTCTATAGTTTTAAACATACCCGTTTCCATCAATTCCTCCCTTGTTGTTGAGCACTTTAGATTCCGGCTCGCTCCGATGCAGCAGATCGGATTAGGTGGTGAGAAGATAATAAACCAAGAGGGGGTGGCAAGCAGGCGGGATTACGGCGCACACCCACGCACACCCGTAACGTAAACACCTTGCTTGCCAAGCCGCAATTGATCCCCCTCAAGCTGGATCCATCTATTTGCAGCTCAAAGACCGAGCGAGTTAACCAGCGGAAAGCAGATTGAGATATGAGATGCTGGAATCAGTTGAACGTTCTTCACACTTTTCTTAGAGCAATGAATCTATAGGGGTGTACTCCAGGCCGAAGGCTTCAGCGACTGCATCATAGGTCACCTTGCCATTGACCACATTGGCACCGAGCTTGATTTCTTCGTTCTGGTAAATAGCTTTGGCCCATCCTTTGTTGGCTATTTCCAATGCATATGGCAGGGTGGCATTGGTCAGCGCCATGGTGGAGGTTCTCGGAACCGCTCCCGGCATATTGGCAACACAGTAGTGCACCACGCCGTCCACGGTATAGATGGGATCGCCATGGGTGGTCGCCCTGGAGGTTTCAAAACAGCCCCCCTGATCAATGGCCACATCCACTAAGACGGCCCCTGGTTTCATAAGTTTAAGCATGTCGCGGGTGATGAGTTTGGGTGCCTTGGCCCCGGGAATCAATACAGCACCTACCACGACATCGGCCCTGCTGATCTGATCGCGGATGGTTGCCGGACTGGAGTAGAGCGCGTAGCAATTGGCCGGCATGATATCATCAAGATAGCGGAGGCGGTCCAGGTTCATATCCAGGATATAGACCTTGGCCCCCAAACCACAAGCCATCTTGGCGGCATTGACACCCACGACACCGCCACCAATTACCACCACGTTTCCAGGATCTACGCCGGGAACGCCGCCGAGCAGGGTCCCATGACCGCCCTGCGCCATTTCCAGATATTTGGCGCCCTGCTGAATGGCCATGCGTCCGGCCACTTCACTCATGGGCGTTAACAGCGGCAGAGACCCGTCTTTCTTCTGGATGGTCTCATAGGCGATACACACCGCCTTGCTTTTTACCAGCGCATGGGTCAGCTCTTCAGCCGCAGCCAGGTGCAGGTAGGTAAAAACAATCTGCCCCTCACGAATCATATCGTATTCAGGCGCCAAGGGCTCTTTGACGTGCATGACCATTTCAGCGCGGTCAAAAATCTCTTTCGGTGTCTCCACGATCTCCGCACCGGCCGACAGATATGACTCATCTTTGAAACCGCTGCCGTCTCCGGCAGATTTTTCCACCAACACCGTATGGCCGTTTTGAACCATCACCTCAGCACCGGCAGGGGTCATGCACACACGATTCTCCTCAGTTTTGATCTCTTTTAAAATCCCTACAATCATGATGTCTCCTCCTTCGTTATGAAACTGGTTAAAGCCAGAATCTGATCATGTAATGATCAAGGCTATCGCAAAACACTTGCCAATTTTTCATTTCTCAAAAAAAGAAATGGTGAGGGCGCCGGGAAGATCGCCAGCAAAAATCCGGAAATCAGAATAAAACAATAATTTCAGCAATATAAAAGCTCAACAGGAGGAAGTAAGAGGATGATGATCCATTCAAGAGACGGGTATGGATGTGAAAGCCAATAATGAGAACTGAAAGAATAATGGAAACATAAGTTTCCATTTCAATACATGACCACTTTATATAATTAAAATTATTTAATATATTAGAATGGAAACAAAATGTGCCACTGGTTCGATTTCTTTACAAAAAACTACATCCGCTGAATAATGGAACCAACGGCCACCTGCAACGCGGGTGGCATGCATTTGTTGGTAACACCGCGTGCCGTGGACGCGGTTTGAAACAACTCATCACAAATTGTATTTCTTGAGCTTATTGATCAATGCCGTATGGGAGATGCCCAAACGCCTTGCCGCCTGACGTTTGCTGCGACTTCGTTCCAGCACAGCACGGATAAGGTGTTTTTCATACTCTCCCAATGCTGCTTTTAAATCACAGGTATCTGGCCCCTCTTTGGGAGCCATGCCAGCCGCAATGGGCTCTGCCCGGCCCAACTCGTAACTGAATAGAATAGATGCCGCATCTATAATATTGTTTTCCGATAGAATAGCGGCCCGCTCCATCACATTTTTCAATTCGCGAACATTGCCCGGCCAATTGTGGCGACGCAATTTCTCCAAGGCTTCATCCGAAACGGTTGCTATGGGTTTGTCGAGCTTGGACGCCAATTGGAATAAAAAATGGTCGGCCAATAAAGGAATGTCCTCCAATCGTTGGGAGAGCGGAGGTATATGAATCGGCAAAACATTGATGCGGTAGTACAAGTCCTGTCGAAACAGTTTTTCCTCCACCAATTGTTCGAGATTTCGATGGGTAGCCGTTATAATACGCGTATTTACTGGAATTTCCTTGGAACCACCGATCCGGCGGACACGCTTGTCCTGGATGACCCGTAGAATTTTAGCCTGGGATCCCAGCGGCATCTCGCCGATCTCATCCAAAAAGACAGTCCCGTCGGCTGCATGTTCGAACAATCCTTGCCGGCCGTCCCTTCGCCCCCCGGTGAATGCGCCCCCCACATACCCGAACAGTTCGCTCTCCAACAGTTGCTCGGGCATAGCCGCGCAGTTCAGCGGGACAAAGGGCCCGTTTCGATTACTGGCGGCGTGGATGGCGCGGGCAAACAGCTCTTTCCCTGTACCGCTCCCCCCCCTTATGGAGATAATGGCATCGGCCGCTGCAATTCGCTGTGAAAAGGCGATGGCCGCCATTATCACCGGATGGTTCCCGATAATATCGCCGAAACCGATCTTGTCCGGTTGAGTGATCGAACGGGCCAGCTTCTTGATTTCCCGCATATCTTTGGCGATTTCCACCGCACCAATAATGTTGCCCTCCCCATCCAGAATCGGGCGGCCCGTGGCGAAATATTGATAACGTTCCTTCTTTTGGAGGATGCTCTTTTTGACACGGTTAAAATTGCGACCAGCCAGGCATTCCAAAATATTATAGTCCGGCATCTCAATGCTTTTAATATTCTTTCCCACCACCTCATCCTCTTGGCAGCCCAATGCTTCCCGCGCCACCTTATTGATGGTCGTAACGCAGCCGTCCTTGTCGATGGAGATGACGCCGTCACGAATATTGTCCAGGACCACGCGAAAACGGTTCTCCCGCTCCTGGTGGGGAAGAATATCGATAACCCTGAGCTGCATCAAATCCGGCACGTCGGAAAGAATAGCGGTCAGACGCTCCTTGCTGAGATCGGCCTCGTCCTCGCACGTTTCTAAATAGACATGGGCTTTGTCATCCCTTTTATCCACCTCCATAGAGAGGATGTTGCTCCCGGATCCGGCGATCAGCGCGGAAATGTCTGCAACGATTCCAACACGATCGGCAAACACCAGTTCGAGTTTTTGGCTCATGGCTGTACTCCCGTTTTTGGCCGGCGCGGCGTCAGGGGGCATGACGATCCATAGCATCGTCCCGATATAATGAGGTACTGCGACATTTTAATTTTTGCACGCCAATAATGTCAAACAACAAAACTGCAGTTAGCCGGATCAACTTGTCGCGGGTTGCTGCGGCGGTTATAAGGATGGGGAAAGTCAGCGATAAGGCCGCCTGCGGCCGCGCCCGGTTGAGGTGCTTCGATACATACAAGGTGTTGATGGACAAGGATATCAACATTAAGGTTGACAGAAGGCGTCCTTCTTGAAATATTAGGCCTTGTTACAAGCTCGATCCTATCTTTAAGAGGCCCAAGTTGCCTCGATACGTTCCAAAAGCGTTTCAGCGTTATTAAAATTTTTACATGTACGCGGCGAAATAGAATCTCTTTTTTTGAGGTTGTTCTCTGTGGAGGAGCGCTTCGCCCTTGGCGCTAGTACAGCCTTAAAAGCTTGAATGTGTCTTTTCAGGTTCAAACAGTCCTATGTTGAAATTCGATCCTCCCCAAGTTGGGGAGGACAGAGCGGATATTGACACTCGAAGTTAATGTAGTTCTTTCAGAATTGTGTTAGAGAAGAAAATGAGCGGAGCTTTACTCGATCGCCCCCCGATATCGATGAAAAAAAATTCAGCTGGTTACGTTAGTGGGTTTGCTGTCAGCAGCTTCCTCCAGGTAATTGAGCTGGAACGGAAGTCCTGCAACCTTTTGCTGCGTGCAAATGGGATGAAGGGATGCCTCTTCATTCGAAACGGTGATATCATTAACGCCGAGACGGATACATTGAATGGAGAGAAGGCCGCCGTTGAAATACTGGGGTGGCATAAAGCACAAATCAAGCTGGCCCGCCCCTCTTTAGATAGAAAACGGGAGATACAGTCGTCTTTGACGCGGCTCATCCTGAAGTCATCTCGACGCCAAAAAAGTCAAACCGACAAGATAACCACAGCGGACGAAAGTTTAGCGCTGGCCATCCGTCTTGCCGAAGGGAATCATTTTAAAAAAGCACATGCCTTACTAACCCGCTATCTTAAAGCCAATCCAAGCAATAGTATCGCGTGGCTCTGGTATTCCCGCTGTCTGGGAAACCTGCAAACCATATCCAAATCCCTGGCCAAATGCTTCCAGTTGACGCCCAAGAACCTTCAGATTATCGAAGAGATCCATAAACTTAAGCAGGCGTACCAGTATGTTGAAGATGAACGTGTACGTCGATGCCCGTTTTGCTGGGCGCCTCTGAACGCCAGTGGAGAACAGTGTCACTATTGTAAATCCGGACTGATCGTCACAAAGGCCATTGAACAAAAAAACCAGGACCAAGTTAATTCCAAATTTCTAATCAACGCGGTCACACGCTACACGGATGTTGTCGCCCGCGAAAACAATGTTAAAGCGGTCTTCTACCTTAGCTTGGCCAATCTCAACCTCAACAAGGCCAAAGAGGCCCTGGATTTGTTGAATGAGGTTTCACGAATCAATCCAGACAACAAATTTCTGTCCGACCAGCTCAATATTGTGGTGAACCATGTTGCAGCCCGACTGCCGGATTACACCGAGTATGAAGAAAATTCAGAGCAGTGGACGGAGCCGGTCACATGGAGTGCGCCTGCCGTACAGCCCCAAAGAAAAAAAATCCTCGTGGTTGAAGACAGCCCGACCACCCGTAAAGTGATAGGCTTGACCCTTAAACAAAAAGGTTATGCGGTGGTGGAGGCCCAGGATGGGCTCGAAGCACTGGGCAAGGTCAACGAGGAGCGACCGGACCTGGTCTTGCTGGACATTATTTTGCCCAAAATGGATGGCTACCGGATATTATCCATCATTAAAAAAACACCGGAGCTCAAGGATACGCCGGTCATTTTGCTGACCAGCAAGGATGGCGTCATCAACAAAGTCAAAGGTCGATTGGCCGGTTCGACGGATTACCTGACCAAACCCTTTGAGACCAATGACCTCATTGAGACAGTAAAAAAGCATATTGGATAGGAACAAATGGAACAGCCCCCCCACAAGAACCATGATAGCGCTGAAGCGTCACCCGCATTAGAAACGCTGATCAACGCCATTGACGAGCAGGTCAACCTGGTTCCGAAGCCATCTACCGCCGAAGGCTTCGCTGCATTCCTGGGGGGGCGCCCCGATGATTACCGGCAACCCGGGGAAAGATATGTCCGATTCATCGTCGATGAAACGATTTTTGCCATTCCATTGAAGAATACCCTGGAAATCGATTACGTCCCGGATATCACTCCCCTTCCCAACTTACCCAGTTGGGTGCTGGGGATCTGTAACTTAAGGGGCGACATTGTATCGGTGGTGGACCTTAGAAAAATTTTCAAGGTGACGTCAAGTGACGTTACAGCGGCCAAAAAACTGATGCTGATTCGCAAGGAAGAGATTCAGACGGCCATTGTAGTGGATGCGATTGCCGGCATTCTCATGATCCATGATCAGGATGATCAAAATGATCAGCTCCCGGAGGCGGACAAACCCTTCTCGGAGTTTGTCAAACAAGTGTTTATTTCGGACCAGCGGTCGGTTCATTTATTAGACCTTGATGCGTTTATGACAGCAATAGAAATATAGGCTTCACACCAATCCTATGCATAGAATGAAACCTTTCACTAACCCTGTCGCGGCATCGTATACCCTATCGTTAACGCCAGGGTGGGTTTCAGCCAGACTACGGCGGTTAAAAGCGGGGCCGTAGAAGACTACTGAGAGTTCAGCAAGTTTATCACGTTTATTGTATTGGCTCTGAAGGAGCCATGGCCACGTGCAATTTGGGGCATGTTTAGCCGTACCCTATTGTTGCCACCAAACGAGGGTCCAAAGGAGAAATATCTTTACCATATTGAATACACACGAAATCAGTGCGCCTTTCCAATAATCAATGAATGGCACACTGCCGATTGGGTCTATTTAATGTCGATTTCGTTATTTTGCTTAAAACAGAACTTTTTTCTTTATTGAACGAGAGTAGAACAGTTTCCATGGAGACAATAGATGTCTAACGCATTGTCCGAAGATATAACTTCCGATTTTGTAAATGAGCTCAAAGACTACATCCCGCTGATGCGGGAAAAAATCGATCTGCTTAATGAACAAGGTATTGAAGCGACAGACATCGTTTTGGCAGAACTCCATCGTCTCATACACGCCGTGAGGGGCGCATCTGCCTTGTTGAAACTCAATAATTTGAGCGAAGTGGCGTCTGAACTGGAAGCCGTTGTAGAGAGAATGATCAGCGGTCACCTCACCTTTGACAATACCGTATTTAAAACATCAGTCGACACCATCGATTATTTCGCGGCTTATGCCCAACAGATCCCTTGCAGTGATACTTATGGACTTGATATGCGGGCCGAATGTCTAAAAAGTTTACGTGATCTCCTTGATCACGCCTCATCCGATGATGAACAGGACTTTCTATCCCAATTGATAAAAGCGGCCCACGAAGATGAGAACCTTGATTTTGATACGCTTGCAGAGGAATTTTCCGAGCCGTTAGACTCCCCGAAAATGGATGCGAACGGTATCGGCGGTCCCGCACCCGAGCCGTTCGATCTTGACCAACAGGAACTGCTTGAAGATTTCTATCAAGAAGCGGAAGACCATTTTCATGATCTTGGCAAGGTCATTGGAGAACTCGAAGGGCATATTACGACACCAACCACCATGAAAGCGGAAGAAAAAGAGTTATTGCGCCTTATCCGGCGTTCGGTCCATACCATCAAAGGGGCCGCTGCAGTGATCAAGCTTAAACCTATCGCAAACTGGGGCCATGAGTTCGAAAACATACTGGATTGGCTATATGAAGATGCAGAGGTTCTCGCACCGGAAGCGGTCAAAGTTATCGCCGATGCCGCGGACGTGCTCGAGCAATTAGTAACCGATCCGCAAAAAACGGGCCCAGACCGAAGAGCACAACTTAGAGCCGCTTTCAAGCAAATCGTCGGTTCGGATAATGGGCAAGAAATTAGTGCTGTTGATCAAGCATTTTCTGAACCTTCTGGCCGGTCAGCCGAATGTGTCGAGGTCATCTTACCTGAGGAAGACTGTAAGGATTTTCCTTCGCCTATTCAAACGGCCAAACGCCCCATTCGGGTCGATTTTGAAAAAGTTAAATCATTGGTCAACTTGTGCGGAGAACTTACAATCGCGCTCAGCGCATTTGATCAGGATATCGACGGATTGGGAGTTCTGATCGAAGAAATTGATCAAACCCAATCCCGTTTGAAAAAGACTGCACGGGATCTGGAATTGGGATATGAGCATAAGGCCATTGGGAAGTTGGACGCCTATACCACTATGATGGAAGGTGCCCCAGTTAGTGTCGGCGAGGTTGCGCCAGCTTATGCCGAGTTTGACCCTATGGAGTTGGACCAATACTCCGAATTGAACCTTATCATTCGATCGCTAAGTGAAACAGCGGCTGATACGGGTACGATCAGCCAGCAACTTGCAAAAACCTATATCGGATTCAAAGGCTACCTACACAAACTGCGAATACTGCTTGGTGAATTAAATGAAAAAGCAATGCGCATGCGCATGACCCCCATGTCAACCATTGCCAATCGCCTGCGACGCACGGTTCGCGAAACGGCTTCCCAACTCAATAAAAAGGTACACCTGACTATTTGTGGAGAAAATATCGAGCTGGACAAAATGGTATGGGATAAATTGGCCGATCCCCTGATGCACTTGTTGCGCAATGCTGTGGATCATGGCATCGAACCACGGGAAATTCGACAAGCCGCGGGCAAACCGGATATCGCCAGTATTCAATTGACGGCTGGTCAAAAGGGAAACCGGGTCATACTGCGCATCAGCGATGATGGCGGCGGAATAGATTATGGAACCATTCGCGAGGCCATTGTCTTACCTAACTCAGAAGACAAAGAGGCCATCTCCCAGGAAGAGCTGGCCGATATGATTTTTCAGCCTGGATTCAGCACCCGCCAAGCCATTAGTGAGGTTTCGGGCCGAGGCGTCGGCCTTGATGTGGTTAAAGAGACCATCGCCGACCTAAAAGGCACCGTATATGTGGAAAGGTCGGAAAACACAGGTACGACTTTCTGTATCAATCTACCTCTAACAATGGCGATTTCAAAGGCCCTCATCTTTGAAATTTGCGGGGAGCGGTATGCTACCCCCTTGCATGACATCAAAGAGGTCCTGCGCGTCAACCCCAAAGATTTGGTCCCCCAAGGAGACAATACCATCTATATCAGCGGTCGCCGACTCCAATACTATAAACTTACCGAAGTCCTACAGGGGATCGGGCTATCAACACCATCGGAGGAAACCAACCTTTGGCCCTTAATCCTGATCGTTGAGAAGAAATCTTGGAAAGCTGCTGTTGCCATCGACCGCATCCACAGTCAACGAGATATTGTCTTAAAAAGCTTGGGGACGCATTTGAGCTACGTCAAAGGAATATCCGGCGCAACCATTATGGGGGATGGGAAGGTGGTTCCCATTATAGATCTTGAGGACCTGTTAAATCTACAGATCGAACCTCAACAGCTGACTTTTCACTTCATACAGCCGGAGGAAATTGAGAAGCCGCTGAATATCCTCATCGTGGACGATTCTGTTACCATCCGCAATGTTGTTTCACGCCTTATGAAGCGCCAAGGGTGGAATGTGCTTACCGCCAAGGACGGCGTGGATGCCATTGAAGTGATACATACCCAATTGCCGGACGTGATCATTCTAGATATCGAAATGCCAAGAATGAACGGCTATGAATTTTTAAGCCAAATACGCAACCAGGAAAAATTTGCAGAATTGCCGGTCATCATGCATAGCTCCCGGGCTTCCAAAAAACATCGTAAAAAGGCAGCTAAACTGGGGGCCAATGATTTTGTGACCAAACCATATGAAGAGGAAGATCTTATTACCAAGGTAAAGGATTTAAGTCGTCTAAATTAGACCATCGTTTTCGGCAGAGCAACTAGCAGAGGCAAATAAAACATGCAGAAACTTGTCCTATTTCAAACGGGTGATATGGAATTCGCCATCAAACTGAACTGCATCGAAGAGATCCGGCCGATTCCCGAAGGGTCTATCTTATCCCGGCAACATCTACAACAAACCATCGAGCAAAAGGGCGATCTCATATTACTGATTGATCTTGCCTCGGAGACCCACCACAACTCTGCACCGGGATCTGATGCACAGTTAATCCTTGTCAAGGGATCTCCGCGCTATGCGCTTTTGGCGGATGTCGTCTACGACACAATAGAAGCCGAGGAAAACCAAAAACATGAATTACCAATTGTGTTTGAAAATACAGCAAGGTCTTGTTTCCCAGAAGTATTGTGCCTAAGGCATCAAATTTTCTTGATTATCGATTCGCAAGCACTAGGGGAGATTAAGGTCGATACAGATTCAGCGCCGTACATCTGGCATGAAAAACAATCTAATCTTCAAATTATAGAACCAGACCAAGAAACCGGTGGTGATTTGCCGCCAAAAAAATCCTTGGCGCCCGATGTTGATTCCCTGGACACAAAAGTGGGAGACATATTGCAGAAGATCATTGGGCAGCGAGTTGAGCAGAAGGTGGCGGAAACCATGGCACAGACCCTTGAAACTACATTCTGGTAAGGCATCAGGCCTTCCGTCCCTGTAAAGAATTAGGGACGCTCCAATTATATAAAGGTAGATACAGTTGAGAGAAAACGAGACTAACAACAGATATTCAGATGGTCATGTCTTTATGTTCCCGGCACGTTCCGCTGTAATCCAGGGAAAGAAGCTTTCTTATCTATTTTCAGTTCGGCAAGTAGCTGAGGTATTGAATCACGCAAATACCCAGCCTGTGCCGTTTGCGCCAACATATACCGAAGGTATTACGCAATGGCGCGGCAAGGTGCTTCCGGTAATATCATTGGAACATTACCTCGGCGTCGACCTTTCCGAGGAGCATATGACGCATCGGTCGATTGTTATTCGAAGCGTTACCGGAGACACTGCAGAAACCCTGCAAGAAGTATATACCGTTTTTAAAGTTGGTTCCGCCATACGCCAATTGGAACTCCCCTTGTCCTGCGCTCCCACCCATGTACCGCATTGGATCACCGAACCGTCTGTATTATCCGGCGTATATGAATCGGATGACACGCTATTTTTGGTTCCTAATCTCGAGTCTATACTCGATTCAAAGAGGTGCTTGGAAAAACATGTATCATAAATCGACCTTGGACAATGGCATTCGTGTGGTCACCGAATCGATGCCCTGTGTACGCTCTGTTGCCATGGGGTTGGTCGTCGATGCAGGGCTGCGCAACGAACATCCCCAAAAAAATGGCCTGGCGCATCTTGTAGAACATTTGATGTTCCAGGGCACATGCACTCGCGACTCTTTGCAAATAGCACACTTCATGGATGAAGCAGGCGGCCGCATTGGAGGATTTACCGCAAGGGATTACACGAGTTATTCTGCGACGGTGCTAGATGACTATCGAACGTTCGCTTTGGATCTTTTGGGGGACATCCTGTTAAATTCAATATTTTTGCAAGAAGATATTGACAGAGAAAAAGAGACAATTTTGCGGGAAATCGATACGTTCTACGACCTACCGGACAATAGGGCCGATGCCCTGTTAAACTCCCATACCTGGACTGGTCACCCAATGGGAAGGCCCATTACGGGCAACCACCGAACGGTCAGCTCGATTACTCGGGATGATATCTTGAATTATGTCCAGACCTATTATCAGCCGGATCGACTGATTATCGCCGCAGCAGGAAGTTTAGAGCACGACGATTTTGTCTCTCAAGTTCGCGACGCATTTTGGCGCATGCAATCGCACCCTCAGCAGGACGACGATAGCCCGCCGGCATACCGTCCAGGCATAGCCGTGGAATACATGCCGGTATCTCAGGTCTATTTCTCCATTGGTATTCGCGCCCCGCATTACAGTCATCCCGACCGGTATGCACTGCACATTTTGAATAAAATCATCGGCGATGGAATCAGCGCCCGACTATTCAGAAAGATTAGAGAAGACCAAGGACTCGTTTACCATATCGGCTCTGAATATCAGGCTTATCGAGATGGCGGCCTGCTCATCATTCAAGGTAGTACAAAACCTGAAAGTTTTCAGCAGGTATTAGGCCAAGCACTTAGGGTATTATCGCGTCTGATCACGGGAGATGATCCAGTACAGGCTGAGGAGCTCATTAGAGCCAAGAATCAGATAAAGGGCCAGCACTTAATTGCAGCTGAAGATACCAACACTCGTATGAGTCGGCTGGCAACTCAGGAGTTCTATTTCGGAAGACATATATCCACGCTTGAAATTACCGAACAGATAGAAGCCGTTAACAGGGATAAAGTTGAATACATCACGCGACACATAATGGCGGAGAATCTCCCAAAAATATCAGTGGCCATTGTCGGTCCAAAATGCAAGGAACCCTATGAGATATTAGCCGAAAAAGCTATACGGATGATCCCCCTCGGCAAAACAAAGAAGGAGAAAACAGATGAGTATCGATCCATCTGTGAAGAAAATCTGGATAGAAATACAGAAAAACCACAGCGCCCCAGTGAATGCCATTGGTGTTGAAATCGACCCCAAGGATGAAAAGACGCTGAAGGTATGGAAGGATGAGCAGATTGACCAGTTTATGATTCGATAACCGTTTTAGACTGACTGCAGCCCGCTTTCTCGCATTGCTGAACAGGACTTGATTCAGACCAATATCCACTGCAACACCAAGATAGGAGCAAAGAATGCCCGGCAATAAAATTTTGATCGTAGAGGACAGCCCAACCATCATGCTGCACATCACCAAGATTCTCCAAGGCAAGGGGTATGATTTGATCCATGCCGTAGACGGTATGGAGGCCGTGCAGAAAGCGGTACAGAACATGCCGCACCTGATTGTGCTGGACATTATTTTACCGAAGAAAAACGGATTTCAAGTATGCAGGCAACTTAAAACGGCTCCGAAGACCAAAGATATTAAAATTTTAATGCTCACCAGTAAAAAAATGGATAGCGACCGTTTTTGGGGGCTCAAGCAAGGCGCTGATGATTATATGATAAAACCATTTGAAACCAATGATCTATTAAGGAAGGTTGATGAGTTGTTACAGTAATTTTTAGATCAGATACTGCGTTCATCCCACTCGTAAAAGTCATAAACCGGTATTTGATCGGAGGAGGAAATTCAAAATGTCTATTTTCACATGGTTCCAAGGTAGAGATAATTGGCTGTCTAATAATTTCATTGCAAGAAGTATTCGTCGAAAGCAAATTGCTGCTTTTTTAATCATATCCCTTATCCCACTAATTGCGCTAGGTGTAATTTTATATAATATCGCAAAAACCGCCTTGATAGATCAGTCGGCTGAGCAGCTTTCTGGTATCCGCAAGCTTAAAACCAATATTGTCCAACAATACTTTGATGAGCGGCGCAAAGACCTCAATCAGCTCGCCGATTCGATGGCGCATTTATACGAGATAGGATCCGAAAAAATCAATTCAATTGAGCAGCAGACCAAAAAAGCCAATGCCCGCGATCTTACCAAAACCATAAAATCAACCGTATCTCCCCTGATCGAAGGGGGTACGACGGACATGATTAAACACTACCGGCAAAAATCCGGATTTGAGAATATCTTCTTAATCGACACCTCAGGATATGTTTTTCATGCCGCCAACCACGGGTCCGATCGCTACACAAATCTATTGACCGGCCCTTATAAAAACACAAACCTTGGCCGACTTACTGCCAAAGTACTGGAAACAAATAACTTCGGGATGGCAGATTTCGAAATCTATATGCCTGCACAAAACGCGCCTGCGGCATTTATGGCGCAACCCGTACTTTACCAAGGTGATGTTAAATTTGTTGTTGCTGTTCAACTATCCATTAGCGAGATCAATGCCGTGGCCGAAGAGCGCACCGGCCTTGGCCGTACCGGCGAGACTTATTTTGTTGGCAAAGACCAGATGTTGCGCAATGATTCTTACCGCATGAAAAAACTAAAAGTCATGACCACAATTCTTAGTCCAGAGTATAAGGTTGATACCGAAGCTTCCCGCAGCGCCATGAATGGCGAAAGTGGGACCAAAACAATGCAAAACTACCAAGGCATTATGACACTGACTTCTTGGCAGCCCGTCACTATCGTTGAACCTAACCCGGTTAACCCGGATGGAATACATTGGGCACTGATTACGGAGATTGAAGAGAGTGAAGTCAACCAACCTGTAACCGCTTTCGGCCTCAAGATGGCCGGCACAATGGGTGCTGCGATGGCCGGCGCAGTTCTGCTAATCGTGGTTGGCGCTTATATCATCTCCGGAAGCTTAACCCGCCAGATTCGCCACATTACAGAGCTGTTCAGAGAAATTGGTACGGGAAACTACAATGCTCGTTGTCGCATTATCACCCAGGACGAACTCGGCGACATGGCCCTTTCCCTCAACTCCATGTTAGATAAC
>JAAUYD010098011.1_pt1 | contig 18652 bp, 18 predicted proteins | sample 7278101 | NCBI WGS metagenome assembly JAAUYD01 (sample SAMN14350128, study PRJNA611818) | marine sediment metagenome | isolation source: surface marine sediment (0.6m) | place: French Polynesia: Moorea | collected 2018-08
CCGGACGGAGCGCCCCACGACATCAGACACCATCAGGGAGCTCCTCTCGGGCTTGATCGCCTCTCGTGGAAGCCTCACGGCGTCGCGGTGAGCCGGCCGGGGGACGCGATAGAATCTGTGAGCGGAACGCCCCGCTCACTGCTCTTCGAGACGGCGCCAGGCAGGCCCTCGGATCTTCCTCTGGCAGCGGGGTCCCCCGCATCCGCCTGTGAGCCCAACCGAATCGAGGATCCGCCATGAACCTCAAGGGAACCCCCGCCCACGTCGGCCGCCACTGCGGCTCGAACGAGTACGACGTCACGCAGGAGGTCGTCGACTTCTACGTCGACGCGCTCGGTGAGCCGAGCCAGAGCGGGCGCAAGTTCGCGCCGCCGCTGCTGCATCACTCCGAGTGCTACAAGCACCTGGGCGAGTGGTACCTGCAGAACCTCTTCGGGAACCTGCACGGTCAGCAGGACTGGTTCCTGTTCGCGCCCATCGAGATCGGCACGAAGATCCGCACGCGCTCGACGATCATCGATCGCTTCCACAAGCGCGGTCGCGACTACGTCGTGAACGAGACCGACGTGATGGACGCGCTCGACGGCCGGCTGCTCGTGCGCGGTCGGACCTTCCAGTCGTTCCTGCCGAAGAAGGATGAAGAGAAGGGCGAAGAGAAGAGCGGCGACGGCTTCGTCGTCGACGAGGCGACGGCGGCGAAGAAGAAGGCCGAGCGCGCGGCGGCGCGACCGCCCTTCCCCACCGCCACGGGCCGCGACTTCGAGGCCATCCCCAAGGTCGTCGACGAGCGGCGCTGCTGGATGTTCTCGGGGCCCGGCGCCAACTATCACACCGATCGCGAGCAGGCGAAGAAGCTCGGGTTTCCGACGATCGTCGTGCAGGGCATGATGACGACCTGCTTCGTCAGCGAGATCATGGAGCGCGAGTTCGGCGAGGGCTGGCTCGAGGGCGGCCGCATGTCGGCGAAGCTCACCAACGTCGTCTGGGTCGACGACGCGCTCGAGGTGCACGGCCGCATCAAGCACGAGGAGCCCGAGGGCACGCGCACCCGCGTGCACTGCGAGGTGTGGGTCGACAAGCAGGATGACGACGCGACCCGCGTGCTGCTCGGCGAGGCGAGCGCGCTGGTCTGATCTGACCCGGTCGCCGCCTTCGGTCAGTGCGCTGGTCTGATCGAATTCAGGCGCCCGGGGTCAGGGCGGCGCGCCGGCTCGACTCGAAGCGGCTGAGCGCGCCGTACGTCGCGGCGGCGAGCGCGATCTCGGCAGCACCGGCCACGAGGAACGCTGCGCGGTAGCCCGCGGCCCAGCCCGAGCCCGCCGCCACCGTCTCGCTCACGAAGCCCCCGACGATCGGGCCCACGATGAAGCCGAGGCTGCCCGCCGCGTTGAAGGCGCCGAGCGACGTGGTGCGCAGCGGCTCGGGCGTGAGCTCGGTGGTCATCAGCATCGAGGGCACGAACATCACGGCGGCGAGCGTCCCGTTCACGACCATGAAGAAGGGCAGCGCGCCCGGCGGCCAGAACGTGAGGCTCCCGACGGCGAGCCCGTAGAGGGCGCTGCCCCCACACAGCAGCACGGCGAGCGAGATGCGCCGCGAGAGCAGCCCGAGCGGCACCGAGAGCAGCGCGAAGGGCAGCATGAACGCGGCGATGAGCCCGCCCACGCCGGCCGGCTCGAAGCCGTGGATGCGAGTCAGGTAGAGCGAGAACGTCGAGGTGAAGAAGCCGACCGTGAAGCGGTCGGCGAAGGCGAAGGCCAGCGGCGCCGCGACCAGCGGCCGGTCGCGCACCATGCCGATCATGTCTTCGAAGCCGGCGCGCTCCCGGCCCTTCACGTTCGTCTCGCGCAGCAGCAGCACGGCCAGCACGGCCGTCACCAGCAGCAGCACGCCCCCGAGCCGCAGGGGCACGAGCGCATCCTCGCGGCCGAGCAGGCCGCCGATCGGCGCGCCGATCGCCACACCCAGCAGCAGCCCGCCGCCGGCGAGGCCCATCGCGAGCCCACGCTCGCGCTCGGGGCGCGCGCCGTGCGCGAGCCCGAGCAGCAACGAGAGCGCCACGATGTGGGCGCAGCCCTCGACGAAGCGGATCGCCATGAAGACCGGGAACGAGACGTCGAGGGTCAGCGCGAAGAAGCAGAGCGCGTCGACGACCAGGGCGCCACCGATGAAGAGCGGGCGGCGCAGGTGGCGATCGGCCAGCAGGCCGGCGATCGGCGCCGCCATGGCCGCGCCGATCATGTTGATCGACATGAAGAGCGAGGTCGCGAGCTCGGAGACGTCGAAGCGCTCCTGCACGAGCGTGCGCAGCACGGGCACGGGCAGGGTCACCGGGATGAGGATCAGCACCGCGAGTGCGGCGAGGGCCGCGAGTCGCCACGCCTCGTAGCGGGTGTCTTCGGATCCTTCGAACGTGTCACTCATGAGCGGGGAGCGAGTCTAGCGCTCCAATGCAAACGGCCGGTCTCGCACGGGGGCGAGACCGGCCGTCGCATTTCATCGGCGCTTTCAGCTCAGCTCGGATCAGGCGCCGGCGTGTTCGGCCCACTGGCCGGCAGCTCGGGCCGCGCCACGAAGGCCGCGTCGACGCGGCCGGTGAGCGAGCCGAGGAAGGCCTCGATCTCGGCGATCTCGTCGGCCGAGAGCTCGGCGCCGAGCTGGTGGTAGCCCATCAGCCGGATCGCCTCGCCGAGCGTGGCGACCTTGCCGTTGTGGAAGTACGGGCCCGTCTCGGCGACGTTGCGAAGCGAGGGCACCTTGAACATCTGCCGGTCGCTGGCCTTGCCGGTCACCTCCTCGAGGCCCTTGTCGGGATCGTCGTAGGGGTGCACGACGCCGAGCTTCTGGAAGCTCGCGCCGCCGAAGAGCGGGCCGGTGTGGCAGGCCGTGCAGCCGGTATCCATGAAGCGCTTCAGCCCGGCGAGCTGCTTCGCGTCGAGCGCGGCGTCATCGCCGTTCAGGAAGTCGTCGAAGGGCGCGGGCGTGAGCAGCTTGCGCTCGAACGCGCCGATGGCGCGGCCCATGTTCTTGTACGTGATCGGCTCTTCGTCGGCGGGGAACGCCGCGGCGAACATCGGCGCGTAGCCGGGGATCGAGCGCAGCACCGTCTCGACCGCCTCGGCGCTCGGCATCGCCATCTCGATCGGGTTGAGCGGCGGCCCGAGCGCCTGGGCCTCGACGTCGGGCTCGCGCCCGTCCCAGAACTGCTTGAAGTGCAGCGCCGCGTTGAGGCTCGTCGGCGCGTTGCGACCGCCGAGCTGGCCGCGGTGCCCCGTCGAGGTCGGCGCGCCGTCGACGCCGAACTTGTCGAGCAGGTGGCAGCTGTTGCACGAGATGTCGTGGTTCTTCGAGAGGCGCTCGTCGTAGTAGAGCATGCGGCCGAGCGTCACCTTGTCTTCGGTGACCGTGTTCTCGGGGTTCTGCGCCTCGGCGGGCAGCACGCCGAACACGAGGCTCGCGCGCTCGCGCAGGTCAGCGGCGCTCGAGCCCGCCCACGCCGAGCCCGTCAGCCCGAGCAGCACCAGCATCGCCACCGCGATGGTGCGGGCGACGCGATCCATGCTTCGATTTCGATCCACGATCGTCTTCCTCCTCTCTCTTCTTTCTTCTCTCTGTCCAGATTCGTCGGCGAGCTTCCGATCCGCCCGCGCAGCCCGTCTCTGGCTCGATCCTCTTCGATGCCGCGCTGCGCCGCGCGCCTCAGCCCACGAGCGACTCGGCGCGCACCTTGACCGCGGCGGACATCTCGCCGAAGCCACGCCGCAGCTGCCCTCCGAGAAGCCCCTTCACGACCGCCGAGAGCGGGCCTGCGATCTCGAATCGCGACTCGTACCGGCAGCGCTCCGGCAACAGCGGCTCGACGCGATGGCAGCGCTCGCTGCGCAACGCGCGACCCGGCGTCATCGACATCGCGTAGCAGAAGCCCCGCCCCGGCTCGACCGAGGTCACCCACTCGCGCTGCGACTGCGCCATGAAGGGAAGCACGCGCACCCGCATGTCCATGGCCGAACCGACATCGAGCGCACATGTCGCCTCGACGACGAACGGGTTCCACTCGCCGTAGGCGTCGAAGTCGGTGAGGACCTGCCAGACGACCTCGGCCGGCGCCTCGATCTCGAGGGTGTGATCGATTCGGAGCGGCACGCCGGGATGTCTACACCAGCCTCGCCGGGCTCGAAAGCGCCCCAGAGCCTGCCCACGCGGCCGCGCCGGCTCAGCGCTCGCTCCGCCGCTCCAGCCGGAAGAGCGCCGTCGTGAACCAGGCCGAAAGCAAGAGCACCGCGCCCCCCATCGCGTAGAGGGTCGTACGCTCGCCCACGGCGTCTGCGAGCACGCCGTAGGGGAGCGCCATCAGCCCGAAGCCCGCGAAGGCGAGCAGGGTGAGCGACATGACGCGCCCGATATACATCGGCTCGACCCGCCGCGCGATCACGGCCGCGTTCAAGGCCTGGAAGCCGCCGCTGGCCGCACCCGCGCCGAGCATCGCCGCTGAGGCCGCGCCCCAGCCGGGGGCGGCGGCGAGGCCGACCAGCGACGCACCGAACCCGAAGGCGCACGTCGAGTAGACGAGCAGGGCGTGCTTCGAGTCGGCGAGTCGCGCCACGCCGAGGCTCGCGGCGAGCGCGCCGACCGCCGACCAGACGTAGAGGCCGCTCACCTGCTCGGCCGGCAGCCCGAGCTGGTTCTCGAGCAGGCCGGGCAGCACGGTCACGTGGGGAAACCCGGCCAGGATCACGGTCACGAAGTAGAGCAGCAGCAGGCGCACCTCGTCGTGCGCCCATACGTACGCGAGCCCCTCCCGCAGATCGGCGAGCACGTGCTTCTCGGTCGCCCCGTCGCGCACCGGCGCATGGGGCAGCCAGGCGACGCTCGCCGCCGAGATCGCGTAGAGCGAGGCCATGACCGCGAACGCACCGGCGGCGCCGACGCCCGCAATCGAGAGACAGATGCCCGCCACCGCGGGACCGAACACGCGCGAGGCCGTGTTCGCGACGTTCGAGAGCGCCATGGCGTTGCCGCGCATCGCATCGGGCACGTACTCGACGGCGAGGGCCTGCCGCGCGGGGCCGAGGAACGCGAAGCTCGCGCCCATCAGCAGCGAGCCCATCGCGAGCCACGCGAGGTGGATGCGATCGGTGGCCACGAGCGCGGCGAGGGTGGCGAAGACGGCCGCCGCGACCAGCTGACCCGTCGCGACGACGCGGCGCTTCGGCAGCCGATCGGCGTACGCGCCCCCGATCGGCCCGAGCAGCGCCATCGTCACGCCCTGGGCGAAGACGACGCTCCCCACCGCGTCGTTGCGGCCCGTGAGATCGAACGCGACGACGCTCTGCACCACCGTCGACATGAAGAAGGCGAGGAACGAGAGCAGCGTCCCGACGAAGAGCAGCCGAAACGGCGGATGAGCGAGCGCCGCGAAGGTCTCGGTGAAGATCGCGCGCATCGGGAGAGCCTAGCGGCCGCGATCCCGACGGCGCCCTAGCCGATCGCCTTGACGCGATCCTCGATCCAGCCGCCCATCAGCTCGTACATGCCCTCGATGGCGGCCTTCAGCTCTTCGGGGGTCGTGCCTTCGCGCGGCGTGGCCTCGCAGGTCCAGCTGAGGGTCGTCGCGCCGGCGTCTTCGCCGACGACCATCGTCGCCTCGTAGCCCGTGGCCGGGAACGGCGCGCCCTCGTCGTGGATCCGATAGACGAGCGTGCGCGCGGGGGCGTCGAGCCCGACGAGCTGCTCGCGGATCACGCCGTTCACGATGCGGGTCATGCCGACGCCCTCGCCTTCGAGCTCGATGGGCGTGCCTTCGGGCATCCAGCTGCAGTCTCCGAAGTTCGCGATGAAGGCCCAGAGGGCCTCGGCCGGGACGTCCATGGGGCGGGTGAGGGATGCTGCGGGCATCGGGTGTCTCGCTTTCTCTTCGTCTAGCTTCTCGTGTCAGGTACGTAGAAGGAGGCGCTCGCTCGACTCGTCGGGAGGGCCCTCGACGTTGGCCCATTCGCGCGATCGAGTCCAATCGGTGATCGCGCCCGACCGACCCCGCTGCCCCGCCACGGAGGAGACCCCTCATGACCCGTGCATGCGTCGTCGGCGCCGGGCCCTCCGGTCTCGTCGCCACGAAGACCCTGGCCGGTGAAGGGATCGACGTCGACTGCCTCGAGACTTCGAGCGTGATCGGCGGGCAGTGGGCGTACGACAACCCGAACGGCCGGAGCGCGGTGTATCGCTCGATCCACACGAACACCACGCTCGCCATGAGCCGGCTGAGCGACTTCGAGATGCCGGGTGAGTGGGCGCCCTTCCCGACCCACGAGCAGGTACAGCGCTGGTTCGAGTCGTACGTCGACGCCTTCGCCATTCGCGACCGCATCACGCTCGGCGTCGAGGTGGTCGCGGCGCGGCCGCTCGAGCCCGGCGGCTGGCGGGTCGAGCTGCGCGACACGGCGAGCGGCGACACCCGCGAAGAGACGTACGACGCGCTGCTCGCGTGCACGGGCAGCTACTGGGCGGCGAAGCGGCCCGAGGTGCCCGGCACGTTCGCGGGCGAGGCGTTCCACGCGCAGCGTTATCGCGACCCGCAGACGCCGGTCGCGCTCGCGGGGCGGCGGGTCGTCGTCGTGGGCACGGGCAACACGGGGTGCGAGATCGCCTGCGAGCTCGCCGAGGCGGGGGCGAAGAGCGTGTCGCTCTCGGCACGCAGCGGCACGTGGATCCTGCCGAAGCTCGTCGACGGGCGGCCGGCGGCCGACGGCGCGCCGATGATGCACCCCTGCGACGAGGTGCCGGCGCCCCTGGCGATGCTGCCCCGGCGCGCGCGCGAGGCGGCGTTCGCCAAGCTCGGCGCCGCGATGATGAAGCGGCGCTTCGGCGAGCGGATGCGCCGCTTCGAGGCGCTCGGTCTGCCCCCGCCGCCCGACGACCCGAACGCCAAGCGCGCGACCGTGTGCGAGCCCCTCCTCGAGGCGCTCGAGCGCGGCGCCGTGCAGGCGCGACCGGCCATCGAGCGCTTCGACGGCGAGCGGGTGACGTTCGCGGACGGCCGGGTCGAGGAGGCCGACGTCGTCATCTACGCGACAGGGTTTCACCTGAGGTACCCCTACCTGCCCGCCGACCTCGCCGACACGAGCCACGACGACCTGCGTCTGTTCATGGGCACGATGCACCCGCAGAGGCACGACCTCTTCGTGCTCGGCGTCGGGCGCCCGACCGGCTCTTTCTGGCCGATCGCCGAGCTCCACGCCCAGCTCGCCGCCGCCCTGCTCTCGGGGCGCTACCGGCTGCCTCCGCAGCGCGCGATCGAGCGGCTCACCCGCCCGATCCTGGGCGGGAAGTCGTTCAATCCGGCGCTCTTCGGATTGGCGATGCGCGAGGAGATCGCGCGCGGCGAGAAGCGGGCGCGCTGAGCCCCGAGAGAGTCCGACCCGGCGCCACGAATCCGCACCGGGCGTGACGGAAAGCACACAGCGCCGGCCGCTGCGCACCGGCTTCCGCCGAGTGTGGCGTCAAGGATCACATCGGTCCGCCCGAAGAGAGGGGGTCAATCGAACTCCGCTCCGGGTGTCGATCCACGGCCGGGTCGTGGCGGCTCCTCGCGCGAAACCAGAAACGGATGAATTGAGATGAAGATCGCACGCGCCCTCGCGGCGCTCGGCACGATGCTCGTCCTGGTCGCCTGCGGCGACTCGGACACCCCCGTCACGGGCGTGTTCGTCGACTCGGAGGTCTCCGGCCTCGGTTACGAGTGCGGCAGCAGCACCACCCGCAAGTTCACGAACGCCGCCGGCGAGTTCACCTGCAACGCGGGCGACGACGTCCGCTTCTACATCGGCGAGATCCTGCTCGGCAGCGTGCTGGTCACGAGCGACACCGAGGTCGTGACGCCGGCCATGCTGACGGGCGTCGACGTGGGCGAGATGTTCAGCGTGGGCATCGGCGAGTCGATGCCGAGCCCCGAGCTCTACTCGAGCGCGGGCATGGCCTCGCTGCTCCAGAGCCTCGACGAGGACGGCGATCCCGACAACGGCATCCAGATCCCCGAAGAGGTCCACGACCTCTTCCCCGAGCCCGGCGAGTGGGACTACCTCGAAGAGGATTCGCCCGCCGTCGACGCGCTCTTCGGCGAGATCGCCCCGGAAGACATCGTCGACGAGGAGGAAGCCTTCTTCCACATGCTCGCCGAGGCCGAGAAGCAGATGCACGGCCTCTACCGCGGCGTCGTGAACGAAGAAGAGGGCTCGTTCCCCGTCCACATCTTCATGTTCGACAACCCGGGTGGCGGTGAGGTCGCCATGTCGGGCCTGCAGGCGCGCCTGCTCGTCGGCGACGGTGATCTCAGCACCAGCGCGATGCCTCTCGACATCGCCGCGCAGCTCGTCCAGCTCGACGACGTGTGGCTCAACATCGTCTACAACGTCAACGGCATCACGATCAACGTGTACAGCATCGAAGACATGATGCTGGCCGAGTTCGAGCCGGTGCCCGACGGCGAGACCGGCCTCTACGACCTGACGACCTTCGAGCCGTTCCGCATCCACACCATCCAGCTCTCCAAGGTCGTGGCGTCGCCCGACGTCACCCTGCGCGACGTCGGCGAGCTGCTCGCCCAGACGCCCGAGGGCTCGGACGTGCCGGTCGACCTCGAGGAGATGGAGGGGCCGCGCCTCGAGATGTCTGCGGGGACGCCGGAGACCCAGGGAGAGAGCGGTGCCGGCTTCTTCATGTGGGGTCACTCGAAGAAGACCGGCATCGAGGGCGGCTTCGGGAGCGAGACCCTCAGCGGCGGCTTCGACGGCCACCTGGCGCTCGCCAGCCTGAGCGACACGACGATGGTCCACACCGGCCGCGTCGTCGTCTACTGGTACGAGTTCTCGCCGGGCCAGCAGGAGGAGCCGATGCCGCAGGAGGAGTGGGCCGACATCACCATCACGACCCACGCCGACGGCAGCGTCGAGCTCGAGATCGACGTCGACGGCGGCCCGACCTGGACGTTCGACACCCTCGAGGTCGACTTCGCTTCGGTCGGCGCCGAGGTCGTTCCGTTCTGATCCGAGTCGCCTGAGCCACGCTCAGTAGAGGAACAGAGGGCGGGGTCGCGAGAGCGGCCCCGCCCTTCTGCGTTTCGAGCGCGCTCAGAAGGCGAAGAAGCCCCAGTCCGGCTCGCGGCCGAGCATGATCTGCCCCACCGCCTCCATGCGCGCCTCCGCGACGAACGCGTGCTGGGTGATCACGTGGACGTCGCGGAAGAATCGTTCGAAGAGACGCCCTTCGCGGATCCCGCTGGTACCGACGCACGCGTGCACGTGATCGACGACCTCGGCCGCGGCCAGCACGGCCGCAGAGCTCGCGAGCTGACAGCGTGCCTTCTCGTGCGCATCGAGCTCGCCGCGCGCCTCGACGGCATCCCAGGCCTCTGCGTAGGCTTCGCGAAAGAACGCTCGCGCGCCGGCGAGTCGCGCCTCGGCCGTGGCGAGCCGCAGCTGTACCCGCGGACGATCGGCGATCGCGTTCTCGGTATAGGCAGGCACCTTCGCCCCGAGCCGAATCAGCTCGTCGATCGCCGCGCGAGCGATGCCGAGCGCGACGCTCGCATGGGCGCCCACCGTCGTCCACATGGCGAGCCGCGAGAGCGGGTTGTCGTACGACGGCGAGGGATGCTCGAGCGGTCCGAAGGGGACCGCGCGTGAGGCGGGCACGAAGACGTCCTCGACGTCGACGTCGTGACTGCCGGTGCCGCACATGCCCAGCGTGTCCCAGTTCTCGACGATGCGGCACTCGTGCGCGGGAATCGCGGTGAGCAGCGTCGTGGGCTGGCCATCGGGATCGAGCGCGAGCGCGTCGCCGTCGTAGACGTCCGCGAGGCCGATGTTCCAGGTCGCGGCGTGGCAGTTGCTGTTGAAGGGGGTGCGGCCCGACACGCGGTATCCGCCCTCGACCGGCACCGCGCGGCGATGCGGATTGAACGCACCCGCCACGATCGCGTCGGGGGGCCCGTAGATCTCCTTCGAGGCCTCCTCGCCGAACCAGCCGCCGTAGAGCTCGCTCGCATTGCTGACCTGGACGTTCCAGGCGGTCGCGGCGTCGATCCGGGCGAGGGCCTCGGCGATCTCGAGCTCGGCGACGGGCTCGAGCTCGAGGCCGCCGCGCGAAGCCGGCCTCCACATGCGGAAGAAGCCCGCCTGCCTGAGGGCGTCGATCACCTCGGTGCTCTGGCGGCCGGCCACCTCGGCCGGGCCCGCGTGCTCGCGGATCAGCGGTTCGAGGGCGTCGAGGGCCTCGTGCAGCCCGTGCCCTTGCGGTCGCGTGGTCGTGGCGTTCATGCGCGATCTCCTCGCTCGGCGGCCGCTTCGGGCCCTTCGAGCCTTCACGAGGGATTGTCCGGCCGGGCGCAGGCTGGCACAATGACAAAAATCCGAATGATCTTGCCAACCGCCGCACCTGGAGGCCCCCGCGTGCCCGAGTATCAGCTGCCCACGGTGGACCGACTGCCGAGCCAGTCGCAGCGCCGCATCGTCCTCGTCACGAACCCCGCGGCGCGGTCGCTCGAGTACATGGGTCCGCTCCAGGTCTTCGACGAGGCGCGGATCTTCCTCGAGCACTCGGGGCATCCCGATCTGGCCTATCAGATCGAGGTCGTCAGCACCGGCGAGGGCGCGCTCTACGAACGCAAGGGCTTCTCGATCGAAGCGCCCACGCCCTACCACCGGCTCCGGGGCAGGGTCGATACGCTGATCCTGCAGGGCGCCGACGAAGGCGACGCGTGCCTTCGCGACGAGCGCTTCATCGCGTGGGTCGCGCGCATGTCCACGCGCGTGCGGCGCATCGTGAGCATCTGCACCGGCTCGTTCATCCTGGCCGAGGCCGGCGTGCTCGACGGCCGCCGCGCATCGACGCACTGGTGCGCCTGCGACGACTTCCGGCGGCGCTACCCGCGCGTCGAGCTCGACCCCGATGCCATCTACGTCAAGGACGGTCACGTCTATTCGTCTGCCGGCGCGACCTCGGGCATGGACCTCGCGATCGCCCTGGTCGAAGAGGACTTCGGCGCCGAGTTCGCGCGACGGGTGGCGCAGGGCCTCGTCATGTTCCTGCGCCGACCGGGCAACCAGTCGCAGTTCAGCGTCCAGGTGGCGACCGATTCGGCCGGAGAGAGCGAGGCCGACGAGATCAAGGCCTACGTCTTCGAGCACCTCGACGGCGACCTCCGGATCGAAACACTCGCCGACCGATTCAACATGAGCCCGCGCACGTTCATCCGCAGCTTCACGCGCCACGTCGGCGTGCCGCCCGGCCGCTACGTCGAGCAGTGCCGCCTCGAGCGGGCGCGCGGTCATCTCGAGGAGACCGATGGCTCGATCGCCGAGATCGCTCGGCAGTGCGGCTACTCGACCGCCGACGGGCTCAGGCTCGCGTTCGAACGCAACCTCGGGGTCACGCCGCGCGAGTACCGCAAGCGATTCTCGTCCTCTTCCGAAGCCGTCCGAGCCGCCTCGGGCGGGTGAGCACGCAGCTCGGCGCGGCTGCTAGCATCCTCTCGGGCACCTCGCCCGCGTGCGCCGCAGGAGAGACGGCCGTGTCCGAACGCACGGAGTACGAAGAGCTCGAGAAGGTCCTCTCGTGGGAGCAGCCCTCGAAGGAGGCCACCGAGCGCTTCCTCTCGCTCTTTCGCTTCTACTTCTCGCCGACCTTCCACGGCACCGAGAACCTCGACGCGACGCGGCCGACCATGTACGTCGCGAACCACTCGCTGTACTCGCTCGCCGATCCGGTCCTCATGATCGGCATCTACGACACCCTCGGCGAGATCCCGCGCGGGCTCGCCGACCGGCTCCACTTCAGGCTCCCCTTCTATCGCGACTTCGTGGGCTCGCTCGGCGCCGTGGTCGGCGATCGCGAGCTGGTGCGGGGGATGATGCGCGCAGGCCAGAGCATCGTCGTCTTTCCCGGTGGCACGCGCGAGGTGATGAAGAAGCGCCACGAGGGTCACCGACTCGTGTGGAAGCAGCGCACCGGGTTCGTGCGGCTCGCCGTCGAGATGAACTACACGATCACGCCCGTCGGCGTCGCGGGCGGCGACGACTGCTTCGACGTCGTCGCCGACGCGGACGACTACATGAACACGTTGATCGGCAAGTGGATCCATCGCTCGGGGTTCCTCGACCGCTTCTTCCGCGGCCGGGACGAGCTGCCGCCGATCGTGCGCGGCATGGGCTTCTCGGTGCTGCCGAAGCCGGTGCCGATCCACGTGAGCTACGGCAAGCCGATCGACGTGGCCGAGCTGACCAACGGCTCGACCAGCGACTCGGCGCTCTTCGCCGCGCGCGAGGAGGTGGCGAAGCAGATCGACCTGCTCGTCGAGCAGGGCCTCGCCGCGCAGGAGAAGCAGAAGGGGCCTTCGCTGCTGAGGCGCCTGCTCGTGCGTTCGTAGCGCGGGGTCCCGGCGCCACCTCTTCCCGCGCGTCAGCGAGCGAGCACGGGCACGAGCAAGAAGGGCCACATCGCTCCGGCTTCGCGACGCAATCGGGCGCCCGGCGCCATGGCTTCGCGGGAATGGCGGCCCGCCGAGCCGAGCAGACGCCCCGCGACGGTGCGACGCGCCCTGGAGCCGCCTCGTCCGCGGCGGGCGCAGCCTCCTCGATCCGGCGAGCGAAGCCGCTCCCGATTCACTATCCCCTCACGTGAGCTCCGGTCCCGCCGCCGCGGCGGGCGACCGGAGAAACCCCCAAGGAGACCCCCCGTGGCAGAGCAGATCCCCTTCGTCGACTACCTCGTGCTGGGCGACGACCCGCACCTCGAGGCGAACGAGTGCACGCAGTGTGGCGCGCGCTTCTTCGATCGCCGCAACGCCTGCGCCAGCTGCTCGAACACCGAGTTCAAGCGCGTGCCCATCGCGACCCAGGGCACGCTGCGCACCTTCACCATCGTGTCGTTCGCGGCGCCCGGCATCGACGTGCCCTTCGTGGCCGGCGTCGTCGACTGCGACGGCACGAGCGTGCGCGGCAACATCGTGAACGTCGAGCCCACCGCCGAGCACGTGAAGCTCGGCATGCCGGTGAAGCTCACCCTCATCCCGGTCGGCAGCGACGGCGAGGGCACCGAGGCCGTCAACTTCGGCTTCGAGCCCGCGGCCTGACGCGCGGCGATCGATCCAGCACCCACCTCGAATCACTCGAGTCAAGACCAAGGAGCAAGCCAATGGGCTCGGAAGACGTCTACATCCTCGGCATCAACATGACCAAGTTCGGCAAGCACAAGGAGCTCGACACGATCGATCTCGCTTCGCAGGCCACCCTCGCCGCGCTGAACGACGCCGGCGTCACCATGAAGGACATGGGCATCCTCGCCGCCGGCAACCTGATGGGGGGCGCGGCGCCGATCGCCCAGCTCATCCAGAAGCAGTGCGGCCAGACGGGCATCCCCGCCTACAACGTGTCGAACGCCTGCGCGACCGGCGCCACGGCGCTGCGCGTCGCGATCATGTCGGTGAAGGCGGGCGAGAGCGACTTCGGCCTGGCGGTCGGCGTCGAGAAGCTCGCGGGCGCGGGCCTGCTCGCCGGCGGCAGCAAGAAGAAGGACGGCGACAACTGGCAGCGTTCGGGCCGCTTCGGTGCGGTCGCGGGCGTCGACGGCCGCATCGGCACCGAGACCATGCCCGGCGTCTTCGCCCAGATCGGCCAGGAGTACGGCCACAAGTACGGCGGCGCGAACTTCGAGCTCTTCGCCAAGATCTCCGAGAAGAACCACGGTCACTCGACGCTCAACCCGCTGGCGGCCTACACCAAGGCGATGACGGTGGAGGAGATCATGAACGACATCATGATCGCCTACCCGAACACGCGCCCGATGTGCTCGGCCAACTGCGACGGCGCCGCGGCTGCGGTCGTGGTGAGCGGCTCGAAGCTGAAGACGCTCTCGCAGGAGCAGCAGCGCCGCGCGGTGAAGGTCAGCGCCTCGGTGCTCACGAGCGATCCGTACCAGGAGGCCTGCCAGGTGCTCCCCGACGTGAACACGCTCACCCGGGCGGCGGCCAAGCAGGCGTACGAGCAGGCGGGCATCGGCCCCGACGACCTGAACCTCGTCGAGCTGCACGACTGCTTCGCCACGGCCGAGCTCGTGCACTACGACAACCTGATGCTCTGCGAGGAGGGCGGCGCAGTCGACTTCTTCAAGAGCGGCGCGCCCTACCGCGACGGCCGGCTGCCGGTCAACGTCTCGGGCGGCCTGCAGAGCAAGGGCCACCCGATCGCGGCCACCGGCATCGCGAACATCTGGGAGATCTGCCATCACCTGCGCGGTGAGGCGGGTCCGCGCCAGATCGAGGGCGCGAAGGTCGGCCTGGCCCACGTGATCGGCCTGGCCTCGGCCTGCGGCGTCCACATCCTCGAGAGCAACTCGGCCAGCTGAGGCCGACGCGCATAGGCTCGAATCAGGCAGGGGATCGGCGCGAGCCGGTCCCCTGTCGTGCTTCCAAGCCCCGATCGGGCTCTCGAGAGAGGAGCGACCCGTGGCCAGCGAGCAGTACCACGCCCTCATGGCCGCCCTGCCCGGCGGCAACGTCGATCACACCGACCCGATCCCGGTCGTGCGCGAGAAGATGCACGCGATCCACCCGAACGCCGCGAGCCCCGGCACGATCGTCGAGCCCGTCGACCTCGACGGCGTCGAGGCGAAGTGGATCTTCCTGCCCGAGCATCGCGAGAGCCCGCGCGTGGTGCTGCACGTGCACGGCGGCGCCTTCGTGTCGACGGTGGTCGACCACTACCTGATGTACGGCGAGCACCTCTCGCGCCACTGCGATGCCCGGGTCGTCTGCTTCCAGTGGACCTGGGCCGACGAGGCGCCCTACCCGCGCGCGGTCGAAGACACCGTGCAGGCCTACCGGGCGCTCGTCGCATCGGGCATCGAGCCTTCTCGAATCGTCGTGGCCGGCGACTCGTGCGGGGGCGGCATCGGGCTGGCGGCGCTGTGCGCGCTGCGCGACGCGGGCGACCCGCTGCCCGCGGGCTTCGTCGGCCTCACGCCCTGGCTCGACGCCGAGCAGACCGGCGATGCGGCCCTGCATCCGCGCGGCGAAGACCCGTTCGTCGAGGCGCGTTGGATCCGCGCGCGCTTTCTCGACTACGCGGGAGAGAACGGCGACCTGCAGGACCCGGGCATCTCACCCATCCACGCCGACCTGCGCGGGCTGCCGCCCATGTATCTCAGCGTGGGCGAGATCGACACGACTGCCGACGACTCGACCCGACTCGCCGCGCGCGCGAGCCGCGAGGGCGCCTCGGTGATCCTCGACTGCGCGGCCGAGATGGTGCACGGCTACATCGGCCTCTGCGGCATGTTCCCCGAGGCGACCCAGGCGATGGAGCGGGTGGGCGCCTTCGTCAAGCAGCGCGTCCCGGCGTAGGTGATCGGTCGGCGGCGAGCCGGCGCTAGCGGTCGAGCGCGTGGATGCGGGGCGTTCCGTCCTCGTCGTACACCGGGCCCCGATCGTCGGCCACGTAGAGCCGATTGATCGACGCGACGAAGCCCCCCGCCTCGGCGAGCGCCTTCACCATCGCCGCATAGCTCGGGTGCGCGAAGTGCGCCTCGAGCGAGGCGGCGTCCTCCCACAGCTCGAACACCTGCATCTCGGTGGCGACGACCGGATCGGGCGCGAAGCAGTACGCGAGGCAACCGGGCTCGTCGGCCCGCGTCGCGGCCTGCACGGCGCTGCTGCGCTCGGCGGCGCGGTCTCGATGCGCCCGGGTCTCGAACACCAGCCGCGCGGTGACGATGATCATGCGTCCAGCTCCCGTCGGGCCGCGCGGTCAGTCGGCGAGCCGCTCGACCAGCGCCTCGACCTGCTCGGCGCTCCGGATCTCGAGCGCCGCGAGGGCGTCGAGCTCGTCGAGGTGCGCCGGGGGCATGTCTGCCCGCTTGAGCCCCAGCCAGGCCTGCGCCCCCTGGCGCTCGGCCGCGGCCTGCATCGCGAGCTGCTGCGCGAGCGGCAGCCCGTCGAACGCCGCGTAGTAGGTGTCGCGCGCGCCGGGCAACGCGGCCTCGATCGAAGCGAGGTCGGCGGGCTCGGCCGGGAAGAGCGCGTCGGCCCGGATCGCGATCTGCTCCTCGCTCGCGGCGCACTCGAGCAGCAGCGCGGCGTGCTCGGGCAGCGCCGCCGCCCACGCGCGGTAGCGATCGGCGGCGCCGCGCTCGAGACGCGCGAGGAAGCGCGGGATCGAGGCCGCCGGCACCTGCGAGATGTAGGGCCCGAGCAGGGCGCCGAAGTTCGGGACGTCGGGCGCGTTCGCTTCTGCCATGCCAGGCAGGCTAGCCGACCTCCCCAGGCGCGCTCGACCGGCGCGCCGTACCCTGGCCGGATGGCCCCCTCCGCTCGCATCGTCACGCGCCCGACTCGCCGATGCCTGGCCCGAGGCGTCGTGCTCGCGCTGCTGCTGGTGACTTCGGGGGGCCCATCGCTGGCCGACCCCGAGCGCACGATCGCGCTGCCCCGGCCGCAGCGCGAGGGCTCGGTCTCGGTGGAGCAGGCGCTCGACCAGCGACGATCGGTGCGCGACTTCGCACCCGAGCCGCTGCCTCTCGCAGCGGTGTCGCAGATCCTCTGGGCGGCGCAGGGCATCACCGATCCTTCCGGCCTGCGCAGCGCGCCCTCCGCGGGTGCGCTCTATCCCCTCGAGATCCATCTCGTCGCCGGCGCCGTCTCGGGGCTCGAGCCGGGCGTCTACCGCTATGACCCCCACGGCCATCGCCTCGTCGCGGGAGCCCGGGGTGACCGGCGCGCAGCCCTCGCCCGCGCCGCGCTGGGCCAGGACTGGATCGCCGATGCGCCCGCGATCGTGCTCGTCACCGCCATCCATCAGCGCACGACACGCAAGTACGGCGACCGAGCGACGCGCTACGTCCACATGGAGGCGGGGCACGCCGCACAGAACGTCTACCTGCAGGCCGTGTCGCTGGGCCTGGGCACTACGATGGTCGGCGCGTTCCGCGACGGCGAGGTGGCGCGCGCCGTCGATCTCCCCGGGCGCGAGGAGCCGCTCGGCCTGCTGCCGATCGGCAAGCCGCGCTGAGCATCGGGCCGCCCCGGCCGACGGGCTCGGCCGATCAGCCCGACCGGGCGCAACGCCTCAGAGCGACCACACCGAGCAGACCACCCGACGCTCGTCGCGCGGCCCGTCGAACTCGCAGAGGAAGACGTTCTGCCACCGCGACAGCCCGAGCTGCCCGTCGATCACCGGGATCGTCTCGGACGGGCCGACGAGGCCGGCCTTGAGGTGGGCGTCGCCGTTGCCGTCCTGCCGGTCGTGCTCCCACACGCCTCTCGGGATCAGCTTCTGCAGCAGGTGGACGACGTCGGTCTGTACGCTCTCGTCCCAGTTCTCCTGGATCATGATCGCGGCCGTGGCGCCCTGCACGTAGACCGAGACGAGCCCGTCGCGCACGCCGCTCTCGGCCACGCACCGCGCCACCCGATCGGTGATGTCGACGAGCATCTCACGGCGGCCGGTGCTCAGCCGGATCGTCTCTCTCATCGTGGTCATCGTGCCCATCGTGTCTTCCGGGCCGGCGCTCGCGCAGATCCGGCCCGTCGGCGCAGCGCAGATCGCGACGTCAAGAAGCGCTCAGCAGCTCGACCCGCCCCTGACGACGCAGCGCCGACAGCGAAGACACGGTCGGCCAGAGCAGGCTCCGCACCGCGCGGTCGGTGCGCTGCGCCGCGCGCGGCAGGCGGCGCCAGAGCGGCTGCGCGTCGAGCTGCGCCATGACGAGCTCGAACACGGCCTCCTTGGCGGCCGCGAGCGCGGGGCCGGCGAGCACGCGCTCGCCGGCGACGAGGAAGCAGCTGAGATCGCCGAACGAGATCAGCGTGGGCTTGCCCGACGGCTTGAACCGGGCGAGTCGCTTGTGCTCGAGCAGCCGCGCGGCGTTGCGCGCCGCGCACACGCCCATGTCGAGCGCGTGATAGCCCTGCTTCGTGAGCGGGTCGGGCAGCGCGGCGGCGTCGCCGGCGATGAAGACCTGGGGGTGCTCGACGTGCTGCAGCGTCGCTTCGACGGGCGCCCACGCCCCGGGCGGCGCCAGCCCCGCCTCGGCCAGCAGCGCCGGCGGCGCGGGGCCCCCCGTCCAGATGGTGAGGTCGGAGGCGAGGGAGCGCCCGTTCGAGAGCACCACGGCGTGCTCCTCGATGCGATCGACGGGCGCACCGAACGAGATCTCGACGGGCCAGGGCTCGCAGAGCTCGCGCACGTGCGCGTCGAGCACGGCGGGCGCCTCGGGCAGCAGCCGATCGCGCGCCTCGACGAGGTGGACGCGCAGCGACGCGTCGCGGTACGCGCGCAGGATCTCGCCGAGCGCCTCCACGCCCTCGAGGCCTCCGCCGACGATCACGACGTCGCTCGGCTTGCGACGCCGGCCGAGCTTCGCGAGCTCGCGGCCGATGCGCGCGCACTCGTCGATCGACTTGAAGGGCATGGCGTGCTCGACGACCCCCGGCACGCCGCGCGTCGCGTCGACGCCGCCGAAGCAGAGGATCAACGCGTCGTAGTCGAGGGGCCGCTTGCGCCGCGAGAGCGAGACGGCGCAGCCCTTCGCGTCGATGCCCGTCACCGTGTCGCGCACGAAGCGGTGGCCCGCGCGCTCGACCGACTCCTTCAAGGGCAGACGCAGC
>JAAUYD010203433.1_pt1 | contig 18652 bp, 13 predicted proteins | sample 7278101 | NCBI WGS metagenome assembly JAAUYD01 (sample SAMN14350128, study PRJNA611818) | marine sediment metagenome | isolation source: surface marine sediment (0.6m) | place: French Polynesia: Moorea | collected 2018-08
ATTCTTGGTAATTACATTTTGGGGTTTGGTAAATTTGGACTTCCCCGGATGGAACTAGCAGGTTTGGGTTTATCAAGTGCTATTAGTCTATGGTTGATGTTTTTGGCTTTGGTGTTCTACATCATGAGACACAAACAATTGCAGACTTACCAGATCTTTGCAGACTTATGTAGATTAAGACCCCAAATTCAACTTCCACTTCGACTTCCAATGATTCGGAAATTAGTAGCAATTGGCGTACCAATGGCTATTGCGATCGCTTTCGAGTTTGGATTATTCGTAGTTGTAACTTACTTAATGGGTGTATTAGGGACTGATGTACTTGCAGCACATCAAATAGTTTTACAAACCATTGTTATTATTTTTATGGTTCCCCTGGGAATGTCTTACGCTACAACAGCTCGGGTTGGTCAGTGGTTGGGGCAGCAAAATATCATAAGTGCAAAAAATTCGGGATATGTAAGCATTTCTATAGCGGCTATTTTCATGGCGTTTACTGGAGTTATGTTATTTACCCATCCAGAACAAATAATCGGTTTATATGTGGATGTGAATAATCCGGAAAATGCAAATATAGTCAAAATTGCCACATCAATTCTAACGGTAGCTGCTTTGGTTCAAGTATTTGATGGGGTACAAAAGACAACTATGGGAGCTTTATACGGTTTGCAAGATACTCGCATACCAATGTTTATCAATATCGCAGTATTCTGGGGAGTTGGATTAACAAGTGGTTATTTATTGGGATTTCAGTTTGATTTAGGTGGTGTGGGTTTATGGATTGGGCAGTCAATTGGTGTTACAGTTGCATCTGGCGTTTTTATGTGGCGTTTTCGTAAACTCACCGGTAGTTTTAATGGAATGAAATAGGGTTTGCTGAAAAATTCGAACAAGCGCGAATCTAAAAATCACACAGATTGCAAAATAGAACCTCAAAGGAGGTATGTTCCTTGCGGTTGACAAGGAACAAGTCGCATCACATATTTTGTATGAGATTATTTTGGATGAGATTTTGCCTCCGTTCGCCGCAGGTGCGATGAAAAAGCCATAACGTAAATAGCACAGGACTAACTACCTTAATTTAGTGGTTCGAGAAGCAATTTAGGGGTTTGAGAAGGTGTCCGATAAATCGATAGAAATATCAAGTACTCCGTTATCTTTTTTGTACTGCTCCCACTTGCCAACTAACCCATTGAGTTTTTGCGGATTCTGCTTGCTGAGGTCATTTAACTCTCCTGGATCCTTTTTTAAATTTAATAATTCCCATTCGCCAGTCCCAAAAGGTTTCTGTATTTGGAGGATTTTCCAGTGACCGTCAAAAAAGGCTTTCATTCCAAAAAGTTCATAACCAACCCGACTAACCTTCTTCGGAGGAGCATCCACCTTACCCTTGAGCAAGGCTAGTACAGAGCTACCTTGAATAGGTATCACTTGACGACCGTCAAACTCCTGACCTGGTTGTTTTATATGCGAAAGATCGAGTATTGTCGGCATAATGTCCCGGACATGCAAAAAAGATGGGTTAATGTTTCCGGCATTGGTCATTTTGCCAGGTAATTTCACAAGTAATGGCGATTGAATACCCCCTTCTGCGGGAAATGACTTGAACAATCGACTTGGTACCATACTGCTTTGAGCCCATCCTGTTCCAACTGCAATCAATGAGTTGAACAGACCACGATTTTCAAGGCTGTTGTCGAAGGAATTCAGCCATTCGGTTGTCTGTCCGGGATAAGCTGTCATAAGAGTGCCTGATGCACCATTATCGGAAAAGAAGAGAATTAAAGTGTTCTCGTATTTGCCAATCTCCTTGAGATAATCAAATACTCGCCCGATCTGCTCATCCATATAATCGACCATTGCCGCATAAACTTCCATATTGCGGGCAGCTTCTGCCTTTTCTTCCTGCGACATTTCTTCCCATGCTTGCACTGTAGGTAATCGCGGAAAGGGGTTGATATCCTTATTTACAATTCCGAGTTCTTGTAAATTTTGGAGTCGCTTTTTACTCAAGACATCCCAACCCTCGTCATATACGCCCTTGTACTTTTCGATGTATTCCTTGGGAGCATGTAGCGGATCGTGGGGGGCGGTGTAAGCTAAGTAGCCGAAGAAAGGTTTATCATCATCCCGGTCCTGCTCGATCCATTCAAGCATTTTGTCGGTGTAGTAACGGGTTGAGTAGAAATCATCCGGTAATGAATCCACCGCTTGACCATTACGGCTATAGAACATGGGCTGGGTTGGCGAAACTCCTTTTTGGTCGCTCCAATGGCTGCCTGCACCATTTAAGAGAGCGAAGGTTTCCTCAAAACCCCGAGCGTAGGGAACAGTATTTTCTTCTTTACCAAGGTGCCACTTACCAGCCATATAGGTATGATAACCAGCTGTTTTCATAACTTCTGGAAGGGCAGCAACCTGGAAGTTCAAATAACCTTCATAACCAGGAATACCTTCTACTTCTTCGGGTTTTAATTCTTCCATTACTCCAAGACCTGCCTGATGATTATCGACGCCAGAAAGAAGTACGGAACGACTCGGAGAACAGGTTGGCAAAATATGAAAATTAGTTAACTGCAGACCTTCTTTCGCCAAGGTATCGAGATTTGGAGTTGCAATTTCACCACCGAAAGAACCAATGTCTGAATAACCTAAATCGTCAGCGACAATCAGCAATACATTAGGTGATTTTGGGGGTCTTGATGCGGTCGCATTTGGTAGCGGATAACCAATCGTTGAAAGCATTAGAGTGACTAATGCCATGATGACTAGACCGATGACGAAGTGCTTTTTCTTTGTTTTTCTATTGAAAAAGTGTTTTCTCATTGCTATTGAAGAAAGATTACATTAAGTTTTAATAGGCTTAGGCTAGGGTATTGAAGATAGAGGCACTTTCTGGAGATTTTAAGTTGGCATATTAGACACTAACCTAAACCCAATGTGAGTTGTACCTGTATCTGGTGATTGAGCCTCACGAGCAGCAGGACGATAACGACTGCAATAATTAGGAGCACATAAATAAGAACCTCCCTTAATAACATGCTTTGCCACACCAGGCTCCCGAGGATCCAAGCTTTTGTTTTCTTTTGGTCCTGTGGGATTAACACTGTGAGATTTCTCTTGGTGACCGAGACTATACCAGTCTGCTGTCCATTCCCAAACATTGCCCGTTATATCGTATAATCCATAACCATTAGCAGGAAAGGAACCAACAGGAGAGGCACTGATATAGCCATCTTTCTTGGTATTAAAAAAAGGAAAAATTCCCTGCCAAGTATTTGCTTTTTTGGCTGAAAATCGATCACCCCAACTATAAGTCGCTCCATCAAGTCCACCTCTGGCTGCATATTCCCACTGAGCTTCTGTTGGTAGTGATTTTCCCGCCCATTGAGCGTAAGCTTGAGCATCTTCAAAGGAAATATGTACGACGGGATATTTTTCTTTCCCTTTAATATTGCTATCTGGTCCAAACGGATGTCGCCAATTTGCTCCCGGTGTCCATTTCCACCAACTCATATAGGGTACCTGAGTTACTTCTTTTTCTGGCATCTGAAAAACTAAAGAACCAGGTTTACGCTTTTCATCTGCAAGATCAGGAAACTGCTCAACAGACAAAGGACGCTCAGCAACAGTAACGTAGTTTGTCGCTTGCACAAATTTGGCAAACTGAGCATTAGTAACTTCATATTTATCTATGCAGAAAGCTTTAACAGTCACATCCTCTGCTGATTTCTCTTCCACAAATTTGTTGTCTGAGCCCATGCCAAAGGTACCACCTTCAATCCAGATCATTGCTTCTGGACAACCATGATTATCAGTTTCAACTCCCAAGGCGACTGAATTACTGAGAAAACAGAAGATAGCCAGAATACTAAAAAATGTGCTGATTGAGATGTAGGTTTTGCTTTTGAACACCAGTAAACTCCTGATTTTCAATGCCTTAAATTCGCCGCTAATACCTCAAATTCGCCCATGTAATAATGCCATAGTAATATCACATTAACTGGATCGTTTTCCGCTCGAATAACCATAAAAAACCGTTATCCTAAGATTAAGCAGTATAAAACACTACAAAATACAAGACGGCACCCATTACACAACAGATGCTTGGAGATTTCAACTTGATATTATTTGTCATTACTTCACAAGTAACGAACTAAAAGTAGTCCACTTTAAACCTCCACCAATAATTGCAACTGTTTTTGAGCACTTAGTTATTACCTTTATATTTTTTTGTGCCATTATGATGTAGGTTAAGCTGCTGGGAACTTATGCAAAGCAAATCTATATGTCATTAATAATCCTATATTCTCAATAAGTAAGGAATATATTATATGAATTCATGCATAATTTTGCGATAAAAATCATGTTCTAAGTCCTAACCCATGGACTGGTATATAAAAAATTAATCTTCAAACAAATCTTTCAACTCTTCTAATTCTAGAATTGAATCAAATTCTTCATCACTACGAAGAAGTTTAGGAAACTTTTCTGGGTCTAATTCTTTTGCCTTCTTTAAGAATTCTAAGGCTTTATTGTTATCTTGCTTAAAGAAATAACATCGACCTTGACGAAACCAAGACCAGAAAAAATCAGGTTTAATTTCAATAGATTTATTATAAGCAGCGACCGCCTCATCATATAGCTTTAATTCTCTCAGAGCATTTCCACGACCGTACCAACCAATATGATGTTCGGGATTAATTTCGATCGCTTTATCATAAGCTTTCAAAGCTTCTTTAAACTTATTTATTCTTCTCAAAGCCCAACCACGACTTACCCAAGCAAAATATGAATCTGGCTGTCTTTTAATTACTTCATCATAAGATTTAATTGCATCTTTATAGCTACCCTCAAAAAATAAGGCATCACCTTGTTTTAAATAATCATCTGTAGTAAAGAACAATTGAGGATTTGCGAGCTTTAAATCTTCCAGTTGTGTGGTGAGCTGTTGTACTTGTTTTTGAATATCTGGTTGATGGGTGTCTGGGAGGGATAAAAGTGGAGGTGCTAGCTTTGATAATTTCTGAACAATTGTATCTTTTTCTCGTTGAGCATCTGTAAATAAAATGTTGAGTTCATTCGTAAAATTATTAACAAATTCTTTTTGCTTTTCCAGACTTTCTGTTAGATCACATTTAAGTTGATAGATTTTTTCTTGAATGTCTGACATCATTTCTTCCGCCTCTGATATTTTACTGGTATTTTCTCTGATTAAATTATCGATTTCTGCTTGATTAGTATCTATTCTTTCCTGGAGAGATTTTATTATTTTCTCCTGAGTAGCTTCTATTTCTTTTTCTAATTTATTTTTTATATCTGATTCTAATTTTCTAATTATAATTAGACGAAAGAACCAAAAAGCAAGTGCACCACCAATAGGAATTATGATGAATAAAAGATTGATGATTCCTATGTTCCAATTAATTAAATTTATTGTAGTTTCAAATACTGTGGTTACGGTACGATCAACTTCTTCTTTTACCTGCTCCTCTATCTCTTGGGAACGCTGAAGCCTTTCTAACTCTTCGGTTTGCTGCTTGTATGGTGCGGTTGTCGGTGTTGATTTTGGCTCTAAAGATGGTTTTGCTTTAGGTTGTGCCGTTGCATAATTGTTTGATAAATTAATGATTGAAATAATGATTGAAAAAGTTATTAATACTAATTTTTTAATTTTCATACTTATTACACAATCATAACTATCTCACAAATGTGAAAATATAACTTAACTCACAGGACTTACGCAAGAACAAGGTAATTAATGAAATATACTATAATTGTAATAGTTTCAATGCTTTAGTCTCATCAAATATAACCCCCTACAGATAGATAATTATTGAGAAGTATACCGTTTCATCTTGGATTTAAACTTGAGATGATTTATCTTCCAGTTACGCTTTTACTATTTTTACTACTCTTGTTGCTACTTCCTTTACTCTGGTTTGCGATCGCACTGGATATAGTACAAGTTGCTGTTGGAAAATTGGGTTTTTCTCCCAATATTGCTCTGTTACTCTTTTTAGCAATTGTTTTGGGTAGCACAATTAATATTCCTCTCTATGAAAGAGTATCCCGCGTATCCATTGTTCCAGACTTTGCTGATCTCTGGATGGGTCAATTTTGGGGTATTCCATTAAGAAAAATAGAGCAAAAAACTATTGTGGCGCTCAATGTTGGTGGAGGACTAATTCCTAGCCTATTAGCAATCTATGAATTTACCCGTTCCGACCCACTCGCCATTTTGCTAGTTACGGTAATTGTTACTGTAGTCAGCTATTTTTCTGCTCAAATTGTTCCGGGGATTGGTATCCAAATGAATGCACTAGTTGCACCATTAACTGCTTCATTAAGCACATTATTAATTGTTGGTAATAGTGGAGCAGCACCTGTAGCATTTGCAGGTGGTGTTTTAGGAACCTTAATTGGTGCAGATCTATTACACCTGCGAGAAATTGAACGGACAACAGCAGGCATTGTTAGTATAGGTGGTGCAGGTATATTTGATGGTATTGCTATGTGTGGCTTATTCGCCTTGTTGCTGACTCAGTAAATCAAAAATTCCTGTAAATGATTATTGGCTTTTGACTATAAAAATTCCTATACCATCTTCTCCAAAAAAGCAGGATAATAAAGCATGTTGTGGCATTTAACAAATGCTAGGCTCTGAATAAACAAAGTAACAGTGAACAAGCGTACCGTTCTAAAAGTCCTCAAGTTTGGCTTAATTATCCTACTCGTAATTCTAGGTATATGGCTCTTAAACACTTATGGTATCGAACAATTACGAGCTAACGTCGCTCGATTCGGAGTTTGGGCTCCTATAGGAATTTTTGCACTGCGCTTTATTAGCGTGGTAATTCCTGCACTCCCAAGTTCAGCTTATTCTCTTGTTGCTGGGGGTTTATTTGGTTTCGCTACAGGTCTTGCGGTAATTTGTTTAGCAGATATTATTTCTTGTACTTTGAGTTTCTATTTATCCAGACGTTACGGTCGGGGTTTGGTAACAAAATTAATTGGCGATCGCTTTATGGTTCGCGTTGATGAACTCAGTCAGCGCCACTTGGAACGCAACTTTTTTCTCATGACTGCTTTTTTAATGACGGGTTTATTTGATTTTGTCTGCTATGCTGTTGGATTAACCAAAGCTTCCCCTAGACTGTTTATACCTGCTCTGGCTCTGGGTATTTCCATTTCCAACTCTACTATTGTTGCTGTCGGTGCTGGTATTTCAGGAGGAAGTCAATGGCTCTTGGTTCTTGCTATGCTGGGAGCATTTGGTTTAGCAATTGTTACAGGGATTGTCCAGCGGAAGCAACAGGAAAAATCCTTGAGGGTAAGCGATAAAAAGTAAGGTATTTTTAATCACACTACATCATACTTTGCATATTTTATTTGCATATTGTGTGGGCGTACTTCGGTACGCCCTAAATATTATTCCTTCTTAGCTAGTTTTTTGTAATTAGTTTTCTTTCTATGAGTTTTTTGCGAACAATGAAAAATAAATAACATTTACGGCACCAGATAACATGTTATCTTATTGATAATTATTCTAGATAAATCATAGGGTAATAAGCCTGCTCTCCATAATCCATTCCATCAAATGCAAGAGTATCCAAACTTAAGTGCGGCTATTAAGGCTGTTTGTGAAAAATGGTGTCAGCAAAATGGCTATACAGAACCATTTTGTCGTAATGGAGAGTACTGGGCTTTTCCTCCGAATGGAGCGATCCCGGTAAAGATAAGGGATATTATTAAAACAGATAAACCAGAAGCTGAACTTGTTCGCATTTGTCGGGTTTCTTTCTGGTTACTTCCAGATGGTTCTTTGCAGAAAAGTAAAGAGTAAGTAGTACAACAGTAGTTGTTTAGCCATATCATTATAAATACTTAATTAACTGGATTTTAATTGTTTTTGATATTGTGAAGTTTGATATTGTGAAGTTTGATATTGTGAGAATCCAAAATTTGGTAAGTAGCTATCTTCCAATACCTTTATTAATCCCACTTCATTTAGAGAAAAACCAACTAATTCTAAACCACTAAAACATTTTGGTTCTCCTTGTAAATAGCGTGGTAGGTTTAGTTCTAGAAAATCAATTGGCGGCGTACCAGAGATGAAATCTGTATAAATGATACGACCATCACTGAGATTAAAAATTCCTTTAGCACGAATAACTTTTCCATAAAAATTTACAGTTATTTCATCCCACAACTCATTAAAATTATTGCTGTAAATAACTTTTCCAGTATTTATTAAACGGTATATCTCTAATAACTCAAAATTTTCTTTAACTGCTGTTCCAGTGAGTATTTCCTTTGCCCAAGAATGCCATCTACATCTTTTACATAAAGGAGGTAAAATTGCAACTGGATAATAAGGCAAATCATTTAAAAAATCATCAATGTAGGCTAATCCTAAATTATGATCTAACTCAATATAGGCGATATCTGCTGATTCTAATTCATCAAGGAATTTAGCTTCTTGACCATCTCCAAAAACTTTTACTTTGGGAAAATCTAGACTAATTCTCTTTTGATCTATTTGGAACTTACCCGTACCAGGTTTGAAATATAGTATTTTTTTATAATATTTGGGAAAACCTTTTTCTTTTAAAGCAATTTGTTGGTATATCCAAGTAGTTTTACCAGAACCAACATAACCACCCACTACTATTATTTTTTCTTCGTCCATTTTATGTATTGTTTTATGTATTGTGATATTGCGTAATTTTTATTTACTCATGATTGAGATTAATAACCATGAGTAAATTCTGTCTTTCAGGTGTTTTTTATGTAATTAGAAGTTCAGATATTTGTTTGAGAGTTATTTTCTGATAATTATTTTTACAGTGCCTAATTTTTTAGTTGTGCTTCATATTAAATACTTGTTTTTCTTGTAAATACAACTACCAGTAAATAACTGGAATCATTATAAGCTATTAATAAATAATGTCAATAAGATTGATGTTTTTTGTAGTTCATATTACATATTTACTGAACCTATTCATTTTTTTGCATTCATTGTTACTTTTGATCGGTCTATGTGTTAAATAAGATTCTATTTAGGTTATTAAGAATAATTTTTCATAAATTTGTAATTATAAACCGAACGGTAAATATTATTCTCTGTACTATCTGTTTCCCAAACCATTTGTAAAAAGACGATATCAGGATAAATCGTTAGTGCAGCAGACTAGAATCAAATCATTGATTTTCATAAAGTACAGCAATCAGAGAATTTATTGCTATCATCTCCACGGATGAAATGATGGCAAATATGAATGGATAAACTAGCAAAAAATAAACCAGTCAAACAAATAGCTATATGGCTGTGTGCAAGTTTTCTCCTGCTCGGAATGTTCGGATGCGATAGAATTTTTGGTCCGTCAGGATATTCCGTGCGACGAGTGAGTGATGGGGATACTTTAGCTGTTACCGATCGCAATGGAGAAAAAATTAGCGTGCGTTTTGCTTGTGTAGATGCACCGGAAATACCCCATACCAATAAAGAAAAAAAAAGTCGCCGTGTAGCAGATCGCAGTCAGTTTAAATGGGGTAAAAAAGCACAACAACGCTTACAGGAATTGGTAAGTGGAGCAGGTGATCGCGTTAAATTAGATATAACGGACAAAGACCGATATGGACGTAGCGTTGCAGAGGTACGACTACCAGATGGAACTTTTGTTCAAGAAGTATTGGTGCGTGAAGGTTTAGCACTTGTTTATTCTCCATATTTAAAAAATTGTCCCAGTAAAATCTTTGTTCAACAAGCCCAAGGAGAAGCAAAAGTAAATCGACGGGGTGTTTGGAGCGATAAAAAGTTTATTGAACCTTGGGAATATCGCAAACAAAAAAAGAAATAAAGAAATGATTACTTTCATTATTTTCATAGATCGCCCCATGAGTGAAATGTACCCCATGAGTGAAATGTAAAAATAAGTAAATAAAAATGGAGTTGATTATAGTTTGAGAAGAAACTATCAACTCCATATGTTCAAGTGCCTTATTTTGCGCTATCACCAATCAACTAAAGTGCAAAATAGTTGACTTAGCTGACTATAATTTGAATTTAGAGATCAATCGGGAAGAACTAGGGAAAGAAGAATTAGGGAAAACTGTAAATCATTTGCTGACAAACATTATTGAAATTAGAGTGAATAGAAAATAAAATATTTAGATGTTACACAAATAAATAAAAAACACAAGTACTTTTTTCATTTATTAACTGAATTCGACAAATCAACAGAACAAACATTTTTATATATAATTTTGCTCCAGATGGGTTTAGTCATGATACTAGAGCAATGTTTGCTAGCACTATCCTCGGTGAAAGTGATGCTTTATTCTCAAACAAAAATTCGCTGTAATCTGCTAAATCATCAATCCCAATTAAATTGAGAATAATCTCACCTATCAACCAAATACAGGTTTTGATTAACAGTTTTTGCCATAGTACTTTTTTCATTATTTTTCTCCAGAAGTATTTTCCCCAGAGTTATGATCAATGACTTATCCAGCAATTAGCAGTTGAGATCAATTTGTTTTTTGTAATAAACAATAATGTTATGTTTTAAGATTTGAATATCTCTTTTTGACCGACCCTAAATTAAAAGGTAATCGGGAATAACTAGGGATAGAGAACAATGGATAAAAATAGAATTTTCAGTATTAGCAAATTACGAAATCGAAAATAATTGTAAATATATGTAATTTTTTTTTGAAAATTGCGTAAAGTTTCTATACAGCTTAGAAGATATTCGTACATAAAGTTAATTTCATCATTATGGTGCTCGATTTTGCGAATCAGTCCAATCTAATAACTTTATTAGCTGTGTTTTATAGATGAATATGCGCACAATATGCAATCTACCAATTTCTCAAATCTCTCAAATTTTTCACATTTCTCAGCGCAGGTTGCGACTAACTTTATCCAGAGGTCATCAAAAAAGATTATTTAAATTTATTTGTCTGTTTTTAGTATTTGTTGTAACTACTGTGGCTTGTGCTGAAAATTACACAAATACACCTTCCTCACCTGCCAAGTCTTCTGTTAATCAAAAAGTGTTAAAAGTTTGGTGGGATAAAGGCTTTAACCCGGAAGAAGATGAAGCACTGCAGAAACTTGTAATTAATTGGGAAAAAGAAACTGGAAATCAAATTCAGCTACTTTTATATACAACTGATTCTCTAGGGAAGAAAATTCGTAGATCCTTGCAAGCTGGCGATCCCCCTGATGTTGTCATGAGTTTTAAGGCTGAAAGGTCACCTAATTCACGTCTTGCTTGGGAAGGTAGACTAGTAGATGTTTCCGATATTATTGAACCGCTCAAAAATCTTTATCCGGAATCGATTCTAGAAACAGTTAATTTTTATGACAATGTTAAGAAAAAGCGGAGTTATTATGGGATACCTATTCATCAGGCAACAATGCAAATCTATTATTGGCGAGATTTGTTAAAGCAAGTAGGTTATAGTGAGCAAGATATTCCCAAGGAATGGGATGCTTTTTGGGAATTCTGGAAAAAAGTTCAAGATGAATTGCGAGCCAAACAAAAATCCGATATTTATAGTTTGGGTTTTACTATTTCACCGGAAGCAGGTGATACTTATCACTTATTTGAGCAAATTTTAGAAGCCTACGATGTAAAAATTATTAATTCCAAGGGCGAACTTTTAATCGACGAACCCGAAGTACGTCAAGGAATTATCAAAGTATTGAAATGGTACAACAATTTTTATCAGCAGGGCTATATCCCACCTACAGCTTTAAAGTGGTTGAACCCAGGTAATAATAGCAGTTTGCTTAATCGTGAAATATTAATGACTCCTAACTCCAGTCTGTCAATTCCTGTAGCAGTGCGTCAAGATCCAGATATTTACCGAAATAAGTTGGGTATTCTAGAGTTTCCCAACAAACCAAACGGTAAACCAATGCAACATTTAACTATGGCTGAACAAGCAACAATATTAGCCGATTCACAAAATCAGGAATTAGCTAAAGAGTTTCTGCGTTATGTTGTGAAAACAGAAGTTTGGAAAACTTACCTCAGGACTGCTGGTGGTCGCAATTCGCCAGTTGTGAAGACCGTGTGGGAAGATCCTTTTTGGACAGATCCCAACGATCCCCACATTTCAACTGCAAGTAAAACCTTTAATGAAGGTAGGGTCCGCTATTTTCTGGTTGCTCAAAATCCGGCTTATAGTCAGGTTCTTGATGAAAATGTTTGGGGAAAAGCTCTAAACAAAGTTATCGTTGATAAAATTTCCCCAGAGCAAGCAGCAGATGAATCCATCAAAAAAATTAAACAGATTTTTGATGATTGGGAAAAAAATTAGTTTATTTGAACTGTTTATTTCAATTTTTTCCTGAGAAGAGTAATAAATCATGAATCAAGGGTGAAGGGTTGAGTAATTATTAGACTATACTCTGCACTACTCTGCACTTTTGATTTTGGGTACCCCGCAATCAGCCTTGAAGAGAAGGACAAATGAAATTTTGGAAGCAACAACTGACTACTAAAATTGCAAGTTCCTTCTTGCTATTATCTCTTATCACTGTTGGTGTTGTCGGAGGAGTTGCGTTTTTCAGTGCAAAGGAAGCTCTACAAGAATCTGCTTTGAATAAACTCAGCGTTGCGGCTACACTCAAAGAAGAAGAAATTACACGTTGGTTTGAAGAACAAAAACAAGATTTTCTGCTTGTAATTGAGTTCCCAGACGTCAAAGATAAAATTAGTAGAATTCTAGAGCCTAAGACATCTAAATCTGAATCTCAAGCTATTGGTGAAATTCTTTATCGCTACTTGCGAGAAGTTAATAAAGTTAAGCCTACCTTACAGGAAATCTCGATTCTCGATCGCACAAATAAAATCATTATTTCTACTAACAAAAAGCGTCTGGGTAAGTACCAACCATTAGCCAATATAACTGAGATTGATAAATTTGAAAGACGAAGATACTTCGCACCAATTTTTTATGCATCTCCTGGTACGAATAAACTTACTATAACTTTAGCAAGGGTTTGGCGTAATAGTGCCGGAGTTCGCCAAGGTATGATTTTAGCAAATCTTAACCTAGAGCGAATCGATCAAATTGTGCGGGAAAAGACGGGTTTGGGAGAAAGTGGTGAAACCTACTTAGTGGGGTCTGTAGGTAATGACAATACATTTATTTCTAAGGAATATCGGGAAAAATATCTCCAAGGTGTGAGTAGTCATGGTATCGACCAGGCTATCCTTGGTAAGAGGGGTAGAGGAGTTTACCGCAACGATGAAGGAGTACCAGTATTAGGAGTATATCGTTGGCTTAAAGAGTTAGAGCTTGCTTTGCTAGTAGAAATTGAACAGCATGAAGCATTTTCTCCAGCTCGTCAACTGGCGAACATCATTGTTTTCTTGGGTTTGACATCAGCAGGGGTACTATTAATTGGTGTATATTGGTTATCGCGACAGTTAGAAATTTCCCGCAAGCAGTTAGAAGATTACAGCCATCAATTAGAATTAAAAGCTCAAGAAGCGGAAACTGCGAATCGAGCAAAAAGTGAATTTCTGGCTAATATGAGCCACGAGTTACGCACTCCTTTAAATGCAATTTTAGGATTTGCTCAGTTGATGGAACGCGATCGCATGCTAAATTCTCAACAGCATAATTCTTTAGCTACCATCAACCGCAGTGGAGAACATTTACTTGCTTTGATTAATGATGTTTTGGAGATGTCAAAAATCGAAGCCGGACGCACAATTTTAAATCCAGAGTCTTTTAATTTACATCGTCTTTTGCAGATTATCAAGGACATGTTTCAACTTCGAGCGAGTGCTAAAGGGTTGACAATGGAATTTGAGACAGATCCGAATTTACCACATTTTACCATCGGCGATCGGGGGAAACTTCGCCAAGTTTTGATTAACTTATTGGGTAATGCAATTAAATTTACCCAAAAGGGTGGAGTAACCTTGCGTGTAAAGGTTAAATCATGGCATAAACAATACCCTGGTGAAAAACTCTGTAACCTTTACTTTGAAGTTGAAGATACTGGTAAAGGTATCGAAGCAGAAGAATTAGATAAAATTTTCGATCCCTTTGTACAAACTGCTAGTGGTGCTCAATCTAGAGGTGGTACTGGTTTGGGGCTTGCGATCAGCCGTCAGTTTATTAGACTAATGGGAGGTGATATTTTTATTAATAGCACTCCAGAAAAAGGTTCTACATTCTATTTTGAAATTAAGCTTGCTTTAGCTAAAAGGTCGAAAACAGATAAATCTAAATCTACAAAACGTCAGGTGATTGGATTAGCTCCATCTCAAGAAAGTTATCGCATTCTTGTAGTTGACGACCGTCAAGAAAATCGAGATTTGTTAGCTGAGTTGCTAAGCAAAGTTGCTTTTGATATTCGTACGGCCAATAATGGAATAGAGGCAATTGAACAGTGGCAAGAATGGAAGCCTCATTTCATCTGGATGGATATGCGTATGCCGATGATGGATGGTTATGAAGCTACTAAGCAAATTAAAGCACGGTCTCAGGAACACGCTACAGCGATCGTCGCCTTGACTGCAAGTGCTTTTGAAGAACAGCGAACTGCAATTTTAGCTGCTGGTTGTGATGATTTAGTTCACAAGCCTTTCCAACAGGAAGTAATTTTTGAAACTATGGGTAAATATTTGGAAGTTGAATATATTTACAAAGATGAAAGTGAAAATCGGGACTTGGAGGAAGATTATGATTCGGACATTGAAGAAGAAATAAAACTGACTCCAGAAGATTTAAATGTTATGTCCCAAGACTGGGTTGCAAGTTTACATCAAGCAGCGATTGAAGTAGATGCTGACTCAATTTTGCAACTAATCGAACAGATCCCAGGAAAAGAGGGAATATTGGCTGAAAAGCTTAGAAAAATGACATCACAATATGATTTTGACACAATTATTGAATTAAGCAGCACTTTATAGCTTTACAATCAAGAAACTATCAAAAACTATCAAAAAAACTATTAAAAAAACTATTACAAAAAACCTCGTAAAATGTCATCAAAAAAACATTATTAATAGGTTATATTACTGTATGTTTTATCAGTTCTGAATATAGGTTTTGCATAATTTGTTCTGTAATTTTTTTTAACATCAAGTATCTAGCTGTTACTTTTTTGGCTAAAGTTCCCGAGAAACGTAAAATATAGAGGATTTTGGCAACTAGGAAATATATTGAAGTGCGATATTTTGATAACTTTTGCTAAAAATTGCTATGCTCAATTTCTTATTCTTTGCTACTATAAAAAATAACTAAGGCTTACGGATTGCAATACCATAAAGTATGACTTGAGGTATTTAGATAGTGCTTTGAAATTTGATTTTACCGCTAGCGTTCTCTGTCGATTGGGCATTTTTTAGAAGCAATAATGCTAGTTATTGAGTGTTTTTTTACAGCCTATAGTCCTTAGTGGCTATGATGTGAAAAACCGTTCAAACTAGTTATCTTTGCAATATGGTGTATTTTAGCTAAATGCGCCACTACTAGCTCAGAGAGGTTCTCAAAAATTTTTGAGGAACTTTACTGAGTATAAAATTTCAGATTATTTGTGTAAATGGGATTAGAGGTATCTATCCTTAACTTCTTCTAATGTCATATCTTCCAATGTCATAGGATGAATCTTAGTATTTGTTTGACCATTGCGAGACTAATTTAAGAATAGGAGTCATTCAATTTTCGAGCGAGACGCTTCTTTAGCAGAAACATCGTCAAGATGATTTTCCTTTTTTGAGGGAAAACTACAGGAGAGTTTCTCGGAATGACTTATTTGTATAATTGGTATCAGGTGTCAGGATAGAGAATAGACTCCTGAAAATCAACATATGTGAGGTTATCAGGGGGTGAATACTATAAGATGAAATAGATGTAGGGTAAATTTTAAAGCCAAAAAATTAAACGGATAAAAGAAAAACCGAGATTTTTCAGAAATAACTTTCAAAATCTATCAACTTATTAATAGCCGTTACCTCCCTCAAACGGTTTTATTCATAGCAAAAGAACTAAAAGATTTTTCCTTCAGGTCAACCTACAATCTATTATCATCCCCTCAGATGTGAAGCTATACCCTAAGGCTTTACAAAAGTTCAGAATTAAGAAAAGTAATAGTTTTCATAGTTGGAAAACTTATGCAAAGAGAACAAACAGGATCGAAATTCCAAGATTCTTGATTCTCCCAAACCTTCCTTCTTAGGGGAAACTTGTATAAGTTATGATTTTTTTGTGTTACGCAGCACGCTAATTGTACTGCAAACGACTAGTTCCCGCGAACAACTAGCTTAAAGGCTAGTTATGGATAGATGTCTCGAACACTAGGAAATTTGTTGCTGCTGTTAGTATTCTATACTCTTCTGTAGCATTGCGAATTCAAGTAACAAACTTTAAACTAGTTGTTTTTGATACCAACTGCATGTATGATTGAAGTTTTTTGTGCTTCGTATTAGATATTGTTATTCAATAAAATTCAAGATTAAAGACTCAAGATTGATTCATTGAATAACACTATTGAATAAACATTAAGTAGTTTGGTGCAAATAAAGTTAACTGTTCGCCCATTATTTCTTATTGGTCATAATTAAGAGTGTTACTAGATTCTTTTGCATTGTTATCTTTATTACTACTAATCTACTTATTATCTTCGCTTTTTTTGTTAATGTCGTCTAACTCATTTAGGAAAATGGCATTCCCAGAAGTATATAAATTTGTTGAAAACCCAGAAGCAACAACCCATACTCAGATACAAACATCTAGTCACTCAATCCGGAATAAAGCGTTAGTTTCTAAAAATGTCACAGAAATTGAAGTTGAAAGAGATCGAGTTTTTATACTCGCTGAATCGACATTTACCTCCATACAAGGTAAATCGTTAAATACTTTACAAAGAGCTATTTTTAAAGGTGCTTGGGAAGGTAAAACTTATGAGGAAATTGCATCTGAAATAAACTGTTCTGAAGGTCATATCAAAGATGTTGCAGCCGATTTGTGGAAACAAGTATCCGAGAAATTAGGACAAAAAGTTTACAAAAAGAACTTTAAAGCGATCCTAGAACGACGGTTATCTACGGGAGAATCACCATTGTGCAAACAAAATAAAATACCTTGTGACTTTTTAAACAACACGAGGAAATATTGGGGAGAAATTCCTGATATCTCCGGCTTCTGCGGACGAGAAGAGGAGTTATCAACTCTCGAAGAATGGATTAATAAAGACCAATGTCGATTATTGACTGTATTGGGTATAGGAGGTGTTGGTAAAACTACTTTAATTGCCAAATTAGCAAAACAAGTACAAGACCAATTTGAATTTATAATTTGGCGTAGCTTACATAAGAGCCCTGCATTTGAAGATACTGTAACAATCTTGTTAAATTTCTTCACTTATCCTAACACTGCGGACTTATCTGCAAGTCTAGAAGAGAAAATCTTACTCTTGCTTGAATTCTTTCGGGCTCATCGTTGTTTAATTGTTTTTGATAACGTAGAGTCAATTTTAGAAGCTGGGGAGCAAGTTGGTTGTTATCAAGAGAAACACTCAGGATATGGAGAACTTATTCAACATATTGGTATGACTCAACACCAAAGTTGTTTAATATTGACCTCGCGGGAAAAACCCAGAAATTTAGAAGTTCAAGAAGGTGAGAATTTACCAGTCCGTTCGTTTTACCTTCAAGGTTTACCATTAAAAGAAATTCAAAAGATTTTACTGGCGATATCACCATTTTCTGCGACAGAAAGTGATTGGAATTTTCTAGTGAAATATTATGCAGGGAATCCTTTGATGTTAAAGATTTTAGCCGCTCAGAGCAAAGAATTGTTTGAGTGCAATATATCAAAGTTTTTGCATATTGGAGAGTATAAAATTTCAGAAATCAGAGATTTACGCAATCTATTGGACCGACAATTTGAGCGTTTGTCAACTCTAGAGAAACGAATTATGTATCAAATAGCTTTGGATGAAGCTCCTATTGACATTAAAGATTTGCAGGAAAAAACTTGTTTATCTAGTTCGGGAAGCAAATTTATGGAAGCTCTGAGAAGCTTACTTCAACGTTCTCTAATCGAAAAGACTACTGCTGGTTTAAAACAAAAACCAGTAATTATGGATTATGTAAATATGAAGGAGGTTTAATCGATAGCTCATTCCTCGAACTAAAGACTACAAAGCCTAGCAATTCACTAAAGTTGACATCAAATATTTAGCAGATATAATGCAATTACAAGTGTAAATCATTTATGCAAATCGATTATCGATAGGCTCTATACCGCTGTGTTTTTGGAAGATGATTTTTTCAAGATGATTTTTGCAAACATTTTCTCTTTAAAAACTAAAAGCGTTTATGATATATTAATTAGATTTGCTTTTTTATTTTTCCGACTTATTCCGACCCAGCACCAGACTATATTACCGAATTTTTCCGACTGACAAGCCTAGTTTTTTTTGCAACTATATAAATGAAAGCTAGTTATGAGGAAGTCTTAACACCTTTTACAGAGGGAGTTAAAGGAGAGTTTTAGGCTAGGCTTGCTTTTGCTTTTAGTTCTTTATTAACTAGTTATATTCCTTAAAAGATATAACATTTGCATTAGGGTTTGATAAGGTTTAGAGGCTATCTGAGTAATCAAATTCTCG
>JAAUYD010174905.1_pt1 | contig 18651 bp, 13 predicted proteins | sample 7278101 | NCBI WGS metagenome assembly JAAUYD01 (sample SAMN14350128, study PRJNA611818) | marine sediment metagenome | isolation source: surface marine sediment (0.6m) | place: French Polynesia: Moorea | collected 2018-08
ACGGGTTCATGCACTTCTACAATCACCACCGATCCCACGGATCACTCGGCTGGAGGTCACCAATCGACACCCTCACCCGATGCTCCGAGGACAACCTCCCCGCGGAGCACAGCTAGCTGTCTTCTGCGAGCCACAACCCGCCGATGAGGCCGGGGACGTTGTGGAGACCGGCGACAGACACCGGCTGTGGAGCAACACCGTCCTGCATGACGGTCTTCCCGTACCAGCTCCTGAAGCGGCCCTTGGCGTAGTCAACCGAGCCCTCGGACTCGAACTCACCGGTCGTGGTGTCCCAGACGCCCATGTCCGTTCCAGCGGCGAGGAGGCGTCCCGGGTCGCACTGCGCCAACTCACCGTCCTGCACGCTGAACTTCTTGGTGAAGATTCGCCACCCCTCCTCGTAGTGGTAGAGGCCGTCGGCCTCGACGCCACCCGCGATCGAGTACAGCGCCATGCCGCGTGTCTTGCCGTACAGCTCGATCGTTCCGAACCAGGAGATCTCGTCGCATCCGTACAGGTTGGCGCCGGTTGCGAGATCGACGTTGAGGGCCATCACCTGGTCCCCACCGAACGAACTGCGATCCGACGCGGCGTACGCGATCTCTCCGTGGAAGTTGAACCGCGCGAGGCCGTCGGGAAGGTCGTCGAAGTAGGGCACGCCGTTCGGCACGTCACCCTTGCCGTCCAACGTCCCGGAACCCGTCGCACTGTCGAAGCGCCCGGTTCCGCCGGCGGCCTCCCAGGTCCCCTCGACCGTGAAGCCGTCGGGGAACGGGAACTCTCCGATGATCTCGCTTTGCATGGTCTGCGCGACGACCAGCGTGTCGTCGTTGGCGGCGGTGAAGGTGATCGTGCCGCTGCTGAGCGGACCGGCAGGGGGAACCACGTACGTGCACTGGGTGAGGAAGTAGTCGACACGGCCGAGGTGGGACATCTGCCCCGACCCGGTGCTCGAGAACCGCCACCAGTCCACGGCGTCGTCGGGGACGTCACAGTCCCCGGCCTGTGGGACGATCCAGTGCTCCCCGGTCACGGTTCCGCTGATCGGCACCGTGTGGTCGGGTTGGCCACGGGCCGCCATCGCCGGGCCGGCAGTCGCCATCAGCGCCAGCGTTGCGACGCCGATGACCCGAGAGAGTCGCTTCATGGGACTCTCCTTTCTGTGTTCCGCATCCGAAGGTGCGGTCGAGGGCGCAGACCTGCGCCCTTCACCTCGATTGAACACCTGGCCGGCCACCGGCTCAAGCGACGTCGCCGTGCGCCGATCGTTCATGGATGCACAAGCACCGCACTGCGCGCGGATCTCGTCGGCAACGACGAGCCGCAGTTGGCTGCGCTCAGAAGCCGTCGCGACGCATCCACACGCGATCCGGTGACCGTCGTTCTCCCGCGCCGTGGCCGCCGGTGTCTCGGGCCTCCGGCCTCGGCAGGCCGCTCGCGTACCATCTTGCGAACCCGTGTCCCAGGATGCGGGCGACGCCGGCGCGGTCAGGTGGCGCGGATCGGGCCCGGCCGGTTGGACGAGCCCGGTCTACTCGCCTGGATCGAGCTCGAGGGCGTCGCCGCTGCCGAGCGTGCCGACCGACCGGTACACGTCGAGCTTGGCCCGACTGTCGTCGATGTCGAGGTTGCGCATCGTGAGCTGGCCGATGCGGTCGAGCGGCCCGAAGGCGGCGTCGTCGACGCGCTCCATCGAGAGGCGGTCCGGCTCGTAGGTGAGGTTCGGGCCGGTGGTGTCGAGGATCGAGTAGTCGTCGCCACGCCGGAGCCGGAGCGTGACCTCGCCGGTGACCGCCGCACCGACCCATCGCATGAGCGGCTCGCGCAGCATCAGGCTCTGGGGGTCGAACCAGCGGCCCTCGTAGAGCATCCGCCCGAGCCGGCGGCCCATCGTCATGTAGTTCTCGATCGTGTTCTCGTTGTGGATCGCCGTCACCAAGCGCTCGTAGGCGATGTGCAGCAGCGCCAGCGCCGGTCCCTCGTAGATCCCGCGCGACTTGGCTTCGATGATCCGGTTCTCGATCTGGTCGCTCATGCCGAGCCCGTGCCGGCCACCGATCGCGTTGGCCTCCATCACCAGATCGACGGGGGACTCGAACTCGCGGCCGTCGATCGCGACGGGCCAGCCCTCCTCGAAGCGGATCGACACGTCTTCAGGCGCGATCGCGACCGACGGGTCCCAATGGGCGACGCCCATGATCGGCGAGACGATCTCCATCCCGGTCGACAGCTCCTCGAGCGCCTTCGCCTCGTGCGTGGCACCCCAGATGTTGGCGTCGGTCGAGTACGCCTTCTCGACCGAGTCGCGATACGGCAGGTCGCGGGCCTGCAGGAACTCGCTCATGCCGGTCCGCCCGCCGAGCTCGTCGACGAACTCGGGGTCGAGCCACGGCTTGTAGACGCGCAGCGCGGGGTTGACCATCAGGCCGTAGCGGTAGAAGCGCTCGATGTCGTTGCCCTTGTACGTCGAACCGTCGCCCCAGACGTCGACGCCGTCCTCCTTCATCGCCCGCACGAGCAGCGTGCCGGTCACCGCTCGCCCCAGCGGCGTCGTGTTGAAGTAGGTCCGCCCGGCGGTGCGGATGTGGAACGCCCCGCACTGAAGCGCCATGAGTCCCTCACGCACGAGCTCGTCGCGGCAGTCGACGAGGCGGGCCTCCTCCGCGCCGTAGAGCTTCGCCCGGCCGGGTACGCCGGAGAGATCGGGCTCGTCGTACTGGCCGAGGTCTGCCGTGTAGCTGTACGGGATCGCGCCTCGCTCGCGCATCCAGGCCACGGCGGCGGACGTATCGAGCCCGCCCGAGAACGCGATCCCGACCCGCTCACCGACGGGCAGCGACATGAGCACCTTCGACATGGCGCTCGAACCTATCCGGCAGAAGCCGAGCGGCGACGCGTGACGGGCCGAACCCGGCCGCTCGACCGGGGTTCAGCGGGGCGCCGGTGCGCGGCGGTAGGCGCCCGTGAGCGAGGCGACCGACAACACGGCAGCCGCTCCGGCGATCAGCAGCTCGACGACCGCGATCGACGTCACCCGGCCCAGGTCGCCGATGCCGTAGATCGAGATCACGCCCGCCGCGCCGAGACCCCACCACGGCAGCCAGCGCGCCTGGTTGATCGTTGCGAGCAGCATCGCGACCGGTGCCGCGAACGGGCTCAGCTGTACGAGTCGCGGTTCGGGTTGCGCGCGCGGGCCGAGCCACCACGTCGAGAGCCCGAGCTGCACGCTGACGTTCCAGATCGCGGCGAAGCTGACGACGACGCCGATCCAGGCGACGGCGGTGGCGATTCGCCACGCCGGCGCGAGCTCTCCGGGACGCGGGGTCCGCCGCTCGTAGACCGTGACCTGCGGCGGCGCGGACGCCGGTGGCGGGGGTGGCACGGCCTCGGACACGGCGACACTCTACGGCCCCCGGGAGCGGGCTACCCTCCGCCCCGATGCCGGACGCGACGTTCGAGAAGCTCTCGGTCTTCTACCCGATGTGGAACGAGGAGGACTACATCGAGCGCGCGCTGGCCTTCGGGCGTCGAGCGTGCGAGGACCTCGTGACGTCCGGCGACATCGCCGACTACGAGCTGATCGTCATCGACGACGAGTCGACCGACCGCACCGGCGAGATCGCCGACCGCCTCGCGAACGACGATCCGCACATCCGGGTCATCCACCACGAGCACAACCGCAAGCTCGGCGGCTCGATGAAGACTGGGTTCGCGGCAGCGACCGGCGACCTCGTGCTGTACACCGACGCCGACCTGCCGTTCGACATGGCCGAGCTGCCGCGGGCGGTCCGCCTGCTGCGCGAGTACGACGTCGACATCATCAGCGCCTACCGGTTCGATCGCACGGGCGAGGGCTCCCTGCGAGCGATCTACACGTGGGTCTACAACGGTCTCATCAAGGCCTTGTTCGGGGTCAAGGTCCGAGACATCAACTTCGCCTTCAAGCTGTGTCGGCGACGGATCTTCGAACACGTCGAGTTGAAGAGCGAGGGTTCGTTCATCGACGCCGAGCTGATCATCCGAGCGACCCGACTCGGGTACGAGATCATGCAGATGGGCGTCGACTACTTCCCCCGCACGCGCGGTGAGTCGACCTTGTCGTCACCCGGCGTGATCTTCACGATCCTCAAGGAGATGTGGTCGCTCCGCTCCGATCTCGAGGAGATCCGCCCCGTCCGCTGAGGCGGGCCGGATCCGGCCGACAATCGGTCCAGATCGGGAACACCGACGGCCGTGGGCGAGTTCCCGTTGGTAGCCTGACGCGGCGCGTCGTCGCCACTGCGCCGCCCCCCGATCCACACCGTGAACAACCGCCAACACCTCCACAGCAGCGTGTCTCGCTGGCTGCCCGCCGGAGCGGCCGGCGGTCTGCTCGCGGCCGTCGTCGCTGCCGGTGTGATCAGTGGGAACGGCGGTGACGAGACGTCGGCGTCGAGCACCACGGTCACCGCCTCGGTCGCCACGCCGGTGTCGACCGAGCCGGTCGAGACGATCAGTCCCGAGGACCAGATCGTGACCGAGTCGACCGACGTCGCGATCCAGAAGACGGCACTCGACCGCTCCCTCACCGAAGGGGTCGTCGGCGACGACGTTCGAGCGGTGCAGGAGCGCCTCACCGAGCTCGGATTCGACGCCGGTCCGATCGACGGCATCTTCGGCAGCTTGACCGAGCAAGCGGTCTGGGCGTTCGAGAAGCTGGTCATGGGGGTACCGCGCTCGGACGCCACCGGCCGGGTCACCGCCGAGATGTGGGATCGCATGCAGGACCCGATCGCCATCCAGCCCCGGCGGCCGACCGGCGGGCTCGCCGATCACACCGAGATCTACCTGCCCGAACAGGTGATGATCGTGTTCCACGGCGACCGGCCTGCCCTCGTCGCGCACATCTCGACGGGCGAGCTCGCCGTGGGCGCCGACGGGTTCACCCCCTGGTACGACAACGCCGCCGAGTACTGCGAGACGGTGACCATCGATACCGACGACAACGGCAACATCCTCGAAGAGGCGATCGAGAAGGCCATCTGCGGTCGCTCCTACACCCCGCCAGGCGTGTTCGAGGCGTACAAGACGATCCAGGGCCGGCGCGAGAGCCGACTGGGCGGCATGTACGACCCGATCTACATCAACCAGGGCATTGCCATCCACGGCGCCCTGAACGTGCCGCTCGAACCGGCGTCGCACGGTTGCATCCGGGTGTCGCAGTACCTCGGCGCCAACCTGCAGTCGATGCTCGACATCGGCGACCGGGTCCTGATCTGGGACGGCGTCACCGAACCCGAGCAGCAGTCCGAAGAGGCGATGAAGATGCGCTGGGACTACCCCGATCCGAACGCGACGACGACCACGTCCACCTCGACGACGACGTCCACGACGACGACCACGACGACGGTCGTCCCGCAAGCGACGGTGGCGCCGACCACCACTCCGACGGCCACCACGTCGACCACGACGGTGCCATCGACGACCACCACCTCGACCGTCCCAGCGACGACGACCACGACCTCCGACGATCCGTCCGACGACGACTGACCTGGCCCGTCCTCGGCCGCATCGGTGTTCGCGTGAGGAGACTGCGCACTATGTCCGCAATAACCTCACGCGCTGCAGGAGACGTGGGGGGCTACAGGAGTGCGTCGCAGGCGGCGAGACCGCCGAGGACACCGTCGCGGAAGCTGTCGATCTTCTCGAAGGGGCTGCCGACCACGTCGACGTTGGCGCCCTCGTCGCCGATCAGGATCGCCATCCGGATCGCCTCGTCGAGATCACCCGGCGACGTCCCGACGAGGCTCTCCCGCTGCGGGCTTCGATTGGCGCCGAGTGTGATGTCCTCGACCCACGCTCCGACGAGGCAGTCGTTCGCGAGCACACGGGCTTCTCCGGTGAGTCGGGAGCCGATGGCCTGCTGCGCGGCCTCGGCCCATGCGATCCCGTAGACGTACCCGAGAACGAAATCGCCGAACTCGTTGTACAGCTCGAGCACCTGTGGCTCGTCGTAGTACACGAATCCATCGGGGACGCACAGCAGCGCGAGCCCGGCGACCGGGACGCCGTCGGCACAGGTGACCGCGCTGAGGTCGGCGACCGGCTGCGGCGCGAGCGGCGTGAAGCCCGGAGCCGCCAGCGTGAGGAACTCGTTGATGTCGTCGGCCAGGAACAGCGGCGCAGGGGTGCAGTTCGGGTCGGGGTCGTCGGAGCAGTCGTACGAAGCGTTGCCCTGCCGCTCGAGGTCGGCCAGCTGCTGGAACTCGTTCGGCATCAGGGGCAGTGGGTTGTCGAGGAGCTCGGCGCAACGCGCCGGTCCTTCGTTGAAGCCGACCTGGAACGCGCCGACCCGGTCGAACGCCGAGCCGTGGCCGCCCTGCACGAACTGGTTGGTGCCGACCGGGTCACGCACGCTGAGCACCGCGATCAAGCTCGTCCGCAGGTCGCGATCTCCGAGTCGCAAGAGCTCGGAGTCACCGCCGTAGGCATGCCCGGTCCACGCCCCGGCGAAGCAGTCGGCCTGCTGCTCGGTGGTGATCGTCGGGAGGAAGCGGTCGAGCGCGCCGATCCGCTCCTGGATGGCATGGGCGTACTCGTGGGCGAGGACGACACCCATGACGGCGTCGCCGAACTCCTGGGCGAGCGGCGTGAGGATGCTCGGCTCCTGATCGTCGTCGTCGTAGGCCATGAAGTCGCCGATCTGGCAGTAGAACGCCGCGAACTGCGCGAGATCTTCGTACTGGGTGACGGGCTGGCCGCAGCCGGGGATCTCGGTCGAACGCTCGGGGTAGCCGGCGTAGACCCCACCCTCGAGCGGGACGAACGGTTCGCCGTACACCTCGGGGTAGACCTCGGCCCACCACTGCTCGATGTCGGTGAAGGCGACCGCCACGAACTCGTCGTGGTCGCGGCTCGGCTTGTTCTCGTCGACGTCGACGACGTCCTCGAACGGGACGCTGACGAAGAGCTCTGGCTCGATGATGGCGGGCAGCGTCGGTTCGGTCGGTGGTGGGCTGGTGGGCGGCGCCGTGGCATCGGTCGTCGCGCCGTCGCCGTCCGGTCCGCCCTCGGCTTCGCCCTGCGGCGTCGTGGGTGTCGGCGGCGTCGTCTCGTCGGTGACGACCTCGTCGATCGCTGCGGCCGGCTCGCGTTCGAGCGTGCGATCGGCAGCGGTGCTCACGACGCCCTGGTCGACACCGCAGGCAGCGAGCGAGATCGCGCCGGCGACCGCCAGGGCGAGGTTCCGGTGAACCGGGCGCAGGGGGTGACGGCTCGGCATCGGTTCCGAGTGTATGACCCGTCCGCCGCACCGTCCCGTCGGCCGGCCCGATGTTCGATCACCAGCGATCCTCGCGGGTTCACTCGAGCTGGTTGGCCATCTCGACGAGCTCACCGCGTTGGGCCTCGGCCATCGAGGCGGCCATCAGCCGCACCTCGTCGGTCTTGGCCTCCTGGGCCGCGAACTCGGCCATCTCGATGCCGCCGACGTGATGGTCGCTCATGAGCCGGACGAAGAGCTCGTCGGCCTCGCGGCCCTGTAGCCGGCCGAGCTGTTCGAGCTCGTCCTCGGTCGCCATGCCCGGCATGCTCGCCTGGCCGCCGACCATGCCCATCCACTGCATCGACGTGTCGCTCTCGTTGACCTCGGACTCGCCGTAGTCGCGCAGGAGCTGGATCATGCGGCCGACCTCGATGCTCTGGCCGACGACGATGCTCCGGGCGATCGTGCGGAGCCCCGGGTCGGTGTCGGGCAGCGTCCGGTAGATCAGGCTCATCAAGACGGCCTGCTCGTGGTGCACCCGCATGTCCTGGAGGAAGCCGGTGTCGACGTCGCTGTGATTGGTCCGGCTGTTGTTGTCACCGGCCATCCAGCCGATCATCGCGGCGAGGATCGCGGCGGTCACCACCATCGTCACGATGTTCATCGGATGCTGCCACCACGGCAGCACGATCTCGTCGTCGTCACCACCACCGCCGAACTCGGCGGGGGCGTCGCCGTCGTCGCCGCCGTCCGCATCGCGTTGCTCGGCGCGCCGCTCGAGCTCGACGATCTGATCGAGGGACAGATCGCTCATGTCGCTGGCCGGTGGCGTCATGCGCCACAGTCTGCCAGCTGGCGTGCCCGCTCAGTCGTAGGTGCCGCGGATCTCGGCGTTACCGTCGGCCCATGGGGACCACGCGGGGTCGGCCACCCTCGGCCGACTCGGCAGAGACGGAGCAACGCATCCTCCGCGCCGCTCGGGCGCGATTCGCACGCCACGGTTTCCGAGCCACGACCAACCGGCTGATCGCCGATGACGTCGGGATCACGCCGGGTGCGATCTACCACTACGTCGACTCCAAGGCCGCCCTCTACGCAGCCGTGTACTGCGAGACGATCGACCAGGTGTACACCGAGTTCGAGCGGGCGGCCGCCGACCATGCGGCGCTCCTCGAGCGGTTCACGGCGGTGATGCGGCGGGCGTGCGAGCTACAGGCGCTCGACCCCTCGATCCCCGGCTTCATCGTCGCGGTCGCACAGGAGACCCAACGGCATCCCGACCTGCTCGCGCTCATGGCGCCGCAGAGGGGGCGGCACGCCAGCTTCTTCAGCGGCCTGGTCGGCGATGCCGTGGCCAACGGCGAGCTTGCTCCCGACACCGATCAGCGCGCGGTCGCCGACCTGCTCGGCGCGATCATGACCGGGGTCGCCCGCATCGCGCACGCAGCGGGTGACTCGGAGCGGTACGTCGCGGCCGTCGACGTGCTCGACCAGCTGTTCACTGGATCGCTGGTCGTCGGCGGGTCGCCCGCCTGAGTGACGAGTTGCGCCGCGGAGCCCAGCCGACAGGCGGGGCGACCCGTCGCGGTGCACGGCGTCGGCTGCGAAGCAAGGCGACGAGAAGACCGTTCGCCGCGCAAGGCGTACCTGTCTGCGCGGCACCAGCCACAACTCGTAACTCTCAGCCGGCTGCACGGGTCGGGATCGTGGTGGGCTGCGCAGCAGCGTCGCTGTCGCGTCGCGCCCGGAGCATGTCGGTCGTCACGAGCATCAAGGCGATCCAGACCAGTACGAACCCTGCGACCCGGCTCGGCGAGAGCGGTTCGTCGAACGCGAGCCAGCCCAGCAGGAAGTTGATGATCGGCACCAGGTAGTTCGTCGGGCCGAGCAGTGTGAACGGCACGCGCTTGGCGGCGAACGCGAAGAGCAGCAGCGGGATCGCGGTGATGGCGCCGGTACCGATCAGGAACGCCCAGTCGGCGCCGGCCGCCTGGTCGGGGATCCCGTCGGCTCGAAGCCAACCGCCGGCCACCAGCGCCACGGCCGGCAGGACGAGCACGATCAGCTCGCTCGTCAGGCTCTCGACCGGGTCGAGCGGCACTCGTCGCTTCGTCAGGCCGTACCACGACCACGTGGCGGCGAGCGCGAGAGCGACCCACGGCACCCGGTCGTTGGCGACGGTGAGCACGACGACGGCGACGAGTGCGAACGCCACCGACACCCTCTTGAGCGGCGTCATGCGCTCGCCGAGGACGACCACGCCGAGCGCCATCGTGCCGAGCGGCGCCAGGAAGTAGCCGAGCGCCGTCTCGATCACCCGGTCGTTCACGACCGCCCAGACGTACGTCGTCCAGTTGAGCGTCAGCAGCACCGATGCCAGCACGATCCGGAGTACGGTCGAGCGTTCGGTGAACGCCGCACGCACCGCCTGCCAGCGACCGGTCACCGACAGGATCGCCACCATGAAGACGGTTGCCGTCGACAACCGCCATCCGATCAGCTCGACGGCGTCGAGACCGGTCAGCTGCTTCCAGTAGATCGTCAGCAGCCCCCAGATGGTGTAGGCGAGCACCGCAGCCTGGAGACCCCGGAGCTGGTCGTTGCCCATCGCGGTGCAGGCTACGACCCGTGCGAGACTTCGCCCGATGGAGATCGTCGTCGCCCCGGACCCCAGCGCGGTCGCTGCCGATCTGTTGGCGCGCCGGCTGCGAGACGCCGTGCGGCGGCGCGGATCGGCGTCGCTCGCCCTGAGCGGCGGGAGCACTGCGCCGCCCATGCTCGCCACCCTGGTCGACGCCGACCTGCCGTGGCGCGTCGTCACGGCCTGGCAGGTCGACGAGCGCATCGCACCCGACGGCGACGAGGCCCGCAACGCCGGCCAGCTCGAGGTGCTCCCGTGCCGGGTCGTGCCGATGCCGGTCACGGCGCGCGACCTTCCCGCCGCCGGTCGGCGATACGCGGCCTCGCTGCCCGAGCGCTTCGACGTCGTGCACCTCGGCCTGGGCGCAGACGGCCACACGGCTTCATGGCCGCCGGGCGACGCCCGCCCGATCCGATCCGAGTCCGACGTCGAGCTCGTCGACGAGTTCAACGGTTGGCCGCGGATGACGCTCACGCGGCAGGTCGTCAACGGTGCCCGTGGTCGCGTGGTCTTGACGACCGGGGCCGCGAAGCGGCCGATGGTCGAGCGGTGGCTGCTCGCCGACCCCGACCTGCCGATCGCGGTCGTCCGGCGCAGCGGCACGGTGCTCGTCGTGGATGAGGCGGCGGCGCCCGATGTGCCGATCCACGACCGCGATTAGGTTCGCGGGCGTGGCCGACACCCCCTCACAACCGACATCGTCCCTCATCCCTCACGTGCTCGGGCAGACGCTCGGCGAGCTGTTCGCCGCCGACCCAGGGCGCGCCGAACGGTACGTCGTCGTCGCCGGCGACCTCCGCATCGACTACTCCAAGCAACCGATCGACGACCGGCTCGTCGCCGCACTGGTCGACGTGGCCGACGCCGCCGGCGTGCCGGCCAGGCGCGATGCGATGTTCGACGGTGAGCGGATCAACGTCACGGAGGATCGCTCGGTGCTGCACACCGCCCTCCGAACGCCTCGCGACGCCGTGCTCGTCCAGGACGGCCACGACATCGTGCCCGACGTCCACGAGGTGCTCGACGCAATGGGTGCGTTCGCGGACCGGATCCGCGCCGACGAGCGGATCACCGACGTCGTCAACATCGGGATCGGAGGTTCCGACCTCGGCCCGGCGATGGCCGCGCAGGCGCTCGCATCGTTCGGGCATCCCCGGCTGCGGGCGCACTTCGTCTCGAACATCGACGGCGCCGACATCCACGAGACCCTGACGCGGCTCGACCCGGCGTCGACCCTGTTCATCGTGGCCTCGAAGACGTTCGGCACGATCGAGACGCTCACCAATGCACGCACCGCTCGCGACTGGCTGGTCGACGCCCTGGGCGAGGACGCGGTCGCCGCACACTTCGTGGCGGTCTCGACCAATGCCGAGCGGGTCAGCGAGTTCGGCATCGACACCGCCAACATGTTCGGGTTCTGGGACTGGGTCGGCGGCCGGTACTCGGTGGACTCGGCGATCGGACTCTCGCTGATGATCCTCATCGGTCCCGAGCGCTTCTCGGAGTTCCTCGCGGGGTTCCGCATCATGGACGAGCACTTCCGCTCCGCACCGCTCGACCGCAACGCCCCGGTCCTGATGGCGATGATCGGGATCTTGCACGCCAACGTCCTCGGACGCGCGACGAAGGCCGTGCTGCCCTACGCGCAGGAGCTGTCGCGGTTCGCGGCATACCTGCAGCAGCTCGACATGGAGTCGAACGGCAAGCGGGTGAGGCTCGACGGCACACCGGTGCCGGGCGACACCGGGCCGATCGTGTGGGGCGAGCCCGGCACCAACGGGCAGCACGCGTTCTACCAGCTGCTGCACCAGGGAACTCGGGTCGTGCCGGTCGACTTCATCGGGTTCGCGACCCCGAACCACCCCTACCGGAACCACCACGACCTGCTCGTCGCCAACCTGTTCGCGCAGGCCGAAGCACTGGCGTTCGGCCGGTCCAACGAGGACGAACCGCACCGGCACTTCCCGGGCGACCGGCCGAGCACGATGATCCTCGCCGAGCGGCTCACGCCGTCGGTGCTCGGTCAGCTGATCGCGCTGTACGAACACATCGTGTTCGTGCAGGGCACGGTGTGGGGCATCAACAGCTTCGACCAGTGGGGCGTCGAGCTCGGCAAGGAGCTCGCCAACCGCATCACGCCCGAGCTGATCGGCGAACCCGACCCGTCCGCCCACGACACGTCGACGAACGCGGCGATCGCCTGGTATCGACGTCTGCGGCCATGACGGTCGCTCCCGTCGCGACGTATCGATTCCAGCTCACCCCCGAGTTCGGGTTCGACGACGTCGCCGCGAAGCTCGACCACGTGCAGCGGCTGGGCGCCAGCCACGTCTACCTGCCGCCCGTCGCGCAATCGGTCCCCGAGTCGAGCCATGGCTACGACGTCGTCGACCACACCTCGGTGCGCGCCGAGTTCGGTGGTGCCGAGGCGTTCGAGCGGCTCCTCGACACGATCGCGGGGCGGGGCATGGCGGCGGTCGTCGACCACGTGCCGAACCACATGGCGTCCACCCGCCCGGACCTGAACCCGCACTGGTGGGCGCTCCTGCGAGACGGTCCCGGATCGGCGGCCGACGACTGGTTCGACGTCGACTGGGAGCTGACCGGGGGAACGGTCATCCTGCCGGTGCTCGGCGGCGACCTCGACGCCGTCGTGGCCGGCGGTGATCTCGTTCGTGACCGCGAGGACCTGCTGCTCTACGGCGAACGTCGCCTCCCGGTCGCGGCCGGGACGGGCGACCTCCCGCTCCCCGAGTTGCTCGAGGCACAGCACTACCGGCTGCACAGTTGGCGTCATCCGCAGCGCAACGTGCGGCGGTTCTTCATGGTCGACGATCTGGTCGCCGTGCGTGTCGAGCACCCGCACGTGGCCGAGGTGGTCGACACGCTGCCCACCCGGTATGCGGGTCACCCCGGGTTCGGCGGGGTCCGCGTCGACCACGTCGACGGGCTCGCGGACCCCCAGGGGTACCTGCAGGATCTGCGGAGCCGGATCGGCCACGACGTGCTCCTCTACGTCGAGAAGATCGTCGCCCCCGACGAGCGGTTGCCGCCCACCTGGCCGGTCGACGGCACGACGGGATACGAGTTCATGCGGTCGGTCGACCACGTGCTGCTCGACGCCGGCGCCGAACCGGTCGTCACCGAACGGTGGATCGCCGATGCCGGGGATGACCGCCCCTTCCACGACTACGAGGCCGAGGCGAGGCGCGAGGTCGTGGCGGGCGGACTCGCGCCGGACTTCGAGCGTCTGGCCAGAGTGGCCGCGCGCGCCCTCGACGGCGGTGATCACCGCCGCGAACTGCTGGCGCTGACGACCGACCTGCCCCGCTACCGGACCTACCTGCCCGGCGACCCCGACGCCGAGCGGCTGATCGGCGACATCTCGGACGGCCCGGTGGCGACTGCGATCCTCGACCCGGCCACGCCGGAGCAACACGAGCTCAGGTCGCGCTGGCAGCAACTGACCGGTCCCGTGATGGCGAAGGGCGCCGAGGACTGCGCGTTCTACCGGTACCTGCGGCTCGCGTCCGTCTGCGAGGTGGGCGGCGATCCCGGCCGCTTCGGTCGGACGGTTGCCGAGTTCCACGAGGAGAACCTCGAGCGGTCGGCCGGGCAGCCGCTCGCGATGCTCGCCGGCTCGACCCACGACACGAAGCGCTCCGAGGACGTTCGCGCCCGCTCCGCCGCGCTGACGTGGCGCGTGCGTGAGCGCCGGCTGCCGCTCGCCGACGGTGGTGTCGGCACGGCGGCCGACTGGGCGGAGGCGTCGCAGCGCTGGGTCAACGACCTGGTCGGCCTGACCGGACTCGATGCCGTCACGGTGTCGCTCGGCATCCAGACCGCACTGTGCGCCCCCGGAGTCGGCGTGGATCGGATGGCGGCGTACCTGCTCAAGGCCACACGGGAGGCAGGCGTCCGCACGAACTGGGACGACCCGGACGCCGACTTCGAGGCCCGTCTGCGACCGCTCGCCGAGGCACTTCGTGACGACGAGCTCGACCGCGCCCTCGCGCTCGACCGCATCGCTCCGGGCATCACGCTCGCGGCGACGACACTGCGGCTCACCTCACCGGGTGTGCCCGACATCTATCAGGGCGCCGAGTCGTTCACGTATCGGCTCGTCGACCCCGACAACCGCCCGCCGCCCGACTGGGGCACCGTGACGGCCGAGGCGCTGGACGAACGCACTGTCGCGGCGCTGTGGTCGGCCGACGACCCGGCGGTCAAGGCCTCGCTCGTCCGGACCTTGCTCGACCTGCGGCGCCGTCATCCCGGCGCGTTCGGCAGGAAGGGCTCGTACCGGCCGATCGACGCCGGAGAGGGCGTGATCGCCTACGAGCGCGGCGACGAGGTCGTCGTGGCGGTCCGCCGCGGGCTGGCCGCCGTCGATCGACCGTTCCCGTTCCCAGCCGGCGCCTGGTACGACGTGCTCGACCCGGAGGCGCCGATGTTGAGCGGCACCACCGACGCCGCGTCGATCGTGGGTTCCGGCATCGACCTCACCCTCCCGATCGCCGTCTTCGAACGCGAGTAGTACGGAGCGGCGGCCCGCCGGTCCGAGACGCTCCGGTGGGGTCCAGTCGGCGGGTCGACCATTCAGGTTGCCTGCGCAACGGGGTGAGCGACCTGTGAGGGCAACCCAGGTGGAGGCGCCGGCGACGCTGCCGACGAACCCGAGCTTCTCCGATGAGGCCGAGATGCTGTGCAGAACGATGCCGGTACGGCGCCTGATCAGGCGACGACCAGAGCCACTGACCATGGCGCGAGCGACAGCGAGCCGTCGGTGAGCGCCGTCGCGGCGTCCCCGCCCCAGGCTTCGGCGTCGGATGCGAACACCAGTGATCCGTCGACGTCGAGCGCGGCAGGGGTGTCCGACTCGTTGATAGCGAGCGCCGTGGTCACGTCAGCCAGGGTGCGACGCACGATGACCGAACCCTCCACCAACTCGACCTGCTGGACGGCCCCTGGGTCGGCGATCGGGGCGACCTCGCGGCGCAGGCGCAGCAGCTCGGTGTACATCGCCAGCAGCTGAGCGTGTGCCGTGCCGGGCGCGGCGACCGACGGGTCGAGCTTGGCCGACTCGAACGTCGCGGGGTCGCCCGGCACCGGGTATCCCTCCGACCAGTCGGCCTCCGGGAACTCGGCCTTGCGGCCCTCGTTGGTGGCGCGCAGCAGTTCGGCGTCGGTGTGGTCGACGAAGAACGGGAACGGCCCCAGCTCGCCGTACTCCTCGCCCTGGAACAGCATCGGCGTGTACGGCGACAGCAGCACCGCCGACGGGGCGAAGCGGCGCTGCGCGGCGGTGACGTGATGGTCGGGTCGCTCGCCGTGCGGGCGGTTGCCGACCTGGTCGTGGTTCTGCGTGTGGGCGACGAAGCGGTTCGGCGCGGCCTCGTCGACCGGCCGGCCGTGCCGTCGGCCGCGGGCGACCGAGAACTGCCCGCGGAACTTCCAGCGGTGCCTGATCGTGTCGGCCAGCTCGGCCGGTGTGCCGTCGTAGTCGGCGTAGTAGCCCTCGCGATCGCCGGTCATCGCCACCCGCAGGTTGTGGTGCACGTCGTCGCACCACACGGCGTCGAAGCCGTAGCCGTGGCGGTCGGGCCCAGCCAGCTGGCGCGGATCGTTGTCGGAGGTCTCGCCGATCAGCACGATCCGGCGCCGCGACGCGGCCGCGGCCTCACGTGCCGCACGACAGATCTGCTCCCAGAACGGGTTCGCCGTCGTGTCGAACACCGCGTGCACGGCGTCGAGCCGGAACCCGTCGACGTGGAAGTCGCGCACCCAGCGGGCTGCGTTGCCGACGTAGAAGTCGCGCACGCCGTCGCTGTCGGGCTCGGAGACGTTCATCGCCGGCGCCCACGTCGTGGTGTACGCCGTGCTGAAGTAGGGCCCGAACTCGCCCATGTGGTTGCCCTCGGGGCCGACGTGGTTGTAGACGACGTCGAGGATCACGGCCAGCCCGTGAGCGTGCGCGGCGTCTACGAAGTGGGCGAGCGCCTCGGGGCCGCCGTACGACGCCTGCACGGCGTACGGGTAGACGCCGTCGTAGCCCCAGTTGCGGTCGCCGGGGAACGCGTTGACCGGCATCAGCTCGATCGTGGTGACGCCGAGAGCGGCCAGCCGGGGCAGCTCGGCGATTGCGGAATCGAGCGTGCCCTCGGGCGTGAACGTGCCGACGTGCAGCTCGTAGAGCACGATGCCGTCGAGACCGCGACCGCGCCACTCGGCGTCGGTCCAGTCGAACCGGCGCGGGTCGACGACGGCGGATGCGCCGTGGACGCCGTCGGGCTGCCACCCGGAAGCCGGGTCGGGGAGCGGCGGACCACCGTCGATCGAGTACGTGTACCGGTCGCCGTGACCGACCGCTGCGACGTCGGCTTGCCAGTAGCCGCCGTCGACGCGGTCGAGCGCGACGGTGATCGCCGCCCGGCCGGCAGGCTCGACGGCGAGCGTCGCGCTCGACGCAGCCGGCGCCCAGACGTTGAACCGCGTGCCGTCCGCCATGACGGCGGCGCCGTGGCCGGTCACGCCGTCGAACCGCCGGTGCGGCCGGCCGCCGGGTGGGTCGGTACCGGTACGTCGTCGGTCTGCCGGAGCAGCACCAGCGAGCGACTCGTGACGTCGATCGCACTGCCGGCGGCGCAGTAGTGCGAGGGCCGCTCGGGTGTGCCGGCGTCGGGGTCGGCGCTGTCGACTTCGACGATCCAGTGCTCGGCCCACCGTGCATCGGGCAGCTGCCACTCGAGATCGATCTCACTGGCGTTGAACAGGACGAGGAAGGTGTCGTCGACGATCCGCCCGCCGAACGGATCGCGCGCCCGGATCGCCTGTCCGTTGATGAACACGCCAACCGACTTGGCGTGGCCCGACTCCCAGTCGTCGTCGTTCATCTCCTCGCCGTCGGGGCGGAGCCAGGCCATGTCGTCGATGCCCCGGATCTGGTGGCCCTGGAACCAGCGGCGCCGCCGGAACACCGGATGGTCGCGCTGGATGCCGACCAGCCGCTTGACCCACTCGTGGAGCTCGTCGTCGACGTTGTCCCAGTCGTGCCACGAGAGCTCGCTGTCCTGGCAGTACGCGTTGTTGTTGCCATCCTGCGTGCGGCCGATCTCGTCGCCGCCCGACAGCATCGGCACACCCTGCGACAGCAGCAGCGTCGCGATGAAGTTGCGCCGTTGCCGGGCGCGCAGCTCGAGGATCTCGGGGTCGTCGGTCGGGCCCTCGACGCCGTGGTTCCACGACCGGTTGTGGGACTCGCCGTCCTGGTTGGCCTCGCCGTTCGCCTCGTTGTGCTTCTCGTTGTACGACACGAGGTCGTTCAGCGTGAAGCCGTCGTGGCACGTGACGAAGTTGACCGATGCCATCGGCTTGCGGGTGTCGGCCTCGTACAGGTCGGAGCTGCCCGTGAACCGGTAGCCGAACTCCGCCAGCGTCGCCGGCTCGCCACGCCAGAAGTCGCGGATCGTGTCGCGGTACTTGCCGTTCCACTCCGACCAGTGCGGCGGGAACTTGCCGACCTGGTAGCCGCCCTCGCCGACGTCCCACGGTTCCGCGATCAGCTTGACCTGCGAGATCACCGGATCCTGCTGGACCACGTCGAAGAACGCCGAGAGGCGATCGACCTCGTACAGCTCGCGGGCGAGCGCCGAGGCGAGGTCGAACCGGAAGCCGTCGACGTGCATCTCGAGGTGCCAGTAGCGGAGGCTGTCCATGATCAGCTGCAGCACGTGCGGGTGGCGCATGTTCATGCTGTTGCCGGTGCCGGTGAAGTCGAGGTAGTGCCGAGCGTCGCCGTCGACGAGCCGGTAGTACGCCTGGTTGTCGATGCCGCGCATCGACAGCGTGGGGCCGAGGTGGTTGCCCTCGGCCGTGTGGTTGTAGACGACGTCGAGGATCACCTCGATGCCTGAGCTGTGCAGGGCCTTCACCATCGCCTTGAACTCCTGCACCTGCCCGAGCACGTCGCGCGACGCGTAGTCGTTGTGCGGGCTGAGGTAGGCGATGGAGTTGTAGCCCCAGTAGTTGCGCAGACCGAGCTCGACGAGTCGGTGGTCGTGCACGAACTGGTGGACCGGCATCAGCTCGATCGCCGTGACGCCGAGGTCGACGAGGTGCTCGATCACGGCCGGGTGGGCGATGCCCGAGTACGTGCCACGCAGCTCGTCGGGCACGCCGGGATGCCGCATCGTCATCCCCTTGACATGTGCCTCGTAGATGACCGTCTCGTGCATCGGCGTGTTCGGTGGCCGGTCGTTGCCCCACTCGAAGTAGGGGTCGCTGACGACGGCCAACGGCACATGAGGCGCCGAGTCGTCGACGTTCGGCTTGTCGTGGTCGGCGAACTCGTAGCCGAAGCACGCCGGCGACCAGTCGACCTCACCCTCGATCGTCTTGGCGTACGGGTCGAGCAGCAGCTTGCTGGCGTTGCACCACAGGCCGAGCGCAGGGTCCCAGGGGCCGTGCACGCGCCAGCCGTAGTGCTGTCCGGGCCGGACGTCGGGCAGGTAGACGTGCCAGATGTGACCGTCGACCTCGTTGACCTCGACGCGGACCTCGTCACGGCGACCGTCGGGGGTGGTGTCGCCGAGCAGGCACAGCTCGACCCCTTCGGCGACGCTGGAGAAGATCGAGAAGTTCGTCCCCGTCCCGTCGTAGGACGCGCCGAGGGGGTAGGGCGCGCCGACCCACTGCCGGTGCGATGTCTGCTGAGCGTCACTGGACACCGCGCCATTCTGCCGCAAACGCTTACATCCGCCCACCGGAG
>JAAUYD010066022.1_pt1 | contig 18631 bp, 19 predicted proteins | sample 7278101 | NCBI WGS metagenome assembly JAAUYD01 (sample SAMN14350128, study PRJNA611818) | marine sediment metagenome | isolation source: surface marine sediment (0.6m) | place: French Polynesia: Moorea | collected 2018-08
CGACGGACTCATAACCCGAAGGTCTGTGGTTCACAAAACTCCGCAGCGTTTTGGACGACGCAGTCGCCCCGAATGGGCGAAAATCGCCTAAAGGCGATTTGAGTCAATTCCACCCGGGAAACGGCGAGATTTGGCGCAACAGAATTTGGTGATGTAGCTCAGATGGTTAGAGCGGCGGACTCATAACCCGCAGGTCGGTGGTTCAATTCCACCCATCACCACCAGTTCATAAAAGCCCTTAAGTTTCAATAGCTTGAGGGCTTTTTTCTTTCTCGATCGGTACAGGTTAGACGGTACATGTCCCCCCGGTGCCTCGGGGCTCGTCAAAGCTCCCTCCGCGCATTTCTGGCTGTACAGGAACGATGTCGTTTTGGAATCTTCGACGTTGCTCGATGCAGTACGCGATGTAGTCGTCGATGTCCTTCGGCGGGCGTTGGTTGCCTGCGAAGTTCAAAGAGAATGAATTCATGATGACTGCTTGGTCGCTCTGCGTGAGGCTACCTTTCTGTAGCTCTTCTCGACTCGGTAGCCGTTCTCTTCGAGCCACTTCTCGGAGTCGAATTCCGCAGCAGTCTTGCCGCTGCGCTCCCAATTGATCGGCGGGAGTATTTCGTGGGTGACGGAATCACGCGGTCCGGTGTAGCGGGGCCGGGGTTCTTTGTTTCGGTTGCTCATTGTTGATCCTTTATGAGTTCTTGATGGCGTCCCAAGCTGCTTGAATTGAAGCATCGGGATTGCTCATGTAGGCGGCCTCACGGCCGGTCATGCCGAGCGCGCGCCTTTTGTAGTAGCCGGCGGATTTCTGGGCGCGAACCTGTGCGGGATGTTTCTGTCGATAGCGGTCAGTACGCTCTGCGTAGCGATCTCCCACCGCCTTGTACTTTCGTCCCTTCTTGTTCTTCGAGCACACTCGGCACGCCATTTGGTGTCTCCGGCCGTTGGAACCGAAGGAATCCTCAGGCAGGACCTCATGACACAACGGGCACCACTTCAAGCCAGCATCTGACAGCCGCGAGCGAATCGAGCGAACCTCTGTGGCGTTGCCATGATAGGTCGCAAGCAGGGAGCGCTCTTGTTCTGTGAGGTTCATTGGCGGATGTCCTGAGGATGTGACGATAGCTGTGCAAGCTGCTCACGCCGAGCAGTTCGCACTCGCTGCTTCTCTTCGAGAGTTAGGTCACGCACATTGATGTCGCCCGCGTCGATGCGGGCGTTGCGGACATCTGACTCTCTGCGCGCGCTGTTCAAGCAGGCATCGCAGAAAAGCGTGTAGCTGTCTATGTCGGTGTCGATCGGCCGTCGGCACTTCTGGCAAGTATCGTTCATTGGATAGTCCTTGTTATTGGTCTTGGGCAGCAGTTCACGGAGTCTCGGTCGCTTACCGTATAACCTAGGAACTAGCGCCGGGGTCCCCATGCCCGAGGAGGCGCTTTAAAAGTGAATACATGGGGAGGGCCTCACGCGTTGTCTACCCGGCATTCAGGGCCGGCGACGCCACAGCAAGGAGATGAGTATGAAACATACCCACCCCACCGCTGCGAGGTCGCCGATACACAATCGCGTGTACGCCTTCGCGGCGCTGCTAACCGTCTTTGCGGGTCTTTACGATCCGGCAACTGCGACGTTGATGACGGTATGCACCTTCGCTTGGATTGCGCGGATGTGACGGTGCAGGCGACCCCCGGTTTCGGCCGGGGGTCTGCCGACTTGAACTACTGTGTGCTTCTTTCGGGTAACGGCTCCTCCAGAAGGTGGAGCGCGTTCTTCACGCCTAGGACACGATGGAACGGGAGTATCCGCTCGATGCGCCTTAGGTCCGCTTGGCTGAACATATAGTCCTCCGTGAGGAGTTCTGCGGGTAGCTTCGCGAGCGTCAGCACGTCCTTCATTAGCTGCGATGTTGGATTCGCATCGAGACTCAATTGCGACGACAGGCCAGATGTCCTCTGATTGAAGACATCGTCATACCCGGCGATGTCCGCCAGCGTCGCCGCGGGCGGAATCAGCAGAGCTGCGAAGCCCGCCCGTTGAAAGGCGGTAGCGGCTATCTTGTCGGGCGCCAGTAGCTCACCGCGATTCTCGGGGTCGTTGCCGTGGTCAATGTAGACCTGAGCAATGTAGCCCAGTCCCGCGAAGAACATTGACGACGACCAAGCGGTGAATGTCTCGATGTCTCGATAGTGAATACCTCGATTGAGTTGCTTGTTGATCGAGCCGAATAGGAACGACTTGAACTGAAACAGCAAACGGCCGGCGGGGCCGTACATCAGGGTAGGGATGTCTCCGAAGTCGTTACGCTGGATTGTGAGGGATGTCTGACGACGTAGAGCTTGAGCGAAGTTGTCAGCAAGCTCCGGGTTCCACTTATCAACACGGAGGTCGATCAGCCGGCGCCCGTCATACTCGGCGTTCTCCTTGATGGCCGCTATTACTCGGTCCTGCGTCGCATCATCAAGACCGGCGCCGCGCCAGCGGGCGCGACGAGCCTTTGAGAGATTCGCCTTACCGAGCGCGAAGTCTGACATCTCAAGGACGTGAGCTTTCGCAGCCATCTTCTCAAGGCGGGCGTTAATGGGAGCCATGAGAGAAGCCACAGCAGCCACGCGCTTACCGACCTGAAGAGGAGCGTCGAGTTGCGACAGTGTTCGTCCTGTGGCGGTCGTGGTGTCGAAGCCTTCGCCGAAGTCATCGAATGCCTTGATTGCAGGATGAGTTTCGAAGTCCGTTCCCGGCCCGAACCACTCCTCAAGCTGGCGGGCGACATCGTCGCTAAGCTCTCCGTTGGAGGCTCGCTTCGTGAGTTGTTGAAGCTCCGGCAAGTGGCGCATGAAGGCACGGACTCCGCCCACACCGACGATGTTCCCTAGCTCGGCCAACTGAGCAACGCCGAACTTGCCGCTAACGCGAGCGAAGTTGAAGTCGCGCAAGGCTCGGGATGCTTGGGACAGGTTGGAGTAGACGTTCTCCTCGATAGACGATCCTGTGATTAGCTTGTATGCCTTCTCAAGAGCATCCACTTCGGCGCCGAGTTGCCTCGGGTCTACGCCAGCCGCTTCGCCGCGGGACACAATCGCGTTCTTCGCAGCGTCGAAGTCTGAGCGTGATGCTATGCCTGCTTCCTTGGCGAGTCCGATGTGACCGGACATGACTTGGAAATAGCGGGATAGTACGCGGCGCGCATCGTTCTCTGTTAGGTCCGTCAGGCGGAGAACTTCTGTCTCGCCTGCAGTCGTCTTGATGGGAGCCGAGTAGCCCTCATCGAGACGCAGGCGGGACTTCGCGTGTGTTACTCGGTCAGCATTCTTGTTTCGCTGAGCCTTGAACGCTTCAACGGCATCAACGATGTCATCGACGTCCGGGCCGTCACCGAGGAGTTCTCTAAGACGGTCCATGTCCTCAAGCGGTATTCCGTGCATGAGGTTTTGGTCGATACCCGAGGCCGACCTGCGGAGGGTTCGCGTGTAGCCTCTGGCGATCTTCTCGGCCAACGCCTCGGGTATCTCGTCAGAAGCATTGATGATTGCTTCGCGGAAGAAGGACACGAGGTTCCTCTCCCCGTACCGGTTCACCGCGCGATTGACCTTCGCAGGGTTGTACATACGTGGAACGAAGTTCTCTAGCTTCTGCTTATCGAATCCCTTAACGCCGGCCTGTCGTGCCATTTCGAAGACATCGTCCAGCAGCGGGCGAATCTTGTTGGCTGCACTGAGAGCTTGCTCAGAGACACCGTCCAGACCGCGCAATGCCTGCGTGACTTCCGTGTAGAAGTCCTCTCCGGCTTGGATGCCGAGGACTTGCTTCGGCCCAGTGATCCCCCGCACTTTCGCCCATGACGTGAAGTCCAGCTCTGTCGAGTTGAACATCCGGGCGGCGAGGGAACGGTAGATCGAGTCTGCTCGACCCTCGGCCGTGAACACGCGAGTCTGCGACTTGTCCTTCAGGAACCCGCCTTCGAGCATTCGAGAGGACAGTGAACGGGTCGCGTCCGTGCCATCGAACAGCTTTCCTCGGAGGTTCGTGAGGGCTTTGTCGGTGAGCGTAAAGGCGAACTCCGGGGCGTCAGCTTCGCCGAGGATGTCGGCGAGCTGTTGCTCGGAGCGCGGGGCCAGTGAGGCGTTAGCCCCGCCATCTTCTGACAGAACACGACGGGAGGCGCCCACGGAGTCGAGATGATCGCGGGCGATATCGTTAGCGAGTCTCTCAAGGCGGAGATTCTCGCCGCGCGTAAGGAGCGTCCCGAGGGCGCCGCCGAGAGTGATCCCGGCGAGTCCTGCAAAGAGAATGTCGGTCTCGTCTCGGAAGGGGTTGTCGTTCGCAACGACAGCTTCGACCGCAGCGTTAGAGACACCGGCGGTTCCCGCAATGGTGGTGATCCGGCCGAGCTTCCGACCCTTCGCCGTTGCCCCAAGTGGAGCGGCCGCAGCCGTTACAGCAAGGTCTACGGGGTCGATCAGGTTGGCGCCTATCCGGGCTGTGAGACCCTTGGCGCCGGCCTGCGCGATGGTCACTTCGTCGGCTTGAATCTTGTCGAAGCGATCAAGCAGGAAGTCTGCGTGATCCTTGTTGAAGGCGCCGCCGAGGGCTTCGAGTACCTCTTCACGATCCGCCAAGGTGAGCGCGTCGATACGAGCTGTGACTTCCTCGGTCTCCAAGTACGCCAGCGAGTCGAACTCGCGGTCATAGTAGAAGTCAGGGTCAGTCAGATTCTCGTAGATGGCATAGGCGGAGTTATCGACACGGAAGGACGCGCCGGCCGCATCGAAGAACGAAGTCTCCGACGCTTCCTTCGCACGTGCCGCGATGTCCTCGTCAGATGGACCAAGGTCCAGCGAGGGAACTTCGATGTCCACTTCGACAGGATCAGTGTCCAGTCCGAGCGCGTCTTGAACTTCGCGGCGATCTTGCGCCGTGAGCTTGGCCATTATGTGCTACTCCTTGAAATCAGGCGTTCTCGTTGTGCATCTGTGAGAGCGTTCCAGCGGCGCTCCCTTTCGAGAAGCATCAGGTCCAGCATTGCGGGATCGCGAAAGGAGGACGGGGAGGGAAGAGGGTAGTTTGCTTCCTTCGCTTTCTGTATCGCCTCATCGCGGGCGGCTTGCCGACCCTTCTCGATGGCCTCGCGCTCAGCCTCGACCTGTCCCCGCTGCCATTCGGCATTGAGGTCAGAAATGGCCACTTCGGTAACGCTACCGGGCAGCATCATGTCGTCAGAAATGATCCGAACTCGTCCCGGCTTAGCGGGTATCGGTACGATCTCAACATCGCCGGAGTTGAGGTCGTTCTCCTCTGCGTACTGCTCTCGGGTCCACTCAGCGACCTTCGCCGCGTTGTGGTCCCATCCGCCGCCGTTCTTGTACAGGTGTCCTTCGACAACCATGTAGCGGCCACTCTTCGGGTGTAAAGAGTCGAGGGCGTTCTTCTCCGCTTGCTCCAATGAGTAACCACGAGACAGGTAGTAGTCCATCTCGTCGGCGATCATCTTACGAAGCGGGAGGGAGTCTTCGACGAGCGTAGAGAGCAGAGGGCCGTCTGCGAGTTTGTCACGGACGGATTCTTCAGCTTCTCTGCGGTCTTTGGTGGGGACCTGCTTGGGCAACTCTCGATCAATCGCGTTGAGCGCTTCGAGTGCCTGCTCCGCATTGCCGCCGTACTCCCTGAGCATCCGCTTGTAGGTGACGATATCGCGCACAAGGTCTGACCTCAGGTAACGGCCGACAAAGCCTTCTTGTTGGGATTCGAGTTGATCGTACAAAGCGACGGCGTTCTGCCACGCTTCGGAATTCTTTGGGGAGACATCTATCTCGTCTTTGAGGGCGCCGGGCAGGTGATTGTTCACCGTGGAGCGTTCGACGAGGTACGCTCGGCCGAGAGCCTCAGCCTCTTCGGGCTCACGCCCCTGAGCGATAGCGTTTGCCACCACGGCTTGCGCGTCCAGCATGGATGCCGCGTCTTTCTCGTTGTCGGTAAGGACGCGGGCGTTCCCTTCGCGCCATGCAGTGAGGGCGGTCAGGTCGAGCGCTCTCTTCTGGTTCGCGTCGTAGTACTTGTTGATGAGGGATGCGACCTGCTCGGGGGTGTCGAGGACGGTCACCCCGTTCTCATCAGGGGCGGCCGCGGAGACAATTGCTTCAACGGCGCCGAGGTCGCCCGCTTCTGCGAGCTGCGACAGAGCCGCACGGCGGACACCGACATAGGCTGTTGTGTTTCGTTCGTTCTGAGCGTCTCGGACATTCTGAGCTTGGACTGCGAGCCGTTCATACTGGCCAGCAAAGTCAGGGTCAGAGCGCCACGTACCTTGACCGCGCTCGGGAATAGTTGACAGCGCCTCGACGTTACCGGCGGCAGCCATCTGCTTCGCGATGCCGAACATAGTTCGCTTGGCATAGTCAACGCCGCCTACCTCGAAGGCTTCTCGGTCGATCTCCTTCCACTGCTCTGCAGACACCATTCCCGTCTCGCCAACAATGTCGCCGGCTTTGACAGCGAGATTGTCGGCCATCTGGTCGAGAGTCTCGGCTCGTGTGTTGCGAACTTCCGCCGCAAGGTACTGAGTGCGCAGCCCGTTGAGGTACTGCGTCGTCTCGGGGATAAAGGCTCGATCAAGGTCTACTTCAGGGTCGAGCGGGAAGGCTTCTTGTGCCTTCGCGTCGAGCCACGCATTGACGTCGAAGCCTTCGGCCAGGCGGTCTTCAGGATAGGACTCTGCCAGTTCGGTCTTGAACTCGATCAGCTTGCGGTCGTGTTCGGAGCGTTTGAAACCGAACACAAAGGCATCGGACTCTAGTTCCTCGGGAGTCGGTTCGCGGCCCTCAAAGAATGCTTTAGTTCCTCGGAGGAACGCCTTGTCCTGTCGGCGGGCGATAGCTTCGCCAAGCTTGTTTCGACCGAGGCCGAGTGCGTCGCTCAGTACAGCAGCTTTGCGGGCGTCATCGCTTTGAGTACGAACTTGGCTCGGAGCAAACACGCCGGTTCCGGTAGCCACATCGGAGGATGCCACGCGCACGCGGCGGCTTTTTCGTTTGGTGGGCATTAGGGGTTTCTCTTTGTGACCCGCAGGTCGGGGGGGTGGGTTTCTCTCGCGGTCCCGCAGGAGTACGTGAGAAAGGGTTGGCTGATATGATCGTGTCAACCGCAGTTAGCGGCTTGGTAGGAGGACACAATGTCGAAGGGCGTCAAGGCGGGTGGATTCAGTGAAGCGGTAGGCACGTTGATTGCTAAGCTTTGCTATCGGGCCGCGGATGACTTAGGCGAGGAACTCGCGGCCTATACCGGCAAGTTGCGCCAGAGAAACGCACTCAAGATTCTTGAAGAGGCGGCCGAAAAGCACGCACTCTTGGAAGACTATGAGAACCGAACTGCATCTCCAAGACTGGCTTATCACATCATTGACGAGGGCTCTTGGACCGAAGATGACCGGATTCACTCATTTTGGGCAGGACTATTGGCGTCTTCATGTACAGAAGACGGCGGAGACGAGGGCAACTTGATCTTCGTGAACACTTTGAAGCAGCTAACGAGTCTAGAGGCGCGCATCCTTGAGTATGCATGTGAGCAGTCTCAAAAAACCGTTACGTCGGTCGGATGGGTGATGGCGAACCCCTTAACTATCAGATTGGAAGACCTGATCGCACTGACTGGAGAGTCGGATATTCATCGGCTAGACCGCGAAATGGACCACCTTCGCTCGCTGGAGCTCTTAGCCACCGGCGGTTTCAGCCCAGGAAGCACGTCAGCCGATATCACGCCGTCCGCTTTCGCGCTTCACATGTATACGCGCTGTCAGGGCTATGTTGGTTCACCTGTGGACTTCTTTGGTCTTGAACTGAACGCGGAAGATTCTGAACTTGAGGACACTTAGCTGCCAGAGGGAAGCCGGTGGCGCGTCTATGCAAGTGTGGATGGAGGTTCTTAGGAACTCGTTAAGAAGAGGGTTGGGCTGTAGACGATGCCGTCGCTAAGCGTTCACAAAGACTTCCAGCGAGTCCGCGACCTTAAGTTCTGCTATTTGTGCGGCAAAGAATTCAACGCGGATGATGACACAGACCACGATCATGTCCCGGCCAAGACGACATTCAATGTTAGAGACCGTAGACAAAACGTCTTAAAGCTGAAGACTCACAGAGACTGCAACTCTAGCCAGAGTGTCGACGATAAGAAGGCAGGCCAGCTTATCGCGCCACGTCGGGGAGAGGGTCCGCGGTCTGCGCGTGACCAAGCCCTAGCTCTCCGCGCATATCGGGGCCTCGGCGTCGCAGTGGAGAATTTGAACGTTGATGCCGCAGTGTGGCGATGGGTTAAGGGTTTCCATGCTGCTCTCTATGACGAACCTCTCGTCGGAAATCAATACGCGCTGCTTACTCCGTTCCCGCGTGCTGATGTGTTATCTGACGGTCGTCCGAGAGTTCGTGCCATCCGCGAGCAGGACTTGATCGCCGTCGACGTAGTCAAGACCAACAGGGCGTTCGGAAACTTAGACTCGATAGTTGCCTATAACAGGAAACTAAGGTACGAGTGCGTGTGGTGTCAGGCAGATGACGGTGTCAGGTGGCTGTGCTGCTTCGGGCTGGACATCTACGACTGGAAGGATCTCGGTATGCACTCCGAGGAAATTCCGGCAAGGGGTTGTTCGGGCATCTATAGTCAGAACGATCTAACTGTTCCCGAAGGCGCAACATTGAACAGACAAACGACGATAGCTATTCCCAACCTCGACAAGCTTGATCCGTTCGCGCCTTAGAGACTGCCGTCGGATATAAGTGTGGTCAGTCCCAATCGACTTCCGCGGGAACTCCGGCAATCCGCTCAAAGCTCTCCAGCATGATCTCCTTTACATCCGCCTCAGCGGACCGCGGGATAATCAATGCGTCATGAACTTGTAGCGCGACGATGTCTCGTTCCACGCATTGGAGTAGGCAATCGACAATGATGTCGGACTCAACTCGCTGAATGCGATGCCCGATGTCTGTCCACCAGTGTTCGGCGAGCGCCGGGTGTCGGTCTCGAATGGCCGACAATATGTCGCGCTCAGCGATGTTCGGGAGCTTCTTGACGATGCTAAAGGGGATCTTTGTTTTCCAGTTCGGATCGCGAGGGAAGAACATCGAGTTAACGAGCTTCTTGACGCCGGTACGGTTACCTTCGAGTCCGTCTATGGAATAACCATCGCCGGGCGGCAAGTCGGCGCCAGCGAGTCCGTAAGCGATCCTTAGGGCTGCCTGCGAGAAGTCGAGTGTGATTACAGGCTCGCCCTGCAAAGTCAGGACATCCTGACGGGTCCTGCGTGGAAGACCCTGCCAAAATCCGCGATAGAGGCGCCCTCCTTTTTCGAAAGACCGGAAAGTGAAGAACCTCCGCATTCGAACCGCGGTCGGGTCGATGCCCGGCGGAAGGTTCACATCGTCGACGTCAATGTCGAAGACATCAAGCGCGCGCTCTAGGTAGTCGTTAATGCGTCGAAGATCGGCGCGGAGTTTGTTGGTTTGCTCATCGTCTTCGTACTGGAGCCAAGCGCGGGGATTTCTATCGTCGTCTCCGAAATTGCCCCGGAGGACGATGACTTCTTCGCCGGGACGCAGCTTGGTTGAGTACATGTCCGCGTCGTGTTGCTCGTAGCGGTCTATCAGTTTCTGGGTTGGTCTGATCATTGTCGTTGTTCCGAAGTCAGTGCCTCTGACGTGTTGTCCGAGACGTTGCTCGATAAAGCCAATCTCTGGCTGCGCGAGAATGTCGAGTAGATGAGGTAGAGCCTTGCCGAGGTATGCCGGCTTATAGCGAGACCGGCTGCTCAATTGGCCGCGATCTCGCGACACAACCAACCAGCCGCCGGGGTCAATAGCGTGATGGTGGGCGAGGTCGCACAGCACTGCCTCGACAAGCAGTCGAAAATTCGTCTTGTCTGGCTTCTTCTCGGAGTCTCGTCTGCGCCGTTTTCGGCGAAGCTTCGCAGGCGCGAAGTCGGAGACCTCATAGTTCTCGATCATCTGCGCGATGTCGACGCACATCTGGGCGACGTCATCACTCGCAGCGCATCGGTGAGCATTGAGCCATATGTATGACTCGCGAGCGATCTTGATGCGATCAGACCGCCCTTCTCGGGCTGGTAAGTTCATGGGTTTCCTTTTCTCAAGGGAAGGTCCGTTCCTTATGGGCTTTAAGGGACGGAATCGACAGCCTTACGGGCTTTAAGGCGGAATCTCTGGCATTGCGGCCAGCGCTTATGGGCTTTCTATATGGGGGTCGGTGAGATACCTAATGGGACTGCCTCCCTATACCCCTCCATTGGAGGAAATAGGTAGAAGGGGAGCCTTGGGACATAAACGCAGGGCACCGCTCCCGCTTGGAGAACCAGTGGAACGGGAGCGGGCCTACGTGACCCAAGGACTATGGGGTTTGGTAGTAGGAGCTGCGGATCAGGCCAAAAAGCCGGTCGACGCTGTCTATGAGAGACTCGCGCGTCTCGCCGAGATAGGCGAGGGAGTGGTCAGCGTCTCCGCTCTCCAGATACTTCTGCAAGACTTGTCGCTGCTTCACGTTGACGGCCGCGGCGCCGGCCCACGCAACAAGGCCGAAGGCGTCAGCTTCGATGCTGCCACGCTTCATGCCGCGGCCTTGCTACGGAGGTACTTGAGCAGCGCCTTGGAGTCACTCGCATCCTCACCAGCCGCTTCTGCAGCCCGTATGGTCTGCTCCATCTTGTCGAGGTCATGGCCATCGACAATCGTGGGCTGACTTACCGGGGTGGCGGTAGCAGGCGTCGACGGGGCATCTGCAGTCAGTCGATTCTTGATGCGTGCGTACTGAGGTAGGACACGATCCTCGCCTTCAGTGGCGATTCGCCTCTCGACGACTTGCATGGCCTCCATCGGTGACAGTGTGAATCCCTGTCGGCGCTGTTCAGCGATCTCGCGGTTGACCGCGCTCTGCATGTCGGTGTCTCGGGCCGACTTCAGGAGCGCATTGTTGTCCGCATCAGCCGCAAGGCGGTCGCGCCTCTCTGGGTCCACACTGTACGCCGCCTTCTGCCAAGCGAGGGTGTTCTGCCGTGCGTCTAGCCGACGCTGCAGCACAGGGTCGACGCAGCCGCCATTAGCGGACTGTGCGTCTACCTTCGCCTGTAGGGCATCTATCTCTGACTGCAAGTCGCGGAGGTTCGCTAGGTCTTCGGGCACGCCTGACTTCCTGTCGATCCAGCCTTCATGCTGGACGTGGCGGGCGATGTCCGCGTCTGTTATCTGGAGCGGGTCAATTGGATTGCTGTTGTCTTCTGACATTTTGGAGTCCTTATGGGTCTGGGAGGGGAACGGCTGATACACAAGAAATAGGCCGTTCTCGGTCTGGAGGGCTTTGAGGCCACTCCGTGGGGTAGGGGTAAATCTAAGTGCCTGATACTTGGTTGGTCGCTAGGTGGTTCGCCAGCCGTAGGAGACTCATCGTTTGCAACGCAACAAGCGCGCTCCAACCTGAAGCGAGTTGTAAACTGGGGTTTCGACCACGACCGGAGGAGAGAGAGGCCAAAAATGCGTGTTTCAGAAAAGTACCTGAGCGAAGTTGAGGACGGAAAGATCGTACTGTTCGACTTTGGAGACGGCAGTCTCATTGGAATCAAGGGGACAACCACCGGAGACCATTACTTCGGCTCTGGCGCCGGAGACGACCCTCTTGCGATTGTCACAACACTGCGCGCCGCCGCCGCCGGTCATCAAGGTCCGTTCGTCTACCAAGATCGTGTGGGCTTCCGCGTCGTCGTTCTAGATCAGGAGTGGGACTTTGAGTTTAGCCCGACGGCTATTGTTCCCTCGTCACAACACGACGCACCTATCGGGAGCTTGTTGATAAAGGACGACGTGTTACTAGTCGCGAACTCCGAAAGGCGTCTTTGCCACGTCACAAGAAACGGAAACTTAATGAGGTTCGAGAGAAACGGGCCGCATGTCACCGAATGGAGCCTCGTAATGAAAAACGCCAACAACTGGTTTCAGCGGGTTGAGCTACCGGGGTCAGGGGAACAAAGCTCTAGCGGATAGGAACGTCGCTTCTGCTAGTAACAAAAAAACAGATGCTCAAAGGGACAGGCCCGAGAATTTCGAGCCCGCCCGCCGAGTCCCATTAAGCCGCCTTGCGACGTCTCAATCCCAACCTATCCAACGCCCGAGCTACGCTAGTGGGGTACCAGATGCCGCCCTGCGGCCCGACAACGCGGCGCCGGTTGAGCCACTCTGCGATGTACCGCAGTGTATGGCCTTGATCGGCCAGCGGTTCGAGTAGGTCGCGGATCGCCTCGGCGTCGTCAATGGCCCGAAGGTGTTGTGCTAGGCGGCCTTTGGCTTGGCCGAACTGGAACTGTATGCGGCTGGTGGATTCGTTCATGTTGGGTTCCTCGAAGATGGTCATCAGGCGGCCTGAGAGCCGCTGTATGGAGCTGTGGGGTTTGGTCGAAGTTCGGCCTTGGTCGGTACAAGGCGGTACAGGTGAGGCGCTAGAAAGCCTTTAGAATAAGGGTACGGGTAGATGTAATAGAACTGCCCGAGGCGCAAATCCGGGCACAGCGGGCCGGGAGATCGCGTCGCTGTGGGATCGCAAGGGGAGAGTGAATCCCATTTCAAGGGATCGTTAGGGGGCTATGGGGGAGATCGGAGTCTTTTGATCTTCAATTGCCCTCACAGACTCAAGCCGCGGAATATTTCAACCTGTCCGGTACACTATGAGAAATGAAGGACTTCTTGTCGGCTCTGAGAAATTCGCACAGATTGCTGCTCGTTCTCTCGGCAGGAACAATTCTGTCCGCTTGGGTACCTCGGGCCGCCTTTGACTATTGGCATACCCTCAATGATTTAGGCGTCGTCGAATCCCTCGAAGTCATCAGTCTGACGACGTTGACTGAAATCTATGTCACCGGGAAGTATAGACACAACGTTCATCAGGGAGGAGTCTTCTACGACGTCTACACCAAGCCAGACACAAGTCAGCCTGATGATCTTGTATTAGGGTCGCGCGGTTCACCTAAGACGATTACACGATTGCTTCGCGAGAAGCATAAGGACCGATCGATCTCGATTGACAGCGCAACGCTGTCTCAAATTCGATCAGCGTTTCTCATCAAGGTACTCGTACCTGTACCGAATGAAGATGAAATGTCTGCCGTCTCCGAGTGTATCGAATCGAGAGAAGACTTGTCGCATGACCAAGTTGAAGTCGGAATCGAGGTCGCGGCCGAAGTAGATGCGGATGGTCCCGCGTTCGACCTGTCGATTCCGGGTATTAGGGGAATTCCTGCTCGAATGATTGTGGGAGGCGAGACGTGTGTAGAGATTCAGCTTACTGCTATCGATTACGATGACCTCGCGGAACCGTTCTTGGGGTGGAGAAGCTCAGAAGTTGGAAAAAGGCTCTCTGGAAATGCATCGCCGAATGAATCTCCGAAGTCTGTGTTCGATATTACTAAGAGGGGAACGTGGTCAATTGTGGAGCATCGTACGATATCTGATGCAAAGAAAGAGCTAGAACGCTTACTTCAATCTAGCAATGCCCCTCAGCCCTTAGGGAGCTTTTCACTCTATCGCGAGTCTATTGTCGTCGCCTCTCCTGTACTTATCATTGCTACTTTACTGATGATGCTCAGCCATGCGACCGCAGCGCGCAGTAGTTTCGACACTGACAAAAAAGTCGTTTTTCCTTGGATCGCTTGTTACTCCGACAACTCAAGCAAGGTATTGGCGTCGTCCTCGTTGGGGCTTCTACCACCGTTAGCGCTATACGTGCTTTTCGCAAACGCCGGTATATCCGCTCTTTTGTCCTTGTGTGTCTGCGTACCTGTTTCGTATTTGGGAATAAAAGTCTGGCATCAATTGGACTTCCTGCGAAGCTCGGGAAATACGTCAGACGAAGACGAAAGCGAGTCAGACAACGCGGGTAGTACTTGACACCCTCCAATTGGAGACCATAGTTGCGCGTCGTTCACAGGCATGTACTCTATGGCGGGTCGAGAAACTTCACCAATTGGAGAGTTTCTGTTCTCGACCTCCTTCGATCATTCACGATAGAAGGAGAAGACCATGGAAGACATAACCACGCTCTACGATGATCTCGTAGCAGTCCGCCGCGCCACCAAAGTATTGCCTGAGACAGCCTCAAGGGAGACCCGAGACGATCTCGAAGATGTCATCCGGCGAGCAAAGGCGAAGCTCACATACGAGCTGGCACTTCTGCCCGAAGAAGAGCGTCACGACATCATGTACGAACTCGACTGCGAATACGCCGGCGGAGTCTGGGAGGAGCTTGAAGGACTGTTGTAGGGAGAGCATTCTGTCGGTCGTGGAAATGTCCGCGGCCGACTAGTCTTGATGCTCCACTATGAACCTCGTTCGCTCGAAAAGCTCATCGAATGCGGTGATCTCGGGTAGTTCGATGTCTCGCCGGAATGCCTCGAATGATGGCTCGTTCTAACGCCCCCGATCTGGATAGGCTTCAAAAGCAGCTCGGTATGCCTTGTCCATAAAACTGTGCATGATGTTTGCGCACCTGATGCACGCGTCTTTCTCCAGTACTAGGTAGCTCCGTTCGATGCTCATGCCCGGAACAGCCTCAGCGAAGGACTCGACGACCTTAGGTTTTCCAAAGCCGTCAAGCGAAGAGTCGTTATGGACGATACAATTACGAACTTCGATAAGTCCTCTAACGGACTGTCGCATCGTTTCGTCGATTTGCAAATTCAGTCCGCACACTTTTTCTGCGTAAGCGAGGAACCGTTCAATCGAAGAACCCTTGAGCGAGTTCCATCCGAGCTTGTTTCCCGTAGCATCTTTAAGTATCTCGCAGAAGGTCTTCATGTGTTCGTCTAACGCGATCATGAGGAGGACTATAAAGGACTTCCTAGTTAGGTCGGGGTGTATGTCGCCAATGAGTGACTCACCTTCGGGCACCTCAGTATGATCGGGGAACTCAATCTCTTCAGTCTTTTTGAGAAGTAGCTTGAGGTCTTGCACGTGACAGTCGAGTTCGACTGCGTTCCCGAAGAACTGCAGTCCCGGCGGATTCTGTGCGTTGCGTCTTTCGCTGGTCATGGTTAGCTCAGTTGGCGTGAATGACTATAGTGACTCTTTCCATCGCGTCCCTCAGAGCATCAAGCCCCGGCCCCCTAGAGTACAGCCCGTAGGACAAACTCTGTCTCGCATGCCCGTCAATTAGTTGGGCGGTCGATTGCGGTATCCCAGCTTGCTCCATAGCGGTAATGAAGGTGGACCTTAGGCCGTGAAAGGTAAGCTCCCGCGGGCGCGACTCAGGAAATAGCTCTGACTTCACATCGGAAAACCTATTTCCGAGGGAATGGCCGCGTTTCTTGTCGCGAGTGCCTGAAGGCAGGCCATCAATTAGATAGTTGTCCGAAGAAGACTCGACAAGTTCAGCTATCAAATCCTTGATGTTTGCGTGTATCGGTACTTGCCGAACAGAGTTCGGATTTTTTGGGTCGCCTACAGCCATGAATCCATCGTCGAGATTAACCGCCTTGGTCTCCATGCTGCATACTTCCTCTTGCCGCATGCCGGTGTAGAGCGCGATGCGGGCGGCGACACCGGCTTGCCATTTGACGGTCCCCTTACGCTGCCTGTCGAACTCTTTGAATAGCTTCCCAAGCTCCTTAGGGGTCCACGCCCGGTTAGCAATGAAGTCCGACCCCTTCTTCGACCCGCGCAAAGATTTTCCTTTGCGGGCGAAGGGATTCGCATGGTCGTACAAGCTGTTGTCAATGAGCCAGTTGAAGAAAGCTGCGAGGACGGCGACGTTGTTCTTATTGGTGTTCGGAGCGAGCCCCTTTGGGATCATGCACTCATTGATGTAACGACTCGACAGGCGCCGATCAATCGAATTGACATTCACACCGCCCACCCACTCGGCGAATAGATCAAGCTGCTTCTTCTTCTGATCCCATGTCCGCGGGATTACATCTTTCTCGATGATGTCGAGGTATTGCTTGATGGCGGCTGAGAGGGGGAGGTAGTTGGGATCGCGGACCATGCGAAATGAGTCTCGTATAGTCGGCTCGATGTCTTCGGCGGTCATGCTCTCAATTTCGTCCGCTGTCCTGCCGAGAGCCTTGAGCTTGTCCTCAAGCACATCTTGAAGAATAGCTGAAGCGCCATCCTCAAGTTTGCCGTCAGCAACTTGCTGCTGTAGATCAAGAGCTGCGTCGCCCAATCCTTGGATTCCTGCTTGAGCCTCTCGAATCAGGCGGGCGTGATAGTCCTTGATGGCTTGGATTGCGCCGTGTTTCTTTGCCTCGGCGACACGCTTGTCACGGGTCTTGAGGCTGCGAACAGTCTCAGCCCTTCCAATCAGCTTACGGTGCTTCGGATTTACCCCGACGCACACGTACCAAGTCTGATGACGCTTCTTCAGATTGTTCGCCATTTGCCAGCCTTATCCATTTGGTGGACGGTACAGGTTAGTCGGTACATGTACCGGCTGGAAGCGTTGAAGTCAAAGGGCTCGGGGCGTTGAGGGTCGAATTCTGAGTTTCCACCCATCACCACCAAACAAAAGAAGGGCCCCTTTATGGGGCCCTTTTTCGTTTGCCGGTTCGGGTGAAATCAAACCACCGAAGGTGGTTCATCCGAGCGCGGCGCATCCAGGCGACTCAAGACCATATTCAACATAATCAACCTGGTTCGTGCGAAGATAAGCCAATGAGACGGGGGTGGCACATCCTGGCGATACTTCTCGCGCTTGTCGCGGGCGTCATCACGTTGCTGTGGCCAGGTCCGTCAGACGAACCTGAGGTCACGCTACCAGAATCGCCGCCGCCGATGTCTTCGGGTCAGGAAGTTATTCCGCCAGTTGAAGAGACAGCCAACACGCCACGGGAAGACACCGCAGCAAGTGCGTCCGAACTCACTGAGCGTGCCATCAACGCACGTGCTGTCGGCGACATCGAGACCGCTATCTCGTTGTTCGAACAGGCTATTTCCGCTGACCCGACCGATACTGTTGCGTTGTCAAACTACGGTCGCCTGTTAACGCTGACCTTCTCGCTCGAACGCGCAGTCGAGGTGCTCGAAGCTGCACGGGACTTGCGGCCAGCCGACGCGCAGGCCTGGCTGGACCTGGCGACGGTCTATGAGCGTGCGCAACTTTTCACGGATTCGCGCGAGGCGCAAGCAATGGCGCAGTCGCTGGTCGGCGCCAACGCGATCACGCGCGATGAAATGGGGCGCTTTCTTGTTGCCGGTACTAAACTTGATTAGTGTAGCGTGCGAAAAATCGTTATCGTGGGCACTCAATAATAATTCTAAAACCAAGCGTTGGAGGGGGAAAATGATCAGACGATCGGTACGCAGCCTGGCCACGGCTGCTCTGTTGATGTTCGCCATCTCGGCTCATGCCCAGGTCACCTTTTACTCGGGTGAGACGAAGGGCTCCTTTTATCAGATCGCGGTACCAGCCGACTGGAACGGCTCACTTGTAATCTGGAATCACGGCTACCAGTTTGGTCCACCCGGGCCGGATCCTGATCTCGGGCCGCTTGCCGATGTACAACTCGCGCAAGGCTATGCTGTTGCAGCGTCAAGCTACTCGCAAAGTCAGTGGGCCGTGTTCCGGACGCGCCGCGATATTACGCGCCTGGTCAGGGTCTTCAAAAAGGAGGTCGGCAAGCCGGACAGTATCCTCATGACGGGCGCTTCGCTCGGCGGCATCGTGACGGCGGACGCGCTGGAGCGGGCACACAGAGTCCATGTCGACGGCGCTTTCGCGTTCTGTGGCGCGATGGCGGGAAGCCGAACGTGGGACGGCGCGCTCGACATTCGGCTTACCTATAACGCGGTGTGCGGCGATGTTGCGCCAATTCCCGGAGGTGGAACCGGGCTGCCTGAGGTTCCCGGCGTGATTGATCCGAATTTCGTGGCGCTGCAGACGAACGCGTGTATGGGTACCCTGACGCCGCAACCATTCCGGACACCGGAGCAAAATGCGCGCCTGGCAAAGTTCCTTGCCGTTACGAAGATTCCTGAGGAATTCGTGGTCACCGACATGGTGTTTGCAACGAACGGCCTCGCCAATCTGACGTTCGACCCGGGTAAGCTCAATGGCCGCCAGGGGACGGGCAACATCGGCGTTGTCTATGATGATGCGGATATCGACACCAACATCGAACGGGTTAAGGCGAACCGGAAAGGCGCCCGAAAGCTGCAACGCAATTTCGCTCCGCGCGGTCATTTCGAGAACGACGAGGTGAAGATCGTCTCATTACACACGGACAAGGATGGTCTCGTGATCGTCGAACACCAGAGTGAGTATCAGGACGTTGTGGACGGCGAAAATCTGACCATTGGTATTGTTGTCGAGGCGGCGCCCACGCATTGTGGTTTCTCGCCGGCAGAGCTCGTGGCTGGCTGGGAATCGTTGCGTGGCTGGGTCGCTGGCGGATCACAACCGGATGCTGCGACGCTTCAGGGCACCTGCCAGTTGGTCGAGGCAACTCAGGGCGCGTTGTTCCCCGGTCCGTGCCGAATTGACCCGACCTTCGTCGTTCAGGACATGGACGAGCGCATTGCGCCGCGCAATAACATCCGCAAGAAAAAGCATCATGACTACGATGACGATTAGTCGTTGCGTGGTTGAAAAGGCGGCCCGTCAGGGC
>JAAUYD010168101.1_pt1 | contig 18630 bp, 16 predicted proteins | sample 7278101 | NCBI WGS metagenome assembly JAAUYD01 (sample SAMN14350128, study PRJNA611818) | marine sediment metagenome | isolation source: surface marine sediment (0.6m) | place: French Polynesia: Moorea | collected 2018-08
AGCGTCGCGAACAGCAGGTTCAGATCCGAACCCTCGTAGTCGAAGAACGACTGCGCCGTGATCAGGTACTGGCGTTTCAGCACGTCGACGCTGCGCCCGGCGGCAACGGCCAGCGGACTGCTGCTCGCGAGAATACGCTGGGCATCCGGATCGAGTATCGCAACGACGTTGTTACTGGACTTGACGAACTGCTGCGACGCGCTGAGAAAGGTGCTGTCGAGCGGGATCAGCACGACGATGCCGCCCATCGGCGTATGCGCATTGTCCTCGGTCGGTTCGGAGACGATCAGCCATGGCGACTCCTGGAACACGGTGACGAAAGAACTGCGCTTGCCGCCGGCGACCTGGCCCTGCGCCTGGGCCGCGAGATCCGGCGGTAATCCCTGACCGTCGCGGCTGTACAGCTCGCGAATCGCGCCACTGCGGTCGGCCAGCGCGAAGAACCGAGGGTTGATGCCACCCTGCCAGTTCAGATCGTCGGGCAGCCAACTCGGCGGGTTGTCGGCATCGTAATGCACGATCTCGGCCGGCCGCCGGCCCCAGATGATCGGGTCGAGGTAATCGGCCATGCGCCGATGTGTCGAAACCAGGCGGGTAAAATACGTGAACGAGCGGCGATATTCATCGAAACGAATCAACGACTCGCGTGCCTGCTGGTCCAGCTGGCTCTCCAGCGCGTCGTCGAAGATATTGCTCAACGCGCGGGTCTGGACGCCGTCGACGACCAGCCACAGGACCAAGCCGGTCACGATGCCGAACGCCAGCGCCAGCACCGGCAGCGGGATCCCCTTCAGGAGTCGGCGAGATATCGATCGCTTGCTAATGGCACCGGTCCCGGCGGCCCTACCTCGGCGGATTATCGCCCCGGATCGGCGATTGGCCAAATCGATGACGCTGCGCAGCGGCATCGTGAACGCGCGCAAGATCGCATCAACGCGGTGAAACAGCGAAGGAACCAGGTGGCACAGGGCCGGACGGCAGACCGCCTGGCGGCCCACCCGCGTGGTCGACGGTTTCGGACCGGGTCAGACCGCGCGCAGCACCGGTGGTGCACGCCGCGGCACCGACGGCAGACCCGGCAGCAGGCGCGCCAGCGCCTCGCGGCACTCGTCGTCGAGCTCGCCGAACTCGATACCGAAACCGTGCAGACTCTGGTGGGCGACCCGTCCCTTGATGGTCAGGCAGGTGTCGCAGATCTCGCTGCCCGGTTGAAACGTCACCGAGACGGCGGCGCCAATCGGCACGATGCTGGTTTCGGCGCGGAAGTACACGCCACTGCTCGCAAGGTCGGTGATTTCACCGCGGATCAGGCCGAACCGCGAACAGGCCAGGACCGCACTCAACGTAACGGCCTTCCTGTCGCTGCGTCGCTGCTCCATCGCTCCCTCCTGAGGTATCATCCCTGGCATCAGGTCTGTCGCCTGTTTCGGCGCCGGGTTCACTCCGTCATTATCCTCGTCAATGGCGACGCGGCCATTGGGGCGATCCTAGGCTGAATCTAGTGATTACCCTTAGAGGGCGGCCCGAAGTGCCTGTTTATAGGGCTATTTTAAGGACCTAAACGCCTCAACGCGCCCGACCCATGCAGATCGACAACGCGGTCACACCTGGCCTGATGCGGCGACTCGCCGCGATCTTCTACGACAGTTGGCTGGTCGCCGGCATCTGGCTGCTCGCTGTCATCGTCGATACCTTCGTGCGTGATCCCGAGGGCCTCGGCTGGGAGATCTCCCATCTGCCGCTGCAGCTGTTCATCCCGGCGGTGCTGTTCGGGTTCTTCGGCTGGTTCTGGACCCACGGTGGACAGACCCTCGGTATGCGCGCATGGCGCCTCAGGCTGCTCGGCGACGACGGTGCGCCCGTCAGTTGGCGCCAGGCCGTCGTGCGCACGGCCGCGGCACACCTGTCGCTGTTGGCCGTCGGGCTCGGTTACCTGTGGGTGTGGATCGATCGTGACCGCCTGGCATGGCACGACCGGCTGAGCCGGACACGCCTGGTCATGGTCGAGAAACGCTGACTCAGCGCACCCCGCGCATCATCCACAGACCGATGGCGATGAAGGCCATCGCCGGAACCAGCGCGCTGATGACCGGGTTGAGCTCGTAGACGACAGCGACGTACGACATGCCGCGGTTGAGCATGTAGAACCCCATACCCAGCGCGACGCCGAGAAAGACGCGCTGCCCCATGCCGACGAAACGCTGATGGGCGAGCACGAACGGAATCGCGATCAGCAGCATCACCAGGGTCGCGACCGGGGCCGCCAGCTTGCCCCAGAACGCGACCTCGTAGTCGGTCGCCGACTGCCCGTTGTCGCGCATGACCCGGATGTAGTGGTACAACTCGTCGATGCGCAGCATGTTCGGGGCAACGACGATGGCGCTGAGCAGCCCCGGGTCGAGCAGCGAATCCCAGCGCGCCTCGGCCAGTTCGCGGCGTTCGATCCCGGAGTCGGCGACCTGACTCTGCCGGATGCCATACATCTGCCAGTGGTCGCCGCGGTGCTCGGCGCGTGCCGCATAGGTCGACAGGCGCAGGCGGTCGTCGGCGTCGAACTCGTAGATATAGATGTCCTCGAGGCGCGCTCCGGGCAAAATCCCGCGGATGTTGACGAAGGCCCGACCGTCGCGCGCCCAGAAGCCGTAGCGGGTCTTCAGCGTGACCTTCTCCTGCTGTTGCTCCGTACGGTGCTGCTCCCCCCATTGCTCGGCGGCCGGCGCGACCAGCTCGCCGAACAGAAACACGAGCAGCATCATGACCAGGCCGGCCTTGACCACGGCGACGACGATCTGGCGCAGCGAGAAGCCGCTGCCGCGCATCGCGATGAGTTCACCGTGCGCCCCCATCGCCCCCAGCCCGATCAGGCTGCCGACCAGCGCGGCCACCGGGAACACCTCGAACACGTAGCGTGGTGCCGACAGCACCGCGACCAGGAACGCATCGCCGATCGTGTAGGCGCCCCTGCCGACATCTTCGAACTCGTCGATGAAGCCGAAGAACACCAGCAACACGACCAGCACCAGCAGTGCCATGCCGGTAGCCTTGAACATCGTCGTCGCGATGTAGCGCTCGAAGATTGTCAGCGTCATGCACGCGACTCCCGCCAGCGCCGTCGGCGCGCCCACCACCAATGGGAATCGGCCAGCATGATCAAGCCGGCGACCGCGAGCATCAGCAGTGGCAGCCACCACATCCCCAGCCATTGCGGCACCGAACCGTCCTCCAACCAGCGCTCGGCGACACGCTGCAGGTTGATGAACGTGAAGTACAGCAACACCGCCAGGGTCAGCCGGCCGTAGATGCCCGAGCGCGGCGGCGCGCGCGCCAGCGGCACGGCGAGTACCGCGAATGCCAGCAATGCCAGTGGCACCGACAGGCGGAACTGGAACTCGGCGTAGTCGCGCGGGTCGTCCGATGCCAGCAGGTCCTGCCACGGCTTGGCACTGACCGGCAGCCGATAGACCAGCGTTTCGAGGGTCGGGATGCGGATCGCGTACTCGTCGAAGCTGCCGATCGTGAAATCGAGATCGCCGGGGCGGCCCTCGTAACGCTGGCCATCGGTCAGGATCACGTAGCGCTCGCCGGTCTCCGGATCGGTGGTCTGGTAGGCGTGCTCGGCGGTCACGAGGCCGAGCTGGCCCTGCTGGCGGTCCTGGACAAACACGCCGTCGAGCCGAGACCCGTCTTCGGACAGGCGCTCGGTGTAGACGACCAGCCCGCCACGGCTGTATTCGTTGAACCGGCCGGCGCGCACGCCGCTGATGTCCGCGCTGTCGGCCTGGCTGGCCTTGAGTTCAGCGACGCCGGCGCGCGCCCACGGCAGCAGCTCCATGACCAGCAGGCCGACCAGCAACGCCAGCGGTATGGCGGTGATCAACACCGCGCGAAACAGCCTCGCGTAGCCGAAACCTGAAGCCGCGAGCGCGACCATCTCACTGTCGCGGTACATGCGACCCAGCACCCAGAGCACAGCGAAGAACAGCGCCGGCGGGATGATCAGACCGAGCGCCTTGACCAGTTCGAAACCGACGACGAGCAGCAATATGTCGGTGCTCAGCGTGCCGACCGCGGCCTTGCCGAGGTAACGCACCATGATGTTCGACAACAGCACCAGCGCGAGGATTGCGACGATGACCAGCAGCGTCTTGACGATCTCTCGTAACAGCAGGCGATCGATGGTACCCACGGCGGTTCCCTTACGGCGTTGTTTCGCTACACTCTGTACGCTGACCCGATCGCACCTTACCGCCAAGCGCAGACCAGCGAAAGCGCGACGCAATCTCTACTGCAACACACGAGGACATCGATGGACTACAGCTGCAAGCTCGGCCCCGCAGGGAATCTCAAGACCGCCTGCCTGGTGGTCGGCGTATTCGCGAAGAACCGCATGCCGCCGCAGACCGAGGTGCTCGACGATGCCCTGGGCGGACAGATCAAGGCCGTGTTGAAGCGCCAGGACTTCGCCGCCGACACCGCTGACACGCAGATGCTCTACGAACCGCGCGGTGCTGCGGCAGCCCGCATCCTGCTGGTCGGGCTCGGGGACCACAAGGACTTTGCTCCAGGCCTGTTCGGCAAGGCGATGCAGGCCGCGTTTGCTGTGCTCAACAGGTCCGGCGCCGCGGACTGCGCGCTCGTGCTGCCGGGCACGGGCGAAAACGACGATACCTACCGCCTGACTCGCGCCGCCGTCGACGCCGCCGAGACCGCGGTGTACCGCTTCGACCGCTGCAAGAGCGAATCGAAACCACCGAAGAAACCGCTCAAACGCATAGCCATCGTCGTCGACAATCGCGCGCAGCTGGCCAGTGCCAAGCGCGCCGCCGAGCACGGCCGTGCGATCGGCAACGGCAGCCGCTTCGCCAAGGATCTCGCCAACCTGCCGGGCAACCTGTGTACACCGAGCTACCTGGCCGAGCAGGCCCAGGCGCTGGCGCGCGGCAAACGCAAGCTCAAGGCCAATGTGCTCAGTGAGGCGCAGATGGACAGGCTGGGCATGGGCAGCCTGTTGTCGGTGTCGCGCGGCAGCCGCCAGACGGCCAAGCTGATCGTGCTCGAGTACAAGGGCGGCAAGGCCGGCAGCAAGCCGATCGCGCTGGTCGGCAAGGGGCTGACGTTCGACGCGGGCGGCATCTCGATCAAGCCGGCGGCCAATATGGACGAGATGAAGTACGACATGTGCGGCGGCGCCAGCGTGCTCGGTACGCTCGCGGCCGTGGCCGAGCTGGAACTGCCACTGAACGTCGTCGGCGTCGTGCCCAGCTCGGAAAACCTGCCCGATGGCGACGCCAACAAGCCGGGCGACATCGTGACGTCGATGTCCGGCCAGACGATCGAGATCCTGAACACCGATGCCGAGGGCCGGCTGATATTGTGCGACGCGCTGACCTACACCGAACGCTTCGACCCGGCCGCCGTGATCGACGTCGCCACCCTGACCGGGGCCTGCATCGTTGCGCTCGGTGACCAGGCCAGCGGCCTGATGACCAACGACGACGCGCTCGGCGCCGAGATCCTCGAAGCCGGCGAGGCCTGCGGCGACCGCGCCTGGCAGCTGCCGCTGTGGGACGAGTACCAGAAGCAGCTCGACAGCAACTTCGCCGACATGGCCAACATCGGCGGCCGCGGCGCCGGCACGATCACCGCGGCCTGCTTCCTGTCGCGCTTCGCCAAGAAGTTCAAATGGGCGCACCTCGATATCGCCGGCATCGCATGGCTCGGTGGCGCGCAGAAAGGTGCAACCGGGCGACCGGTGCCGTTGCTGACCGAGTTCCTGCTGCGGCGCGCCAAGGCGAAGATGTGAGCCGCGGCACGCCATGACCCAGGTCGACTTCTACGTGCTCGACGCCGAAGCGCCCGGCGACCGCTACCACCTCGCCTGCCGCGTCGCCGAACGCGCGCGGCGCGCCGGCAAGCGGGTTTTGATCCACACGCCGGTCGCGGCCGAATCGAACCACGTCGACCGGCTGCTGTGGACACTGTGGGAATCGAGCTTCGTCCCGCACGGCGTGCTTGGCCGCGCCGACCCGGCCTGCAACCCGATTCTGATCGGCGACGGCAGCCAGGACGGCGACGAACACGATGTGCTGATCAACCTGGCCGACGACGTGCCGGTGTTCTTCGGGCGCTTCCAGCGGCTCGTCGAATGCGTGGACCACGACGAGGGCGTCAAGACAGCGAGCCGGCAGCGCTTTCGCTATTACCGCGAGCACGGCTACCCGCTGAACACGCACACAATCCGCTGAGCGCCGCTCAGCGTGCGCGGTCGTCGGCGATCGGCGTTCGCCGGAACGGCAGCCACGATCCCGCGAGGCAGGTCACATCGGCGGCCCGTTTGGCGAAGACGACGTCGCTCAGTGAACGTCGGCCGGCCGGCGTGCCGCCACGCCAGGCTGCGACCCGGGATCATCGAAAAAGGGGTCCGCAGACCCCTTTGGTTGGCCGGTCACGGCGCCGGCGCCGCTCAGGCCTCGGCCTCCTCGGCAACGGCCTTCATGCTCAGGCGGATGCGGCCCTGCTTGTCGACCTCGAGCACCTTGACCTTGATGGTGTCGCCCTCGGACAGCTTGTCGCTGACCTTTTCGACGCGCTCGTCGGAGATCTGGCTGATGTGCACGAGGCCGTCCTTGCCGGGCAGGATCGTGACGAAGGCGCCGAAGTCCATCAGGCGTGCGACGCGGCCCTCGTAGATCGCGCCGACCTCGACCTCGGCCGTGATCAGCTCGACGCGTTTGCGCGCCTCGTCACCGGCGCTCTTGTCGACCGAGAAGATCTTGACCGTGCCGTCGTCGCTGATGTCGACCGTCGCTCCGGTCTCTTCGGTGATCGAGCGGATGGTCGCACCGCCCTTGCCGATGACGTCGCGGATCTTGTCCGGGTGGATCTTGAACGACACGATACGCGGCGCGTGTTCGGACATCTGCTCACGCGGCGCCTTGATCGCCTTGTTCATCTCGCCGAGGATGTGCAGGCGGCCTTCTTTGGCCTGGCCCAGCGCGATCTCCATGATCTCCCGGGTGATGCCGTCGATCTTGATATCCATCTGCAAGGCGTTGATACCGCGCTCGGTACCGGCGACCTTGAAGTCCATGTCGCCGAGGTGGTCCTCGTCGCCGAGGATGTCGGTCAGCACCGCGAACTGGTCGCCCTCCTTGATCAGGCCCATCGCGACGCCGGCAACCGGCGCCTTCAGCGGCACGCCGGCGTCCATCAGTGACAGGCTGGTGCCGCACACCGACGCCATCGACGACGAACCGTTCGACTCGGTGATCTCGGAGACCACGCGGATCGAGTACGGGAAGTCCTCGCCGTCGGGCATGCACGCGAGCACGCCACGCTTGGCCAGGCGGCCGTGGCCGATCTCGCGACGCTTCGGGCTGCCGACGCGGCCCAGCTCGCCGACACAGAACGGCGGGAAGTTGTAATGCAGCATGAAGGGCTCGCGGAACGAGCCCTCCAACGCGTCGATGATCTGCGAGTCACGCTCGGTACCCAGCGTCGTGACGACCATCGCCTGGGTCTCGCCGCGGGTGAACAGCGCCGACCCGTGGGTGCGCGGCAGCACGCCGGTGCGAATGGCGATCGGCCGCACCGTCTTGGTGTCGCGACCGTCGATGCGCGGCTCACCGGCGATGATGCGACCACGCACGATGTTCTTCTTCAGCTTGTCGATCGCGGCGCCGACGTCGTCGTCGCTGAACGCCGGCTCATCGCCGCCGCAAAGCTGCTCCTTGGCCGCCGCCTTGGCGGCATCGATCGCGGCATAGCGATCCATCTTGTCGGCTACCGTGTACGCGGTACGCATCGCGTCGCCGCAGGCGGCTTCAACCGCGGCCGTGAGGTCGGCGTTCTCGACCACGTCCGGCATCTCGATGATCGGCTTGTTGACCTCGGCGGCCAGCGACTTGATGGTCTCGATCACGACCTGCATCTGCTCGTGACCGTACAGCACGGCACCCAGCATGACCTCTTCGGAGAGCTGGCTGGCCTCGGACTCGACCATCAGCACCGCGTTCTCGGTACCGGCGACGACGAGGTCGAGATCGGTCTCGTCGCCGAGGCCGGTCGGGCCATTGAGGATGTAGTTGCCGTCCTTGTAGCCGACGCGCGCGGCGCCGATCGGACCCTGGAACGGCGCACCCGATATCGCCAGCGCCGCCGACGTGCCGATCAGCGCCGGGATCTCCGGGTCGACCCTCGGATTCAGCGACTTGACCGTACAGATGACCTGGGTCTCGGCGATGAACGCCTTCGGGAACAGCGGGCGGATCGGGCGGTCGATCAGGCGCGAGGTCAGGATCTCCTTTTCCGACGGGCGCCCTTCGCGGCGGAAGAAGCCGCCCGGGATCTTGCCGGCGGCGTAGGTCTTTTCCTGGTAGTCGACGGTCAGCGGGAAGAAGTCACGGCCGCTGTCGAGGTTCTTGTCGTAGACCACCGTGACCAGTACTACGGTGTCGGCCATGTTGACCATGACGGCCGCATCGGCCTGGCGGGCGATCTCACCGGTCTCTAGGGTGACGGTATGGTCGCCGAACTGAAAGGTTTTCTTGATCGGGTTCACTGGGAGCTCCTGAAGCCTGAGGTGTGTTGTCGCTTAGCGGCGCAGTCCGAGACGACCGATCAGCTCGCGATAGCGTTCCACGTCCTTCGACTTGAGGTAGTCGAGCAGTTTGCGGCGCTGATTGACCAGGCGAACCAGACCCTGGCGGGAATGATGGTCTTTCTTGTGGTTTTGGAAATGCGGCGTGAGATCGGTGATGCGCGCGGTCAGCAGCGCGACCTGCACCTCGGTCGAACCCGTGTCTTTCGGGCCCTTGCCGTACTCGTCGATGATGGCCTGTTTCTGTGCTGCACTCATTGTCATGACACGTCTCCTGTCATACTGCCGTTGCATGGCCACCCGACAATGAGTTCAGGACCGGCCCGGCGATCAAAAAAACGCGGCCGAAGTGGCCACGCGGTGAATTCGAGGTCGCGTATTCTCTCTTAAATTCAGGCTGTTGTCAGCCTCCCCCCAGCAATCGCTTGGGGGCGATTTTTCCGTCGTCCTGGACCTGGCCGACCGCGAGGAAGCCGTCGTCGCCGTAGATCCGGACCCAGCCCGCGGTCGGCGCCTTGGGGACCAGCACGGCCTGCCCCTGGCGCAGGTAGAACGCCGTGTCGGCGCTGACCCTGACCTCCGGCCAGTCTGCCAGCGCCGTGTCGATCGGCAGCAACAGTGCATCGAGCGCCTCGCTGCCGGCCGAGGCCGCGGCCTCGAGCGCGTCCATCGTGTGCATCGGCAGCTCGGTGTAAGGGCCGACGCCGGTGCGGCGCAGCGCCGTGACGTGTGCGCCGCAGCCCAGCGCCTCGCCGATGTCCTCGGCCAGCGTGCGCACGTAGGTCCCCTTCGAGCAATGCACGCTGACATCCAGGTCGGGCAGCGTGCAGTCGTGCAGCAGCAGCGCGTGGATCGTCACCGTGCGCGGCTCGCGTTCGACCTCGACGCCCTCGCGGGCCAGCTCGTACAGGCGCTTGCCCTGGTGCTTGAGCGCCGAGTACATCGGCGGCAGCTGTTCGATCTCGCCGCGAAACTGGCCCAGGGCCTGCTCGACCCGTTCGCAGTCGATGTCGTCGAGCGGTCGTTCGCTGAGGATCTCGCCCTCGGCGTCGCCGGTCGCCGTCGTCTGGCCGAGGCGGATGCGGAAACGGTAGTGCTTGTCGGCGTCGAGCAGGAATGCCGACAGCTTGGTCGCGTCACCGAAACAGATCGGCAGCATGCCGTCGGCGAGCGGATCCAGACTGCCGGTGTGGCCGGCCTTGCGCGCGTCGTACAGGCGCTTGACGCGCTGCAGCGCGTGGTTGGAACTCAGGCCGACCGGCTTGTCGAGCAGCAGGATCCCGTTGACCGGGCGACCGCGCGCCCGCCCGCGCCGACCCACGTCAGGACCCGGCAGACCGCGCCGCGGACACCGGCTGCGACCGCGCTGCGCACCAGCAGGACGCGGCGACGCCACGCGGCGCCGGCCGGATACGCCCGGGCGTCATTCGTCGTGCCCACGATCGCGCGCCACGGCGGCGTCGATCAGTGACGACAGGCGCATCCCGGTCTCGACCGACTTGTCGTAGACGAATGCGAGGCGCGGTACGGTGCGCAGGTTCTTCATCGTCTCGGCGAGCCGCCGGCGCAGAAAGGCCGCGGCCTTGTTCAGCGCGGTTTCTGTCAGCTTGGCCTGCGCCGAATCCAGCGTCGTGAAGTAGACCTTGGCGTGCGACAGGTCGCGCACGACCCGCACCTCCTGGATCGTCACCTGGTGGAGACGCGGGTCACGCGCCTCGTCGCGCAGCAGCAACGCTAGCTCGCGATGGATCTCGGCACCGACGCGCTCTTCGCGACCGTATTCCTGCATGTCGACGATGCCCCGCGGTTCAGATCTCGCGGGCCACTTCGACGCGCTCGAACACCTCGATCTGGTCGCCCGCCTTGACGTCGTTGTAGTTCTTGACGCCAATGCCGCACTCGGTGCCGGCCTTGACCTCGTTGACGTCGTCCTTGAAGCGGCGCAGCGATTCCAGCTCGCCCTCGTAGATGACGACGTTGTCGCGCAGCACGCGGATCGGATTGTGCCGCTTGACCGTGCCCTCGACGACCATGCAGCCGGCAATCGCCCCGAGCTTCGACGAGCGGAACACGTCGCGCACCTCGGCCAGGCCGATGATCTCTTCCTTGATCTCCGGCGACAGCAGGCCCGAGATGGCCTTCTTCACGTCATCGATGACCTCGTAGATGATGCTGTAGTAGCGCAGATCGAGGCCATGCTCCTCGACGACGCGACGGGCGCTGGCATCGGCGCGCACGTTGAAGCCGATGATGATCGCGTTCGACGTCACCGCGAGGTTGGCATCCGACTCGGTGATCCCCCCAACGCCGGACGCGACGACCCGCACCTTGGCCTCGTCGACGTCGATCTTCATCAGCGACTCGCGCAGGGCCTCGACCGATCCCTGCACGTCGGCCTTGACGATCAGGTTGACGTAGGCGACCTCGCCCTCGGACATCTGCGAGAACAGCTGGTCGAGCTTGGCCGCCTTCTGTTCGGCGAGGCGGGTATCGCGGTGGCGGACGCGACGCAGTTCGGCGACTTCGCGCGCCTTGCGCTCGTCGGGCAGTGCGACCATGTCGTCCCCGGCCGACGGCGCCGCTGACAGGCCGAGCACCTGGACCGGAATCGACGGGCCGGCCTCTTTCACCGAGCGCCCGTTCTCGTCGAACATCGCACGCACGCGGCCATACTCCGCGCCGGCGACGACGGCGTCACCGCGCTTCAGCGTGCCCGACTGAACCAGCACCGTCGCCACCGGGCCGCGCCCCTTGTCGAGGCTCGACTCGACGATGATGCCGCGCGCCAGGCCGTCGTGCACGGCATTGAGCTCGAGCAACTCGGACTGCAGCAGGATCGCCTCGAGCAGCTGCTCGATGCCCTCGCCGGTCTTCGCCGACACGTTGACGAACTGCACGTCGCCGCCCCAGTCCTCGGGCACGACCTCTTCGGCGACCAGCTCCTGCATCACGCGTTCAGGGTTGGCCTCGGGCTTGTCGATTTTGTTGACCGCGACAACGATCGGCACGCCGGCCGCGCGCGCGTGCTGAATCGCTTCCTTGGTCTGCGGCATGACGCCGTCGTCGGCGGCAACGACCAGGATCACGATGTCGGTCGCCTGCGCGCCACGCGCACGCATCGCCGAAAACGCCGCGTGGCCGGGCGTGTCGAGGAACGAGATCATGCCGTGTCCGGTCTGGACGTGGTAGGCACCGATGTGCTGCGTGATCCCGCCGGCCTCGCCGGCCGCGACCCGCGTCTCGCGGATATGGTCCAGCAGCGAGGTCTTGCCGTGATCGACGTGGCCCATGATCGTGACCACCGGTGCGCGCGTCTGCAGATCGCCCTGCTGCTCTTCGTCGGCCGCCGACAGGATCTCCTCTTCGACGTCCTCTTGTTTCTGCACGACTGCGGTGTGGCCCATCTCTTCGACGACCAGCATCGCCGTCTCCTGGTCGAGTGGCTGGTTGATCGTGACCATCATGCCCATCTTCATCAGCACCTTGATCAGCTCGCCGGCCTTGACCGACATGCGCTGGGCGAGATCGCCGACGGTGATGCTCTCGGGTACCTGCACATCGCGCACGACGGGCGCGGTCGGGCGCTGAAACGCGTGCTGGGAATCGCCGGCGGCGACGGCGCGCGACAGTTTGCGCGCTGCCTTGCCGGTCCGCGGTCCACGTCGTCCAGGCGCTGCGACGTGCAGTTCGCGACGGCCGTGACGACCGCGTTCCGGCCGCTCGTCTTCGTCGCCGCGATGCCGTTTGCCCTTCTTCGACGGCTTGTCACCGGCCTTGCGTTGATCGGCCTCCTGCTGCGCCTTGCGCTGGCGCTCGGACTCCAGACGCGCCTGCTCCTCGGCCTGCTGGCGCTGCTGTTCCTCGGCAGCCTGGCGGTTCTCCTCCGAACGGCGCTGCTCTTCCTCGGCCTCGCGGCGGCGCGCCTCTTCGGCGCGGCGCCGCGCCTCGACCTCTTCCTCGACCTCGCGCCGCTGCGCCGCCTGCTCGGCGAGTGCCCTCTTGGCCTCCTCGGCCTGGCGCAGCAACTCCTCCTGCTGCGATGCATCGACAACCGCTTCCTCAGTGCGCTTGATCACGGTGCGTTTGCGCCGCACCTCGACGCTGACCGTCTTGGCGGTACGCGCCGCGGCGCGCGCGGTCGCACGACCGCTCGCCGGCTGGTGCAGTTCGGTCGTGGTCTTGCGCTTGAGCGCAATCTTGCGCGCGCCGCCCGCGCCCGCGGCCGCCGTGCTCGACTCGCTCTTGCCGTGGCTGCGCCGCAGGTGGTTGAGCAGGTCGATCTTCTCCTGCTCGGTGATGATGTCTTCTGCACTCTGCTTGGCGATGCCCGCATCGCTCAACTGCTTGAGCAGGCGATCGACCGGTATCCCGACGTCGGATGCGAGTTGGCTGACCGTAACTTCACTCATCTTCGATACCCTTTACTCGGCGCTCTCGGCAAACCACGGAGCCCGCGCCGTCATGATCAGCTGACCGGCCCGTTCCTCGTCCATGTCGTCTATTTCCATGAGCTCGTCGACCGACTGCTCGGCGAGGTCTTCCATGCTGACGACGCCGCGCGAAGCCAGTTGATAGGCCAGTTTGCGGTCCATGCCGTCCATGCCGAGCAGGTCCTCGGCCGGCTCGACGTCGCCGAGCACCTCCTCCTTGGCGATTGCGCGCGTCAACAGCGCGTCCTTGGCGCGGCTCTGCAGCTCCTCGACGATCTCGGCATCGAACTCCTCGATCGCATTCATCTCGGCCGGATCGACGTAGGCGATCTCCTCGATGTTCGTGAAACCTTCCTGGACGAGGATCGCTGCGACCTCCTCGTCGACATCCAGCGATTCCATGAAGTGCTCGATATAGCCCTGGGCCTCAACCTCGCTCTTCTCTGCCGCCTGTTCCTCGCTCATGACATTGAGCTCCCAGCCGGTCAGCTGGCTCGCCAGGCGCACGTTCTGGCCACCGCGACCGATCGCCTGCGACAGGTTCTCGTCTTTCACGGCGATGTCCATGCTGTGCGTTTCCTCGTCGACGACGATCGACGTCACGTCGGCCGGCGACATTGCGTTGATGACGAACTGCGCAGGGTTCTCGTCCCACAGGATGATGTCGACGCGCTCGCCGCTGAGTTCGTTGGACACCGCCTGCACGCGCGATCCGCGCATGCCGACACAGGCGCCGACCGGGTCGATGCGCGGATCATGTGAGCGCACGGCGATCTTGGCGCGCAGGCCCGGATCGCGTGCCGCACCGATGATCTCGATCAGGCCCTCGCCGACCTCGGGGACCTCGAGCTTGAACAGTTCGATCAGCAGGTCCGGAGCCGTCCGCGACACGAACAACTGCGGCCCACGCGGCTCGGAACGCACGTCGTACAGGTAGCCGCGCAGCCGGTCGCCGGCGCGCGCCGCCTCTTTCGGAATCACGTCGGCCTTCGGTACCAGGGCCTCGGCGTTGTTGCCCAGATCGAGCACGATGGTGCCGCGATCGGCGCGCTTGACGATGCCGGTGATCAGCTCGCCGACGCGGTCCTGGAACGCCTCGACGACCTTGGCGCGCTCGGCCTCGCGCACCTTCTGCACGATGACCTGCTTCGCCGTCTGCGCAGCGATGCGGCCGAACTCGATCGACTCGATCTCGTCTTCGACGTAGTCACCGGCCTCCAGTTTCGGGTCGTCGGCCTGCGCCGCCGACAGCGTGATCTCGGTGATCGGATTCTCGAGGACCGGCGTCTCGGCATCGTCGACGACCAGCCAGCGCCGGAATGTCTCGTAGTCGCCCGACTCGCGATCGATGGCCACGCGCACCTCGATCTCGCCGCCATTCTTCTTCCGCGTCGCCGACGCCAGCGCGGCCTCGATCGCTTCGAAAATAATCTCTTTCTCGACGCCTTTTTCGTTCGAAACCGCATCGACAACGAGCAAGATCTCTTTGTTCATCGCTTCGCCTTCTGCCTAATACTCCGGGACCAGCCTTGCCGACGCCACCTGCGCAAACGGCAACCTGACCGGCTCGCCCTCAACCCGCATCACGACCTCATCGCCTTCGACCGCCTCGATGACGCCCTTGTAATTGCTGCGACCGTCCAGTGCGTGTCGCAGCTTTACCCGCGCAACCGCGCCGACAAAGCGCTCGAAATGCGCCAGCTCGAACAGCGGCCGGTCGAGCCCCGGCGACGAAACCTCGAGCGCGTACTCGCCGCGGATCGGGTCTTCGACATCGAGCACCCCGCTGACCTGGTGGCTGACCCGCTCGCAGTCTTCCAGGTCGATACCCTGCGCACTGTCGATGTAGACGCGCAGCAGGTGACCGGCCTTCGGACGCGACAGGTACTCGACCCCGACCAGTTCGTAGCCGAGCGCTTCGATCGCGCCGCGGACCATTGCCGTCACCTCCGGAGGCGCTTTCTGCATGCTCCTCGCACCCCAGCCGGCCACATCGCTGCGCCGGTCCAAAAACGAAAAAATGGGCCCGAGGCCCATTCCTGAATCGCGCTGTCGGCACCCCTTCGGCGCCGCAGACGCTGACTACAAAAAAACCCCTAACCGGGGTCTTCAGGAAGCGGCCCCAGCGCGAACCGCCTCTGTCGCCAGCCGATCGAGCTTTTGACAGCGCCCGAAGTCTACCAGATTCTCATTTGCGGTCAAAGGCCCCGCGGCCGCTAGTGGACGTGGGGGTTGCCATCGCCATCGCGCCGCACCGGCTCGGCACGCCGTGCGGCCTCGACCAGCCGCCTGGCGGCGTCGAACTCGGCGTCCGGCATCTGGGCCGCGACCGTCTGGCGCAGAATCTCGGCGTCGCTGTCCCCCTGGTCGAGCGCCCGCGTCAGCCAGAAATAGGCCTGCACCAGGTCCACATCGACACCGCGGCCCTCGGCATAGATCAGGCCGGCGGCGTATTGCGCGTCGACGTCACCCTGCTCGGCCTCGGCGATCAGGCGCGCCGCGGCCTCCGGGTCGTTGCGTAGCAGGTTGAGTCCGGTCAGGTCGGCCATGGCGTCCACCCCCGGGCCGCGCCCGGCGACGCCCCCGCGGGGCGCCTCGGAAAGATCAGTCGAACTTCAGCATCTGCGCCATCTGCGGCGCGAGTTCGTCGGCCATGTCCTTGACGTCGCCGCCATACATCATGCCCATGACCTCGAGATTCATCATCGCGACATAGACCTTGCCGTCTGACTTCTCGTAGACCGCGATCGTGCACGGCATCATCGCCGCCAGCTGCTTGTACTCGTCTTTGACCAGCAGCTTGGCCGCCGCGAACGGCTCGCACATCTTCAACACCTGGTTCGGACCGATGTCGGTGTCGGTGATCTTCATCATGTTCTTCTGAAAGTTGACCTTCCATTTCTTCGGCACCTTCCAGCCGAGGTCCTTGGCGTTGGCCTCGATGCGCTCGAGCGTCTCCTCGAAGCCGAGCGGGCTGACCACCTCGACGAGCATCTTGAAGTCCATCGGGCCGCCCTTGTGCCCATCCGCCACCGCCGGCGCGGTTGCCAGGGACGTGGCCGCGAGCAGCACGGCGCCGAACAGCGAAGCGAGTGGTCGTTTCATTTGGTCTCTCTCCCGGATGTTTGGTCTGCAACGACAGGCGCCAGACTGCGTACGGCGTTGCGATCGGCCGCTCACGCCCGATTGCCGCTGTCCTCGGCGAACCCCTTCGTCTGCGCTTTTTTGATAGCCGCGCCGTGCTTATACCACAGAACGAGAGCTGCCGACCTTGACCCCAATCCGCCGATCTCGGCGGTCGGTCGGTCGGTCGTCTGCGCGTCGTGACCTGGTGCGCGACAACATCCGACGCCGGCTGCCATCACAGCGGCCTACCCTCCAGAACCGGCTGTCGCCGGGCCGATGCCGGTGCACGGCATGGCGCACGACTTTTGTCGCTTCGACTGCATCACGGAGTGCGCGAAGGCATCGACGGCGGATTTGACGACGCGCCGACCACGTTGGTGCATCGCAGCGCCGACATGCGTGCGACGGCTCGACTGCCGGCACCGCTGCGCGCTGGGGCGAGCGCCGGGCAAACGCTGGCGCTGGCCACGGCGACCCGCGCCCGCGTTGCCCAGGGTTGGGCTGGACGAAGCCGGGACGGCCGGCGCGGAGACGCCGCGGCCGGGCACCGATCGTTGATGTCCCTGCAAATGCAGGGCAAAATGCCGGGACATCGCGAACACAACAACTGTTCACGCCAAATAAGAGCGATCGCACCACCCGCGCGCTACGCCGCGCGTACGGCACGGAAATATGGCGTTTACCTGGGGCGAGATCAAAGAACCGGTGATTTGTTTCGCTAGACTGGGCGGCCAGCCTCGGGCAAGTAATCTGGATTTTGGCGCTGATCGATGGATCAGCATTCGACGAATAGCCCGGCTCCGGCCGAGGCGACAACTCAATAATCCGTTCCATTCCATTGAGAGACCAGGAGGAAACATGAGCTGCAAGAAAAAAGCGCTTGTCGCGCTGATCGGCTCTATCTTCATGGCCGGTGCCTCGACCGCACTGGCCGGACCGAGCGCCAAGGCCATGGCAGACACCTGTGCCGGCTGCCATGGCACCGACGGCCAAAGCGTTGGCCCCGCGTCGCCGAACCTCGCCGGCATGTCGGCGGTGTATTTCATCGATTCGATGACGGCATTCAAGAACCTCGAGAAAGGCGCCTGGAGCGGCGAAGATGCCCGCCCGGCGACCATCATGAACCGTATCGCCAAGGGCTACACCGACGAGCAGATCGAGGCGATGGCGGAGTACTTCGCGGCGATGCCGGTGTACAAGGCCGACGTGCCGCACGATGCGGCCAAGGCCAAGAAGGGCGCGGCGGTCTACGACAAGGCCTGCTCCAAGTGTCACGACGAGAACGGCGCACTGGCGGATGACGATTCCGGCATCCTCGCCGGTCAGTGGCTGCCATGGATGCAGTACTCGATGCAGGACTTCATCAGCGGCAACCGCGAAATGCCGAAGAAGATGAAAAAAGAGGTCAAGAAGCTCAGCGACGAAGAGATCGAGGCCTCGCTGCACTTCTTCGCCAGCCAGAAGTGACCAGGAGGATAGATAACAATGGCTAATTTCACTCGCAGAAAGTTTCTCCAGGCTACCGGCGGCGCCGTCGCAGTCAGCTCGATCGGCTTCCCGGCCATCGTCGGCGCGGCCAGCAAGAAGGTCGTGATCGTCGGCGGCGGGGTCGCCGGCGCGACCGCGGCCAAGTACATCCGCATGGCGGATTCGTCGATCGACGTCACGCTGATCGAACCGAACACCGAGTACTACACCTGCTTCATGAGCAACGAGGTGCTTTCGGGGCACCGCAAGCTGGACTCGATCCGTGTCACCTACGACGGCCTGAAGGGCCACGGCGTCACCGTCGTCCACGACACCGTCACCGACATCGACGCGGCCGGCAAGAAGGTCATGACCGCCGGCGGCAAGACGATGGCCTACGACCGCTGCATCGTCGCGCCGGGCATCTCGTTCAAAGACAACATCGAGGGCTACGACGCCGCCGCGATGGAGGCCATGCCGCATGCGTGGAAGGCCGGCAACCAGACCGTGCTGCTGCGCAAGCAGCTCGAGGCCATGCCGGACGGCGGCGTCGTCGCGATCGCCGCGCCGCCGAACCCGTTCCGCTGCCCGCCGGGGCCGTACGAGCGTGCGTGCCAGATCTCGATGTACCTGCAGGCCAAGAAGCCCAAGTCCAAGCTGATCATCTTCGACAGCAAGAACAAGTTCTCGAAGTTCGGCCTGTTCAAGCAGGCGTTCGAGCGTCATCACAAGGGGACGATCGAATGGGTCAGCGCCGACAACGGCGGCAAGGTGACCCGCGTGGACGGCGGCAGCAATACCCTGTACGTCGGCGATACCGCGCACAAGGTCGACGTTGCCAACGTCATCCCGGCGCAGCAGGCCGGGGCGATCGCGATCAAGGCCGGCCTGACCGACGATTCCGGATGGTGCCCGATCGACGGTCGGTCCTTCGAATCGACGCTGCAGAAGGGTGTCCACGTCATCGGCGACGCGTCGATTGCCAAGCCGCTGCCGGAGTCCGGCTAC
>JAAUYD010057092.1_pt1 | contig 18627 bp, 8 predicted proteins | sample 7278101 | NCBI WGS metagenome assembly JAAUYD01 (sample SAMN14350128, study PRJNA611818) | marine sediment metagenome | isolation source: surface marine sediment (0.6m) | place: French Polynesia: Moorea | collected 2018-08
GCAGACGCGCATCATGATGCAGCCCGACACGACGAGGGGTGCCGTCGCGAAGCCGTACTCCTCGGCGCCGAGCAGCGCCGCGATGGCGACGTCGCGGCCGGTCTTCATCTGACCGTCGGTCTGCACGACGATGCGGTCGCGCAGCCCGTTCAGTAGCAGCGTCTGCTGCGTCTCGGCGAGGCCGAGCTCCCAGGGGCCACCGGCGTGCTTCAGCGACGTGAGCGGCGACGCCCCGGTGCCGCCGTCGTGGCCGGAGATCAGCACCACGTCGGCCTTCGCCTTCGAGACGCCGGCGGCGACGGTGCCGACGCCCATCTGGGCGACGAGCTTGACGTGGACGCGCGCTTCGGGGTTGGCGTTCTTGAGATCGTGAATCAGCTGCTTGATGTCCTCGATCGAGTAGATGTCGTGGTGCGGCGGCGGGCTGATCAGGCCCACGCCGGGCGTCGAGTGCCGCGTCTTCGCGATCCACGGGTAGACCTTGCCGCCGGGCAGCTGGCCACCCTCACCGGGCTTGGCGCCCTGCGCCATCTTGATCTGGATGTCGTCGGAGTTCGTGAGGTATTCGGCGGTCACGCCGAAACGGCCCGACGCGACCTGCTTGATCGACGAGCGCCGGGTCGGGTCGTAGAGCCGGTCGGGGTCCTCACCGCCTTCGCCGGTGTTCGACTTGGCACCGAGCTGGTTCATCGCCTTCGCCAGCGTCTCGTGCGCTTCGGCCGAGATCGAGCCGTACGACATCGCGCCGGTCGAGAAGCGCTTGACGATCTCGCTGACCGGTTCGACCTCCTCGATCGGGACCGGGCCGCGCCCGACCGTGGCCGGGTCCTTGAACTGGAAGAGCCCGCGCAGGGTCGCCAGGTTCCTGGACTGGTCGTCGACCCGTTCGGAGTACTCCTTGAAGACGTCGTAGCGACCGGCGCGGGTGGCGTGCTGCAGCTTGAAGACGGTCTCGGGGTTGAACAGGTGGTACTCGCCCTCGCGCCGCCACTGGTACTCGCCACCGAGCTCGAGCTTGCGGTGGGCACGTCCTTCGGGCCGGGCGGGATTGGCGACCGAGTGCCGCATCTTGATCGCCGCCGCGAGCTCGTCGAGGCCGACGCCGCCGAGCCGGCTCACCGTGCCGGTGAAGTACTTGTCGACGAGCTCGTCGCCGAGGCCGATCGCCTCGAAGATCTGGGCACCGGTGTACGAGGCGACCGTCGAGATGCCGATCTTCGACATCACCTTCAGCACACCCTTGCCACACGCCTTGATGTAGCTCTTGATCGCCTGCTGCGGGTCGAGGCCGCGCATGCCGTGCAGGCCCTCGGAGATCAGATCCTCGATCGACTCGAACGCGAGGTACGGGTTGATCGCGCCGGCGCCGTACCCGATCAGCAGTGCCATGTGGTGCACCTCGCGGGCGTCGCCGCACTCGACGACCAGGCCGACCTTCGTGCGCTGCTTGGTGCGCACGAGATGGTGGTGCACCGCCGACGTCAGCAAGAGCGACGGGATCGGCGCGTCGACCGAGTCCGCGTTGCGGTCCGACAGCACGATCACCCGGGCGCCCTGCTCGATCGCCGTCGACACCTCCCGGAAGATCGCGTCGAGCGCCCGCGCGAGCGCGTCGCCGCCGCCGTCGACCCGGTACAGGCCGCGCACCACCCAGGCGGTCAGGCCGGGGAACTGACCGTCGTCGTTGGCGTGGATGATCTTGGCGAGCTCGTCGTTGTCGATGATCGGGAACGGCAGCGCGAGCTGGCGGCAGCTCTCGGGGCCCGGCGCGAGCAGGTTGGCCTCGGGCCCGATCGTCGACGCGACCGCCGTCACGACCTCCTCGCGGATGGCGTCGAGCGGCGGGTTCGTGACCTGCGCGAAGAGCTGCGCGAAGTAGTCGAACAGCAGCCGCGGCCGCTCGGACAGCACGGCGATCGGCGTGTCGGTGCCCATCGACCCGATCGGCTCCTTGCCGTCGCGGGCCATCGGGGCGACGATGATCTTCAGCTCTTCATGGGTGTAGCCGAACATCTGCTGGCGTCGCAGCACGCTGTCGTGGCTGAACACGACGTGCTCGCGCTCGGGCAGGTCGTCGAGCTCGACGATGCCCTGCTCGACCCACTCGCCGTAGGGGTGCTCGGCGGCGAGCTGCTTCTTGATCTCCTCGTCGTCGACGATGCGACCCTCGCGGGTGTCGATCAGGAACATCTTGCCGGGCTGCAGGCGGCCCTTGCTGACGACCTTCGCCGGCTCGACCTCGATCACGCCGACCTCGGACGCCATGATCACCAGGTCGTCGTCGGTGACCCAGTACCGGCTCGGACGGAGACCGTTGCGGTCGAGCACCGCGCCGATCACCTCGCCGTCGGTGAACGTCACACTCGCCGGGCCGTCCCACGGCTCCATCACGCTGGCGTGGAAGCGGTAGAACGCGCGACGGTCGTCGTCCATCTCGTCGGCGTTCTCCCACGCTTCGGGGATCATCATCAGCACGGCGTGGTGCAGGGGTCGGCCGCCGAGGTGGAGCAGCTCGAGGGCCTCGTCGAACCGAGCCGTGTCGGATGCACCCGGCGTACAGATCGGGAAGGCGCGTTCGAGGTTGTCGAGGTGCGGGCTCTCGGCCATGGCCTCGCGAGCCCGCATCCAGTTCTGGTTGCCCTGCACCGTGTTGATCTCGCCGTTGTGGGCGACGTACCGGTACGGGTGCGCCAGCGGCCACGACGGGAACGTGTTGGTCGAGAAGCGCGAGTGCACGAGCAGCAGCGCACTCTCGATCCGCTCGTCGGTGAGGTCGAGGAAGAACGCACTCAGCTGCGGCGTCGTGAGCATGCCCTTGTAGACCATCGTGCGCGCCGACAGCGACGCGAAGTACGAGTCGAGCTCGCCGGTGAGCTCGTGTTCGGTGCGCTTGCGGGCGACGAACGTGCGCCGGTCGAGCGCCAGCCCCGACTCGCCGTTGGGCGAGCTGACGAACAGCTGGCGGAAGCTGGGCATCGCCGCCCGCGACGTCTTGCCGAGGCAGCTCGGGTCGATCGGCACGTCGCGCCAACCGAGGACGGTCAGGCCCTCCTCCGCCATGATCGCATCGATCTGCCCCTGCGCCTTCTCGCGGACCGGGTCCTCGGCGGGGAGGAACACGATGCCGGCGGCGTACGAACCCGCGGCGGGGAGCTCGAACTCGACAGTGGCGCGCAGCAGCCGGTCGGGCACCTGGATCAGGATCCCGGCGCCGTCGCCGGTGTCGGGCTCGGCGCCGGTGGCACCGCGGTGCTCGAGATTGGTGAGGGCGCGCAGACCGGTCTGCACCAGTTGGTTCGAGCGTTCACCCTTCATGTGCGCCACGAAGGACACACCGCAGGAGTCGTGTTCGAAACGCGGGTCGTAGAGACCCGTCGCGCGGGGATTGGTCGGCATCGGTACTTCCCAAACTGAGGGGTTCTGGCTGGAAGTCCGGGACGACGTTGGCCCGAAGAAACGCCATGTTACGCGATGGCGCGAACGAACGGAAACCCCATCGTCAACACGAATCGGCCTCTCGCTGCGGGCGATGACCGGCGACCGCACGCCGCCGGCGAAGCTGCCAGGGAGCGCAGCCGGTTGGCGACGCGCCCACGCACGAACCGTTCGGCGGAGCTCTGCCCGAAGGGGTGATCCCGTCGGCCGTACGCTCGTCGGCATGCTGCAACGTCCGCCGCCTCGGCGACGGCCGGCCGACCGGCGCGCGGACGTTCAGCGGGCCCCCGACGGCGCGGGCGCACGTGGCCGTTCGATGCAGCAGACGATCGGGAACCAGGCCACCGCGCACCTGCTGCAACGCGTTCCCGGTGACCAGGAGCCCGACGCAGGCGCAACGCCCGAGGCGACGGCGGGTGGCGGCGTCGAGGCGCCCGTGCGCTCGCCCGGCGCGAGGTTCCCACTGCACGGCACCGTTGGCCCCGACGGTGAGAACCACCCCGACGACGTCGCCGCGGTGCGGGCCCGGCTCGACGAGCTCGGCTTCGACGCGGGCGCGTGGCTGGGGCACGAGCCCGGCTACTTCGACCCCGATCTCGGCGCGGCGATCCTGGCGTTCCAGCGCGCCGAGGTCCGCGCGATGCGCCACGACGGCATCGTCACCCCGGGCGGCAGGACGCACAGCGCGCTCGCGATCGGCCGGCAGCCCGGCGCGGGCGAGCTCGACGAGGATCTCGATGCCACGGTCGACGCCAGCACGCATCCGGCGGTCGTCCACCTCCGCTCGCGGATCGCCGAGGCCGAACGGCTCCAGGCCGAGTGCGCGACGCGGTACAGCCAGGAGCAGGGCGAGGCCCGCGACCGGCTCGTGCAGGTGATCGGCGAGATCCGGGGGGAGATCGACGCACTGGCCGATTCGGATCTGCCGGCAGATCAGTTCGAATCGGTGGCGGCCTGGGGCCATCGGCGGCTCAACCGGGCGTCGCCGTACTACCTGCAGTCGACGAACGCCGACTTCCTCGACGAGCCCGGGTCGGGGACCCGGACCTGCAACCTCACGTGCCTCGCGATGTGTCTGGAGGCGCTCGGGGTCAGCGCCGCCGACTACTCCGGCGACCGCGAGGTGCTGCGCGAGATCCGGGGGCACGGCGGCAACGCCGCCGGCGACTACGACTACGAGTTGGCCTTCGACCGCGCCAAGGACGTCGTCGGCGACGACGACATCGACGGGCTGCGGTTGCCCGACTTCCTGCAGCTCGTCTTCGTCGGACGCCTCATGGGACAGGGCATGGACCTCATGGCCGCCGCGAGGAAGGGCTACGACGACATCCTCGACCTCGGCACGCTCGCCACGGTGGCGCGCCTCTTCGGTGTGTCCGCCTACGCGCGACCGGTGGGGCTCGGGTCGCGTGACGCCGACCTCCGCCAGCGCCACGTCGACGTGTTCGGTGGGCTCCTCGATCAGGGCAAGCAGGTGATCGCCGGCGTCGGCGGCCACTTCGTGAAGATCGAGAACATCGAGGACGACGGGCTGGTCATCAACGATCCGGCGACCAGCCGCCGCAGCGACGAGAAGATCCCGTGGCCCGACACCGCCGGCTTCGTCAAGTCGATCATGGTCGTCGGCTGACGGCCATCTCACCGACCGACCGCGTCGCGCCGGCGAGGTGGGCCGAGCCCGCGGGGCTCGCAGCGTCGAAGCAACGGCGCCGGGGTGCCGTGGCGGAGACGGCGAACTCGGCCAGGCGACGCCGATCCCGGCTGTGTCCTACGTGAACTCGGGCGCTCGCTTCTCCATGTTGGCGGCGATCGCCTCGACCTGGTTCGGCTGCCCGATCAGCCCGCCGATCACACGGCGCTCCTCGGCGAACTGCTCGGCCGCGCCGTCGGTGAACAGCCGGTTGAAGAGGTGCTTTGCACCGCGCACGCCCTCGGGATTGCGGGCGGCGATCTCGGAGGCGAGCGCCATCGCATCGTCGTGGGGCGTCTCGCTCAGCCGGGTGACGAGGCCGAGCTCGTGGGCCTCGCGCCCGTCGATCATCCGCGCCGTGTAGGTGAGCTCGCGGGCGATGTCGCTGCGGACGAGGCGCGACAGCATCAGCGTGCCCGTCATGTCGGGTGTGATGCCCCAGTGCAGCTCGCGCACCGACCACTTCGTGTCGGGATGGGCGACTCGGATGTCGGCACCGAGGGCGATCTGCAGGCCACCGCCGAGCGCGTGACCGTGGACGGCGGCGATCACCGGCACCTCGAGCTCTTGCCAGACCCAGCAGATCTGCTGACCGAGATGGGTGATGCGGCCGTCGGGGAGGTCACCGGGGTTGCCGCGCTCGTCGGACCTGCCTGCACCGCCACCGGCCATGTCGCCGAAGATCGAGAAGTCGAGGCCAGCGCAGAACGACTCGCCCTCACCGCACAGGACCACGACGCGGACACCGTCGGCCGCCTTGAGCTGCTCGCCGGCGTCGGCGATCGCCGCGAACTGCTCGCGGTCCAGTGCGTTGCGCTTGTCGGGACGATTGAAGCGCACCTCGGCGATGCCGTCGGAGATGGTGACGATGACACGATCGGACATCTGCCGATTGTCGCAGGTGGCGTGCCGGCGACTCCTGCCGAGGCGGGCCGACGGATGGCGACGGTTCCCGCACGGCAGGTCTGGCGGTCCCGAAGCTGGGGGCCCACCGGCCCTATGTCCGGATGAACGCCGGCCGCAGAATGGGGTTGATCCGCGTCAGGAGGCCCCCCATGCGCCCGCACTTCCTCACCGCTCTGTTCGCCCCGACGTCGGTAGCGATGTTCGGCGCCAGCGACGCAGCGGACTCGGTCGGCCAGGTCGTGTTCCACAACCTGCTCGAGGGCGGCTTCGACGGCGACATCTACGCGATCAACCCGAACCGCGACGAGGTGCAGGGCCAGCGGGCCTACCCCGATCTCGACGCGATCGGGCAGCCGATCGACCTCGCGATCGTGGCCACGCCCGCCGCCACCGTCCCGGCGATCGTCGAGCAGTGCGGCGCGCACGGCGTCAGGGCCATGATCGTGCTGTCGGCGGGCTTCCGCGAGGTCGGCGACGCCGGACGGGCGCTCGAGGAGGCCGTGCGTGACGCCGCCCGCTCGCACGGCATCCGGTTCCTCGGACCGAACTGCCTCGGTCTGATCCGGCCGAGCATCGGACTCAACGCGACGTTCGGCAACAACGTCGCCGCCGAGGGCCGCATCGCGCTCGTCTCGCAGTCGGGGGCGCTCTGCACGTCGATCCTCGACTGGGCCGAGCAGCGCGACGTCGGCTTCTCGGCGGTGGTGTCGACGGGCATCGCGGCGGATCTCGACTTCGGCGACGTGCTGGACTACCTGGCCGCCGACCCGAAGACCGACAGCATCATCCTCTACATCGAGGGCCTGCAGGACTCGCGACGGTTCATGAGCGGGCTCCGAGCGGCTGCGCGCATCAAGCCTGTGGTGGCGATCAAGGCGGGCCGCCACTCCGAGGGAGCGGCGGCGTCGATGTCCCACACCGGGGCGATCGTCGGCGGCGACGAGGCGTTCAACGCCGCCCTCGCCCGATCCGGCGTGGTCCGGGTCGAGACGATCAGCCAGGTGTTCGCGGCGGCCGGCACGCTGTCGTCGCGGTACCGCTCGAGCGGTGAGCGGCTGGCGATCGTCACCAACGCCGGGGGCCCTGCCGTCCTCGCCGCCGACCACGTCCCCGAGGTCGGGCTCCGCCTCGCCGAGCTCGGCGACGACTCGGTCGCCGCCCTCGACCGGGCACTGCCGGCCACCTGGTCCCGCCGCAACCCCGTCGACATCATCGGCGACGCGGGCCCGGATCGCTACCGGCATGCGATCGACATCTGCCTCGACGATCCGGCGGTCGACAGCGTGCTCGTGATCCTCACCCCGCAGGCGATGACACGCCCCGACGACGTCGCGGCGGCCGTCGTCGAGGCGGCCGAGCACCACCACAAGCCGATCATCACGTCGTGGATGGGCGGACGGCAGGTCGGCGCGGCGAGGACGCTGTTCCAGCGCGCCGGGATCCCGACGTTCAACACGCCCGAAGCCGCCGTCGACGCCTGCCAGTACCTCTCCGCCTACACGGCCAACCAGGCCATGCTGCTCCAGACGCCCGGGCGACTCCCCCGAGATCACGCCGAGCCCGACGTCGAGGCCGCTCGGCTCGTCATCGAGAGCGCGCTGAACGAGAAGCGCGAGGTCCTCACCGAGCCCGAATCGGTCGCACTGCTCGGTGCGTTCAACATCCCGACCGTCCGCAACGGTGTGGCGCGAACGCCGGAGGAAGCGCTGATCCTCGCCGTGTCGATGGGGTTCCCGGTGGCGATGAAGATCCACTCCGAGGACATCTCGCACAAGTCCGACGTGGGCGGCGTGAAGCTGAACATCCGCAGCGCGGCCGACATCCGGGGCAACTTCCGCGAGCTCATCGACCGTGTCCGAGAACGGCGGCCGGAGGCCGATCTGCTCGGCGTGACGATCGAGAAGATGCACCGCACGACGAGCGGCCGCGAGGTCATGGTCGGCGTCATCAACGACCCGGTCTTCGGGCCGGTCATCAGCTTCGGTACCGGCGGCACCTGGGTCGAGGTGATGCAGGACGCAGCGGTCGCACTCCCCCCGCTCAACGATCGCCTTGCGCGCGAGCTCGTCGGACGTACGAGGATCGCGCGTGCGCTGGGCGAGTTCCGCAACATGCCCGCCGCCGACGTCGACTCACTCGTCGATGTGCTCTTGCGGGTGTCGAACATGGCCTGCGAGCTGCCGTGGTTGCGCGAGATGGACATCAACCCGCTCATCGTCGACCAGCACGGCAGCGTCGCGGTCGACGCGCGAATCGTCGTCGGCGTGCCGAGGCCGTCGGCCGACGCCTACGCCCACATGGCGATCCACCCCTACCCCTCCGACCTGCGGACGATGTTCCAGCTCCCCGACGGCCGCGACGTGACGATCAGGCCGATCCGGCCCGAGGACGCCGAGATCGAGCAGGACTTCATCCGCAACCTGTCGAGCGAGGCGAAGTACTTCCGCTTCATGCATGCGATCCACGAGCTGACGCCGCGGATGCTGGTCCGGTTCACGCAGATCGACTACGACCGCGAGATGGCGCTGATCGCCGTCACCGACGAAGGCGGCGCCGAGGTCGAGCACGGCGTCGTCCGGTACGTCACCAACCCCGACCGCAACAGCTGCGAGTTCGCGCTGGTGGTCTCCGACGAGTTCCAGGGCCACGGCGTCGGCCGCCGGATGCTCCAGCGGCTGATGGAGATCGCCCGCTCCCGCGGGCTCGACACGATGGAGGGCGAGGTGCTGGCGACCAACCGCCGGATGCTCGACCTCGTCCGCTCGATCGGCTTCCACGAGCAGCCGGCCCCCGACGACCCGAGCATCGTGTCGGTCTCGATCGATCTGTAGGCCGATTCGGGCGCAGCCGGCTGCCAGCCCTGCGAGCACAGGCGATCCGGGCCGGCCGGCCGGCCGAGCCCGACGGAGACGACTTCAGCGCTTCTCGGCTTGCAGCGTGTAACTGTGCGGGAGCCGCTCGGGCCGGTCGGCCAGCCGGAACTCGCCGTCGCCGATGTCGATCATCTGGTCGCCCAGCGCCGGCCACGGCACCGAGTCGTGCTCCTCGAACGCCGTGATGGTCAACCCGGCGGACCAGAGCGCGTTGAAGATCTCGGCGAGGCCGTGGTTGAAGTGCACGATGTCGGGCGCCGCGAGTGGCTCGGCCTGGTCGGTGTAGGTGTCCGCTTCGCTGAACGTCACGCCCTCGGTCTCGAAGTAGGGGTACTCGAGCACGACGAGGCCGTCGGGGCGCGGGTCGTCCATCGCCCAGAGCACCGGGTGCCCCTCGCGGATGAACAGCCGACCGCCCGGGCGGAGCAGGCCGGCGACGACGTCGGCCCATCGCTCGACGCTCGGCAGCCAGCACAGCGCCCCGACGCCGGTGAAGACCAGGTCGAAGCGCTCGGCGCCGAGCACGTCGACGGCGTCGTAGACGTCGGCCTCCACGTAGTCGACGGCGGGCCCGCCATCGGCCGAGAGTCGACGGGCCACATCGAGCGCGGCACCGCTGAAGTCGAGGCCGGTGACCGTTGCGCCGAGCCGCGCCAGCGAGAGCGTGTCGGTGCCGATGTGGCACTGCAGATGGACGACGTCGAGACCGGCGATGTCACCGAGTCGGGGAACGTCGAACCGGACGACACCGGAGATCCGGGTCGGGTCGTCGACGTAGCGCGACAGGCCGTACTCGTCGCTCGCTGCGTGGTGAGGCACCCGGGATTCCCAGTTGGCGTGGTTGACGGCGCGGTAGTCGGCATCGGGCACGGGGCAATCGTCGCAGACGGGCGGGGCCGACCGGAACGAGGTTCGGCGTGTTTGGCAGACTCGGCGGATGCACCTCAACCTCTCCGCCGACGAAGTCCTCTCGACCACGCGCTCGGTACGGAAGCGCCTCGACTTCGAACGACCGGTCGAACGCGACACCGTGATGGAGTGCCTCGAGCTCGCGCTCCAGGCGCCGACCGGGTCGAACCGGCAGGGCTGGCAGTGGGTGTTCGTCGAGGACGAGGCGAAGAAGCTCGCGCTCCGCGAGATCTACCAGCAGAACTTCGACCTGTACCGCCAGATGCCGCGGCCGAGCTACGAGAGCGGCGACCCGAGGGCCGGCCGGATGGACAAGGTCATCGACTCCGCGACGTACCTGTCCGAGAACTTCGAGCGGGCGCCGCTGCTGTTGATCCCCTGCCTCGAGGGCAAGCCCGAGGCGACCGGCAGCGCCGGGTTCTGGGGGTCGCTGCTGCCGGCGGTGTGGAGCTTCATGCTGGCGTTGCGCGAGCGCGGCATGGGCTCGGCGTGGACCACGCTGCACCTGCTGAACGGTGGCGAGGAGCGAGCCGCCGACCTGCTCGGCATCCCGTTCGACCGGTACTCCCAGGCGGGCCTGTTCCCGATCGCGTACACGAAGGGCACCGACTTCAAGCTGGCCAGCCGCATCCCGGCAGCCGAGGTCGCTCACTGGGACAGCTGGTGACGCAGACCGGGTTGGTCGCCGAGGACGCCGATCAGCACGAGTTCGGCTACCGATTCGGGTGGGGCATCGCCGGGCTCCGCGCGCTCGCTCCCGCCAGCGACGTGGTGGTCGTCGTCGACGTGCTCCGGTTCACCTCGGCGGTGAGCGTTGCGACATCACGTGGCGCCGTGGTGTACCCGTACCGCTGGCGCGACGACACGGCCGCGGCGTTCGCAGCGGCGCGCGGCGCGGTGCTCGCCGGCGCGCGCGAGCACGGACCGGTGTCCTTGTCACCCACCGACCTGATGACGCTGCCGCCGGGGAGCCGCATCGTGCTGCCGTCTCCGAACGGTTCGACGCTGTCGGCCGAGGCGGTCGAGCTCGGCACACCGTTCGTCCTCGCCGGATGCCTGCGCAACGCGACGGCCACGGCACGTCGTGCGATGGTCCTCGCGAACGGCGGGCCGATCGCCGTGGTCGCCGCCGGCGAGCACTGGCCCGCCGACGCCGGTCTCCGGCCGTGCGTCGAGGACCTGCTCGGGGCGGGCGCAGTGCTCGCTGCACTCGACCCGTCGGCGGCGGTCGCGGCGCCGCGGTGCTCCCCCGAGGCCGCCGCCGCACGGTCGGCGTTCGTCGCGGCGCGTCCCTCGCTGTCCGAGACGCTCGCGGCGTCGGGCTCGGGCCGCGAGCTGGCCCGCCGCGGCTGGGCCGACGACGTCGACACGGCCGCCGCACTCGACGCAGACGGTGCCGCCTCACAGCTCGTCGACGACGCCTACGCCGCCGTGTAGCCCGACGGCGAGACCGCGACGCGGCGGGGCCGATCGGCTACAACAGGACCATGAGCATGACGCCGCCGCCACCGCCACCACCGGCGGGCGGCCCACCGGGGTATCCGCCGGGGAGTCCCTGGGGTGCCGCACCCGGGTACCAACAGGTACGCGAGCACCCCGACGGCACGACGGTGCTGGTGCTCGGCATCCTCGGGCTCGTCGTGTGCGGGCTGCTGGCGCCGTTCGCGTGGGCGAAGGGCAACCGGGCGATGCGCGAGATCGACGCGCAACCGCACATCCAGTGGTCGAACCGCGGTTCGGTGTCGGCCGGTCGGATCTGCGGCATCATCGGCAGCGTCTTGCTGATCGTGGGCGTCGCGTTCTTCGTGCTCATCATCGTCGCGGCCGCCGCGACCGCCTGAGCCGCCTGGCGCGACCCGCCTGCGGTCAGAGATCGGCCAAGACGCGTCAAGTCACCGTCAAGCGCGCCGACGGCGCCGCCGCCGCGCCTGCCGCTACGCCTCGTGCGTTTGGGAACAATGACTCTGGTGATGGCTCGGTGCGTTCGTGCAGCCTTGGACGAAATAGGCATGAAGCCGGAGGGGAGGCGCCGCCATGGCCGTGGGGCTCGATCAGGAAACGTTGGAGATGGTGCTCGATTCGATCGGCATGTACGCCGACGGTCGATTGCCCGACAAGGTGCTGCTCGAGCTCGACGCCGAGGACCGGTTCCCCGAGGACATCGTGCGTGGCATGTGCCACGACGAGCTGGGCGTCTCGCTGCTGTTCATCCCCGAGGCGTACGGCGGGATGGGCGGCGGGTCGTTCGACGTGTACCGGGTGTGCGAACGGCTGGCGGCGATCGACGTCGGCATCGCCACGGGGGTGCTCGCGACGTTCCTCGGTTCGGACCCGATCGTGTTCGGTGGCACCGACGAGCAGCAGGAGCGATGGCTCGGCAGCATCGCCGAGGACGGCCTGCTGATGGCGTACGGCGCAACCGAGCCCGAAGCCGGCAGCGACCTGGCGTCGATGAAGACGGTCGCCGAACCGGTCGTTGAGGGCGACGAGACCGTCGGCTACAAGATCTCGGGCAACAAGCAGTGGATCTCCAACGGCGGATACGCCGACATCTACACGATCCTCGCCCTCGCACCCGGTGGGCCCAGCTGGTTCGTGGTCGATCGGGGCGCCCCCGGCTTCGACCACGGCAAGCCCGAGGACAAGCACGGCATCAGGGCGTCGAACACGGCGGCGCTGTCGCTGATGGACGTCGAGGTCGGCACCGACCGGCTCGTCGGCGGCGCCGAAGGGCTCGGTCTGGCGCAGGCCCAGGCGGTGTTCGGCTACACGAGGCTCATGGTCGCCGCCTTCGGGCTCGGTGCCGGCTGGGCGGCGCTCGACCGGGCGATCCCCTACTCGGCCGAGCGCATCCAGGCCGGTGGGCCGCTGTCGGAGAAGCAGGGGTTCACCCACAAGCTGATCGTCCCGCACGTGTGCCGGCTCGAGGCATCCCGCGCCTACATCGAGCGCACGGCGACCCGCATCGACGAGGGTGAGGACCACCTCAACACCGAGGGGGCCATCGCGAAGTACCTCGCCACCGAGGCCGGCAACGCAGCAGCCGACGCGTCGATCCAGGCCCTCGGCGGCTACGGCTACACGAAGGAGTACATGGTCGAGAAGATCAAGCGCGACGTTCGCATCACGACCATCTACGAGGGCACGTCCGAGATCATGGAGATGACGATCTCGCGCGACCGCTGGCAGCAGCACCTCAAGACCCGCGGCGCCTACTACGCCGATGCCGCCGCCGAGCTCGACGCCCTGCACGCGACACACCCGGAGTGCGGCGCCGACATCGCGGCGCTGGCGCACCGTGCGCTGGCCGCCGTCATGGAGACCGCACGGGTCCACCGCCTCACCCGCAACCAGCACCTGCTCTTCCGGCTCGGCGAGCTGATCGCCTACGTCGAGTGCGCGGGCGAGCTCGCCCGCCGTGCCGCTCGGTCGGCAGACGGTCAGCTCTCGCCGAAGGCGAACGAGCGGCTCGACGCCGTCGGGCTCGCGACGGCGAGCCGCGTCTTCGCCCGTGACGCAGCCCGGCGGGTCGCGCAGGACGGCGTCGCCCAGGTCATGGGAGCCGCTGCCGCCGGGACGATCAACGCCTCCGAGCTCTCCGCAGCGGTCGGCGTCGACTCGATCCTCGCCGCCCAGCACGGGCTCGCCGACGACATGGACGCCGTCGCAACCGCTGTCTACGCCACTGTGGCCTGACGCGCTCACCACCCCCCGCAACGACAACCGACCCATCGATCCAGCTGGAGCGCACACATGCCCAACAGCAAGCAGCGGGCCATCGCCATCGTCGGCGTCGGCGCCGTCCTCCCCGACGCCCCCGACGCACCCACGTTCTGGGAGAACCTCAAACAGGGTCGCTACAGCATCAGCGAGGTCGACACGGAGCGCTGGGACCCCTCCCTCTACTTCGACGACGACCGGCAGGCGACCGGCAAGACGTACTCGAAGATCGGCGGGTGGGTGAAGGACTTCGAGTGGAAGCCGCTGGAGTGGCGGTTGCCGATCCCGCCGAAGGTGTCGGACGCGATGGACCGGACGCAGAAGTGGGCGGTCAAGGCGGCGCGTGAGGCGTTGCTCGACTACGGCTACCCCGACCGTGCGCTCGACACCGACCGCACCGCCGTGGTGATCGGCAACGCGATGGGCGGCGACCTCCACTACCACACCGCGCTGCCGGTCTACCACGTCGAGTTCGCGGACGAGCTCGAGAAGTCGCCGGCGTTCGCCGGGCTGCCTGCGGAGACGCGCCAGGCGATCCACGACGAGTACCGCACGGGGATCCACAACCGGTTCCCCGGCATCAGCGAGGACACCATGCCAGGCGAACTGGCGAACATCATCGCCGGTCGCATCGCCAACCTGTTCAACCTGCACGGTCCGAACTTCACCACCGACGCCGCGTGTGCATCGGCGATGGCTGCGGTCGACGCGGCGATCGAGGGCCTCGAGGAAGGCGACTTCGACGCCGTGATCACCGGTGGCGTCGACGCCAACATGAGCGCCAGCACGTTCGTGAAGTTCTGCAAGATCGGCGCGCTGTCCGCCACCGGTACCCGGCCGTACGGCAACGGCGCCGACGGCTTCATCATGGGCGAGGGGGCCGCGCTGTTCGTGCTCAAGCGGCTTGAGGACGCGGAGGCGGCGGGCGACCGGATCTACGCCGTGATCCGAGGACTCGGCGGCGCGAGCGACGGCAAGGGCAAGGGCATCACCGCGCCCAACCCGGTCGGCCAGACGCTCGCCGTGCAGCGGGCATGGCGCAACGCCGGGCTGGTACCCGGACCCGCGACCTACATCGAGGGGCACGGCACATCGACGAAGGTCGGCGACGTGGTCGAGGTGAACGGCATCACCGACGCGTTCTCCGACCTGGACCTCCCGATCGGCTCGATCCCGCTCGGCTCGGTGAAGTCGAACATCGGCCACCTCAAGGGCGCAGCCGGCGCGGCCGGCATGCTCAAGGTCGCCCTGTCGCTGCACCACAAGACGCTGCCACCGTCGCTCGGCGCGACCGATCCGAACCCGAACATCGACTTCGGCTCCTCACCGCTCGCCGTCAACACCGATCTCACCGAGTGGAAGACGACCGGCGACCAGGTCCGGGCCGGCGGCGTCAGCGCGTTCGGGTTCGGTGGCACGAACTTCCACGCCGTCCTCGAGGAGTACGTCCCCGGGCGCATCGAGAGCAACGGCGGCAGCGCGTCGATCGCCGTGAGCGCGCCGAGCGCGGTCCGTGAGGCCGACGAGATCAAGACGCCGCTGCGAGGAGCGCTCGTGATCGGCGACCGCGACGAGTCCGCGGTCCTCGAACGCCTGCGCGCCGTGCAGGCCGAGGCCGCGGCAGGCCGGGCGCCCGAACCCGGCGCACCTGCCCAGGACGATCTCGACGCCGAAGTGCGAATCGCGATCGACTACGGCGACGCCGACGAGCTCGCAGCGCGAGCGGCGAAGGCAATCGCCGCGTTCGAAGGCGCCAACCCGGCCGCCTGGAAGCTGCTGCGGAACCAGGGGGTGTTCCTCGGCCGCGGTGCACCCCATCAGGTCGCGTTCCTCTACACGGGCCAGGGCTCCCAGTACGTCAACATGCTGGCCGACCTTCGCGCCGCGGAGCCGATCGTCGCCCGCGGCTTCGCCGAGGCGGACGCGGTCATGGAGCCGATCCTCGGCCGGCCGCTCACCGAGGTGATCTTCGTCGACCCGTCCGACGACGCCGCACTCGCCGAAGCCGACGAGCAGCTCCGCCAGACCGAGATCACGCAGCCGGCGGTCCTGACCGTCGACCGCGCCCTGACCGAGGTCCTCGGCGCGTACGGCATCCACGCCGACATGGTGATGGGCCACTCGCTCGGCGAGTACGGCGCGCTCGTCGCCGCGGGAGCGCTGCCCTTCGCGCACGCGCTCGAGGCGGTTGCCGCCCGCGGCCGCGAGATGGCCAACGTCTCGGTCGACGACAACGGTCTGATGGCCGCCGTCTTCGCTCCGCTCGACGAGATCGAGCGCACGATCGACGCCACGGACGGCTACGTCGTCGTCGCCAACAACAACAGCTCACAGCAGGCGGTCATCGGGGGCGCGTCCGCCGCCGTGCAAGCGGCGGTCGACGCGCTGTCGGCCGCCGGCCACACCGCCGTGTTGCTCCCGGTCAGCCACGCCTTCCACACCGCGATCGTGGCGCCGGCGGCCGAGCCACTCAAGGTGGTGCTCGGCCGGCTCGACCTCGAGACGCCGCACATCCCGATCGTCGCCAACGTCGACGGCGAGTTCTACCCCAGCGGGCCGGCGGTCGTGCCGGAGATGATCGAGATGCTCGGCCGCCAGGTCGCCTCCCCGGTCCAGTTCATCAAGGGCCTGAACACCCTGTACGACGCGGGCGCCCGTACGTTCGTCGAGGTCGGACCCAAGCGGGCGCTGCACGGCTTCGTCGACGACGTGCTCGGCGAGCACGACGACATCGTCAACCTGTACACCAACCATCCCAAGGCCGGCGACGTCGTCTCGTTCAACCAGGCGTTGTGCGGTCTGTACGCAGCCGGGCACGGCGTCGGGACACGGCCGCACGAGGAGGCGCCGCCGACAACCGCGCCTGCTGCACCCGCCGCTCCCGCCAGCGCGCCGGTCGCCAGCGCTCCGGTCGCCAGCGCGGCGGCGTCGCCGCCACGTCCGGTGACCGCCGGCGGCGACTCGATCCAGCAACTCGGCGAGCTGTTCGCGAACTTCCTCGATCAGGGCTACCAGATCTACCGCGGTGCGTCCGGCGGGCAGCCCGCCGCGCAGCACGAGCCGGTGGTCGTGACCGGGGCCGCGCTCGGGCTGCCGGGCACCGAGGAGGTCTTCGACGACGCCAACATCGAGCGCCTGCTGAACGGCGAGTCGTTCATCGACGTGATCCCGGTCGATCTGCGCAACGCGATCGTCGACAAGCACATCACCAGGCTCGTGAAGAACGAGGCCGGCGGCGGCACGTTCGAGGAGATCGACTCCGCGCACGACGTCATGAAGCTGGCCGGCCGCAAGGGGCACTTCGACATCGTCGAGCAGTTCGGCCTGCCGCCCGAGCGCAAGCTCGCCCTCGACCCGGCGACCGAGCTGGCGATCGGTGCCGGCATCGACGCGTTGCGTGACGCAGGCGTCCCGATGACGATGCGGTACAAGACGACGAGCACCGGCAGCAAGCTGCCCGACGGGTGGGCGCTGCCGAGTGCACTCGCCGACGACACCGGCGTGATCTTCGCATCGGCCTTCCCGGGCGCCGACCGGATGGTCGACGAGATCACCCGCTACGAAGAGGATCGGGCCCGCCGCGCCCGGCTGCACGCGCTCGAGCACCTGCGCGACCGCATGGAGGACGACAACCCGGTGGTCGCGGAACTGGACCACATGATCCACGAGCTCGAGGTCGAGATCGAGACGCACCGGTACCAGTTCGATCGGCGCTTCCTGTTCAAGGCGCTCTCGATGGGGCACTCGCAGTTCGCCGAGCACATCGGCGCACGCGGACCCAACACCCAGATCAACTCGGCCTGTGCGTCGACGACCCAGGCGGTGGCGATCGCCGAGGACTGGATCCGCCTCGGCCGCTGCAACCGGGTGCTGATCATCGCCGGCGACGACGTCACGACCGACGTGCTGATGGACTGGGTCGGCGCCGGCTTCCTCGCGACCGGGGCGGCCGCCACCGACGAGATCGTCGAAGAGGCCGCCCTGCCGTTCGATCGGCGGCGGCACGGCATGTTGCTCGGCATGGGCGGCGCGGCGATCGTCGTCGAGGGTGCTGCCAGCGCGCGCGGTCGCGGCATCCGGCCGATCTGCGACGTGCTGAGCACCGAGACGGCCAACAGCGCGTTCCACGGCAGCCGCCTCGATGTCACGCACATCCGCGACGTGATGGAACGGCTGGTGCGGAGCGCCGAGACCAAGTGGGGCGTCGAGCGGCATGCGATGGCCGCCAGCACGGTCTTCGTGTCGCACGAGACCTACACGCCGGCTCGTGGTGGCAGCGCCCAGGCCGAGGTCGACGCGCTGCGGCACGTGTTCGGCGACAGCGCCGACCGGATCGTCGTGGCCAACACCAAGGGCTTCACCGGCCATGCGATGGGCGTCGGGATCGAGGACGTGCTGGCGGTCAAGGCGCTCGAGACCGGCATCGTGCCACCGATCGCCAACGTCAAGGAGATCGACCCCGATCTCGGCCACCTCACGTTGTCGAAGGGTGGCGCCTACCCCGTGTCGTACGCGCTGCGCCTCGGCGCGGGCTTCGGCTCGCAGATCAGCATGTCGCTGATGCGGTGGGTCCCGAACCCCGACGGGCGGCACCGCGAGCCCGACGAGCTCGGCATCGAGTACCGCATCGCCGACCATGCTGCGTGGACGGCCTGGTTGCAGTCGATCAGCGGCTACGACGGCCCCGAGCTCGAGGTCGACCACCGCGTCCTGCGCGTCCGCGACGACGGACCACCGACGCGCATCGCCGTACCGTCTCGCCCCGAAGTGGCGACGGCCCCGCCGGTGCTCACCGCACCGCCGGTGGAGACGGTCCAGCGACCGGCTCCGGCTCCTGCACCGGCAGCGACGCCGGCAGCTGCAGCGCCCGCAGCGACTCCGACTCCCGCTCCTGCCGCCGCACCAGTTGCTCCGGCTGCGCCCGAGGTGGTTGCCGACCCGGTGGAGGCGGTGGTGTTGGGGATCGTGGCCGAGCAGACCGGGTACCCGTCGGACATGTTGGACCTCGAGCTCGACCTGGAAGCCGACCTCGGCATCGACACCGTCAAACAAGCCGAGACCTTCGCCGCCATCCGCGAGCACTACGACATCGAA
>JAAUYD010039802.1_pt1 | contig 18621 bp, 19 predicted proteins | sample 7278101 | NCBI WGS metagenome assembly JAAUYD01 (sample SAMN14350128, study PRJNA611818) | marine sediment metagenome | isolation source: surface marine sediment (0.6m) | place: French Polynesia: Moorea | collected 2018-08
ACGAAATATTGTTCATCCGCGGGAAGGCCATGTCCGGCGCGCCGATCATCAGCGGCACAAACCAGTTGCCGAAACCGCCGATCAACGCGGGCATAACCATGAAGAAGATCATGATCAGGCCGTGCGCCGTCGTGAACACGTTGTAGATGTGCTTGGCAGCGTTTTCCGGGTCATCTGCCTGAGCCATATACTCAGCCACCCAGGGGAGGAATTGCAGGCCGGGCTCATGCAGCTCGATGCGCATGGCACCCGACAGGGCGCTCCCAACAAGGCCGGAAAAGATCGCGAAGATCAGGTACATCGTACCGATGTCTTTGTGGTTCGTGGAGTAGACGAACCGGCGCCATCCTGTTGGGTGATGCTCGTGATCAGCGTGTGCTGCGTCCGTTGCCATCTCTCATCCCTCTATTTAATTATCTGTCTTGTTTGAAACTCTGGCGGTCACTGCTTGGCGACCAGCTTGAAGTTGCCTGAGGTGGCAAGCTTCTTCTTATCGTCCGCCACCGCGGCCAAAAGGTCCATCTGGGCCTTCTCCACATCGTCCTCGGCAGCTTTCACCCAGGCGTCAAACTTTTCCTGGGAGACGACACGCACGGCAATGGGCATATATGCGTGCTTGATACCGCACAGCTCCGAGCACTGGCCGTAGTAGACACCCTCTCGGTCTACCTTGAACCATGTCTCGTTCAGGCGGCCCGGAATACCGTCCATCTTGGTCCCGAAGGACGGCATCGCGAAGTTGTGGATCACATCCGCCGCGGTGACGATCACCCGGACCGTCTTGCCGGCCGGAACCACCACTTCGTTATCCACAGCTAACAGCCGCGGCGCGCCCGGATCGATCTTTCTGCGTTCTGCCAGTTCTTCACCTTCCAGCATCAGCGAATCAAAGGACACATCATTGTGGTCGGGGTATTCGTAAGCCCAGTACCACTGGTGGCCGGTAGCCTTTATGGTCATGTCGGCCTGCGGGATGTCCCGCTGGAAATACAATAGGCGGAAGGACGGGATGGCGACCCCAAGAAGGATCAACACCGGAACCACCGTCCACACAATCTCGATGAATGTATTGTGCGTGGTCTTGGACGGCTCGGGATTTGCTTTCGCGTTGAATTTCAATGCCACATAAGCCAGCAAAACCAGCACGAAAACACTGATAATCGTGATCAGCCAGAGCAATCCGGTATGGAAGCTCTCGATCTTTTCCATGATCGGCGTAACGGCCTGTTGCAGACCCATCTGCCATGGTTCGGGTTGACCTATCCCCGCCGCGGCGGCAGAGCCAGCCAAAACCATAACCCCCGTCAGCGCAGCAAAACCAGTCAGTAACCGCATGCCCGCAAGCTCCCTCTTCATCCATCACAATACGACGGCTATCAAAAACGACTGAGGCCCGCTCTACCGGCCTGTCCCACATCCGCCGTGTCTAGTCGACTGAACAATCACAAACCAGAGCAGGCTGCAACGCATCGGCTCCGCGTCAAAATCGCACGCCATATCAAAAAGATGGGTCGCCCAATGCCGATCCGTTCAAAACCTCTTGAGCTTTGCGGGCCCGGCTCTCATTTTCGCCTTATTTGGCAGGGATTTAACGCGGCATACAGCGGATCAGTCCGGTGGCTAGGGAGCACGAGAAAACACGGGACCTTGAACGTCGCGGTTTTAGCGACAGATTGACACAAGCCGCAAAGCAAGGGAATTTCCTCCCCAATGTGACCGATGCCCCCGACCCGGGGGCTGGCAATCGGCTGCCGCAGGAGCTAGAACGCGTCTATTGGGGTGGAATTTTGTCGTCGCACGGCGCTGAGGATTTGCAATGACACTGAAGAGTACACTGATCAAGGGGCTATTTTTGAGCGTGGTGCTGGTGGCCTTCCAGCAGGCCGCGCTGGCTCAATCAAACAAACTGCCTGGCCCGCGGGTCAATGCCCAGCCTGGCGCGGGCGGTCCTAAAACCCCTCCCGCTCAAGTCATTGCAACGCATGGAAAATGGCAGGTTCAATGCACGGACATCCCCATAGGAGCGCCCGCTCAGGGCGGGCAGCAGCCGGCGGCAGCCGGTGGCAGCAGCGGCAAGGGAGACAAGACCGCCGCCGCCGCGGCCCAGCCCAAGACCGTGCGCCAATGCGGCATGCTGCAGAGCACCGCCAGCTCAGAGCGCAAAAACATTGCACTGACCCTGGTGATGGGCACGTCCAAGCAGAACGACAAAACGGTCACCATGATGCGCATTCTGGTGCCCATCGGCGTTTACCTGCCGCTTGGCATTGCGCTGGAGATCGACGGCTCGCCGGTGGGCCGGGTTCCGTTCATCCGCTGCCTGCCACAGATCTGCACGGCCTTCGCGGAGACCACGGACGAAACCTTGGGCAAAATGCGTAAAGGCGCCAATGCCAACTTCATCACTTACGAAGCACCGGGCGTCGGGCTGACCTTGCCCATTTCGCTGCAGGGCTTTACCGCGGCCTATAACGACTTGAAGAAACTGTGAGGTGACAGTGGCCGATCAGAGCTACTTCTTCTCCCACACCGAGCTTGATCCGCGCGCCACAGAGCGGGTGATCGGCGACACCTTGGCGGGTTGCGACGACGGGGAGCTGTTTCTCGAGTTTCGGCGTTCTGAAAGCCTCACCTTCGATGACGGCAAGCTGAAATCGGCGGCCAGCAACACATCGCAAGGCTTTGGCCTGCGCGCGGTGTGCGGCGAAGCGACCGGGTATGCCCACTCGTCTGAATTTTCACTGGAAGCGCTGGACCGCGCGGCCCAGGCTGTCTCGGCGGTTAAGGCCGGCCATTCAGGAACCTTAAGCGCCGCCCCGCCTGGCACCAATCGCATGCTCTATTCGGCTGAAACGCCGCTGGACGACCTCACGTTCGACGGAAAGGTCGCCCTCTTGGAAGCGATAGACAAATACGCCCGCGACCTGGACGAGGCTGTGCGGCAAGTGTCCGTCTCGCTTGGTGGCGAGTGGCAGATTGTGGAGATCATGCGCCCGGACGGGTCCACCATCACCGACCGCAGACCCTTGATCCGGTTCACCGTCTCCATCGTGGCGGCGGACGGCAGCCGGCTGGAGAGCGGCAGCCATAGCCGGGGCGGACGGGCCGGATACTCCAAGTATCTTTCAGAAGAGAACTGGACCGAAAGCGTCCACGAAGCTCTGCGCCAAGCCAAGGTCAATTTACGCTCCGAGCCGGCCCCCGCCGGCGAGATGGACGTGGTGCTGGGCCCCGGCTGGCCGGGCATTCTGCTGCATGAGGCGGTGGGCCACGGCCTGGAAGGCGATTTCAACCGCAAGAAAACCTCTGCCTTTGCCGGCCTGCTGGGCGAGCGGGTGGCCGCGCCCGGGGTGACGGTGGTGGATGACGGCACGATTGAAGAACGCCGCGGCTCGCTGACCGTGGATGATGAGGGCACGCCCACGTCAAGCACCACGTTGATCGAGGACGGCATCCTCAAGGGCTACATGCAAGACCGCATCAATGCGCGCCTGATGAACGTGGCCCCCACCGGCAACGGCCGGCGGCAATCCTATGCCCACCAGCCCATGCCCCGCATGACGAACACATACATGCTGGGCGGCGACAAGGAGCCCGACGAGATCATTTCCTCCGTGAAGGACGGCATCTATGCGGTGTCGTTTGGCGGCGGCTCGGTCGACATCACGTCGGGCAAGTTCGTCTTCAGCTGCACTGAAGCCTACAAAGTGGAGAACGGCAAAATCGGTGTGCCTCTCAAAGGCGCTACACTGATCGGCAACGGGCCGGATGCCCTCACCCGGGTGTCTCTCATCGGCAACGATATGGCTTTGGACAGCGGTATGGGCACGTGCGGCAAGAACGGCCAGGGCGTGCCGGTGGGTGTGGGCCAGCCAACCTTGCGCATTGACCAGGTAACCGTCGGTGGCACCGCGGCCTGACGCGCCCATGAGTTCCCCGAACGACGCGCCGTCCGAAGCCTCCCTGCCGCCTGCCCCAGACCAGCCCGCCAAATTCGTTCAAGGCTCCACCATGGGCCATGTGGTGGTGATGACCATGACCGGCGCTCTCGGTCTGATGGCGGTGTTCTTTGTCGACTTGGCGGACATGTATTTCCTCAGCCTTCTGGGCGAAGCGGAGGTGGCCGGGGCCATCGGCTTTGCCGGGGCCGTGGTGTTCATAAACCTCTCCATCGGCATCGGCATTGCCATCACCTCATCAGCCCTCGTCTCGCGCAGCCTGGGCGGCGGCCACCATGAGGCGGCCAAGCAGTATGCTGCCAGTACATTGTTGTTTTCGTTTCTCTTTTCCCTCGTTGTGGCGGTGTGTCTTTGGCTTGGCACCAGCAGTATCTTGCAGCTCTTGGGCGCTGAAGGGGCGGCGCTTGAGAAGGCCGAAGCCTATTTGCGGATCGTCATTCCGTCCTTCCCCATCCTCTGCATAGGGCTGTGTCTGTCGGGCATCCTGCGCGGTATTGGCGATGCCAAGCGCGCCATGTACGTCACCCTGGCCGGCGCCCTCACCAACGCCATTCTCGATCCCATCCTGATCTTCGGCCTGGCCATGGGGGTGGAGGGCGCGGCCACGGCCTCGGCCCTTGCGCGCTGCGTTATGGTGCTGGTGGGATTCCATGGCGTTGCGCGGGCACACCGGTTCGTCATGTCCCCCAGTTTCGCGCTTCTCAATAGGAACCTGCGCGATATTCTGGCCATCTCCGCTCCCGCCATGGCGACACAGTTGGCCACACCCGTCGGCAACGCCTATGTGACCTACGCGCTCGCCCCCTTCGGTGACAGCGCGGTCTCCGCCTTAGCTGTGGTGACCAGGATCGTTCCGGTGGCGTTTGGGGTGGTCTTTTCCCTCTCCGGGGCCATCGGGCCCATTATCGGCCAGAACTTCGGCGCCGGGCGGCCGGACCGGGTTCAATCCAGCTTCAACAATGCCCTGATCTTTGCCGCCGCGTATGTGGTGATCACCTCAGTGATCTTGTATTTGGCGCGCGCGCCCATCGCCGCCGCCTTCAACGCCAGTGCCGAGGCCACTGTGCTGATCGCCTTCTTCTGCACCTGGATCGGGCCCACCTGGCTGTTCGCCGGCTTCCAATATGTGGCCAATGCCTCATTCAACAATTTGGGCAAGCCGACCTATTCCACCGGGTTCAACTGGGGCAAATCCCTACTGGGCCTCGTGCCGTTGGTGACCTTGGGAACATGGCTTGGCGCCGCACAAGGCGGGCTGGCCGGCATGGCCGCCGCCAATGTGCTGTTCGGCATTGTGGCGACGCTGGCCGCCCTAAGACTGATCAAGCGCTCAGCCCATCAAGGCCTTTAGAGCAAGGTGGGCAGGATGCGTGTGGCCACAACAACCACGCTCAACACACCGAGGCACACCGCCGCCGGCAGCGACACCCCACCCTGAAGGCGCAGGTTGTTCACATAGTTGTTGGGATCGCCGGCGGCCTGCATGATCTCCACGATCTTCGTGCCCATCATCTGGGCGTATAGAGATTTGCCATAGAGACCGGAAGCCACCATCACAATCAGCAGGGCCGCGAGGGCGGCAAAACCGTTCAACAAGGTCATACCCGCCACGAACGCAAACCCGATCAGAGCAAACTTGTGCAGCTTGCGGTATGCCATCCAAACGAAGGACAGAAGGAACGCCGGCGTCGACCAGGAAATCTGCAGCTTGCTGCCGGCATCGCGATAGGCATCCCAGCTATCGGCAAAAACTTCCGCATTCTTGCCGGCAAACAGCATGATCTCTTCGCGGACCGGACCGGTGTCTTCATTGGCCATAGGTGCCGCGGCAGCGGTCGCTGCGCCCACGGCCGGAGCCGGGGCCTGCGGCTGCAGGTCGGCGGGCGTTGCGAGCTCCGGTGCGGCCGGCTGATCGGCCACGACGGCACGCGCCACCGTTGAGTTCTCTTGCTTCTTCTTGCGCGAGAACAAGCCAGACAGGCTGAAACCCTTCTTCTTCTCAGGCTCCGGGTCTGCATCAAGCACCGACACACGGGCGGTTGCAGACTGCGCCATGGCAACGCCAGCAGCAGCAGGTGCAGCGGCCTCATCGGCCTGCTTCTTGGAGAACAGGCTGGAAAGACCGCTCTTCTTTTGCTCTTCGGCAGAAACGGTTGAAAGCTGGCGCAAATCGCTGCCCAACACGAGGGGCTTTTCTGCGCCTTCGGCCGACTGAGCCGCACCGCCAACGGGAGGCAGTTCCGTGATGGCCGGCATATCAGTGGCCAGCGCCATGTTTGGAGCAGCCGGGGCCGCGTTTTCAGCATCCGGCACCACGGGTGCTTCAGCCCCCTCAGGAGCGGCAGCCGGCTGAGGCGCGGGATCAGAAATCATCTCCGGCGCAGGCGCAGGTGCTGCGGCGGGATCCGATCCAGGCTGCGACAAAGCTTCCAGGGCATCAGGAATAGACGAGGGGACTTGCGCAGGTGAAACCTGCTCAGCCGCTTGCGGTTCTGGTACGGCTACCGGGGCCGGTTCACCCGTCTCTTGAGCCGGGACCGCAGCTTCACTCGGCACATAGCGCGCAGCAGGCTCAAGCTGCGATTGCGCTTCGGGAGCAAGCCCGGCAACAACCTGTTCCGCGTTCGCGGTGGCCGGCGGCATTTGCTGAAAAGTATCCGGATGGGGCATGGCCGCAAGCACTGTCTCAGGTGCAGCAGGGGCTTCGGCGGCCGCCTGGGCATATTCCGCAGCCTCAGGCACAGCGACTTGAGGCGCCACTTCAGGCATCGCCACCGCATGGCCATTGACCCCGGCAGGCGCCTGCGCGGCTTCCGGCTGAACGGCGGTCATTGGGGCCGGCTGCTGCGCCGGTTGCGCTGCGGGAGCGCCTGGAAATTCTGCGCCCAGCTCTTGCGGCACATAAGCCGGCTGCTCTGGTGCAGGCTGTGCTGCAACGGCCTGTTCGGCAGGGGCCTCGGCCACAGGTGCAGCCGGTGTTTGGGCGATAGGCTCCGCTGGTGCCTGAGCAACTTGCTCGACCGGCATTTGTGCCACCGGCTCGCCCGGAGCTTCAGCGATCGGTTCCGCCGGTTCTTGGGGCACTGGGGCCGGTTCCGGTTCTGCAGGAGCTTGCTGGAACTGCTGGGCCAGGGCTTGCTGAAGCTGGTCCGGCGGCATTTGGGGCAACCCGTCTTCGGTCATTGCGGTGCCCTGGGGCGCTGCGTCCGGTGTACTTTCAGGGTTTGCTGGCGCTGACGCCTGCCCGTCTTGGTCCTGGTTAAACAGACTCTCAGGCAGCTGATTAGGGGCCGCGGCCGTTGTCATGGGTACTCACTCCTACACACAAACTCGAGCCGATCATGCCCACTTACGCTTAACAAACTCCAAAGCCGATGAAATTAATTCGACCTATTTAGTTGATTGGGCCCTGGTTTTGCGGCGTAATTGTCCTAAGTGAGGGACAACCAGCCATTGTGTGGCAAAGGGAGGATAACCGGTGGAACTACTCGACATACTTGCCCAAGCTCAAGGCGGCCAAGCCGTTAAAAATGTTGGCCGGCAGTTCGGGCTCTCCGAAGAACAGTCGCAACTGGCCTTCGAAATGCTTGCACCGGTCATCGCGTCCGGCGTGCGCCGCAACATGTCTCAGGACGGCGGCTATGACAGCCTGATCAACGCGGTGTCCGGCGGGCGCCATGAGCAGTACTTTGACGATCCGGACGCAACGCAGTTCGACAATGTGGCTACCGACGGCAATAAGATCTTGGGTCACATTTTCGGCTCCAAGGACGTGAGCCGCGGCGTGGCGCAGCAATTGTCCGGCTCCTCCGGCATCGGCAGCGCCATCTTGAAGCAACTGCTGCCGGTCATCGCCTCCATGGTTCTGGGCTCCATCACCAAGCGTATGGGCGCAGGGTCAGGCGGCGGCCTGCCCTTCCCCCTGCCCGAACAGCGGGCACCCCAACCCCAGCCGCGGCAGATGCCCGGCGGTGGCGGCGGAGGTCTCGGAGACCTTCTGAAGGACATTCTGGGTGGCTCGCTCGGCGGCGGCATGCCGCAGGGGCGGCCCACCTACCGGCAGGAAGAGCCGGACACCTCGTTCGATGACAGTGTTTTCCGGCGTGATCCCCGCCAGGGCCGGGAGAGGCTGGAGGACATCCTCGGGAGGGGCAGCCCCGGCGGGAATATTGCGGACGACCTGCTCAATTCGGTCGAAGAGGCCATCCGCGGCGGCAGATACTAGGCCTTAGCGGCGGGCTGAGCCGATAGCCCGGTCCGCCAGGCGCCTGGTGCGCGAGCGGTGACGCAACTCCCAGGCGGCGTTCAAGCTGAGCGGCAGGCGCGCGGCCCACATCACCTCATCTCGGGTGACGCCCATATCGTCCAGCATGCGGGCATCATAGGTTTCCAGCTGACGGACCTGATTGCGGGTTTTCCAGTTGTGATAGAGCCGCACGGCGGTGCGGATCCACTGCGGGTAGTCGCTGGAGTGCAATCTTACATCTTCTAGTGTCGTCATGGCACAGTTCTCCTGTTCGCCGGAAGCGCTCTTGCTTCCACGTTTGCCCCATTGCGTCCCGGGGCCGGATGCCTGTCGGCGTTTGGTGTGCTGGATATGTGTGCTCTGGCTATTGATTTAACAAACGAATGCTTTAAATATAATCGATCAACAATCTTGATGCATAAAGATGACCCCCCCATGGCTCTCAATCTCGACGTCGACTTGCTGCGCACCTTCATTGCCATTGCCGACACGGGCAGCTTCTCAAAAGCCGGCCAGGAGGTGTTCAAGAGCCAGTCCGCTGTTTCCATGCAGATGAAACGTTTGGAGGAAACGGTATCCAAGTCCCTGTTCGTGCGCGACGGGCGCATCAACCGGCTGACGGCCGATGGGGAGCATTTGCTCGATTATGCGCGGCGCATCGTGCGCCTGTCCGACGAGGCCATGCAGGCGTTTACGGAACCAGATTGTGCCGGTGTGGTGCGTCTGGGCACGCCGGACGACTATGCGGAGCGACTGTTGCCGGAGGTGCTGGCTACGTTCTCACGCACCCACCCCATGGTGGAGGTGGACGTGGAGTGCCTGCCCAGCCGGGTTTTGCGCGAGCGGACCCAGGCCGGCGATTTGGATCTGTGCCTGCACACCTGCCAAGGCGGCGTGCTCTACGGCGAGGTGGTGCGCCAAGAGAAGCTTCTGTGGGTGACCTCCCCGCGCCATTGCGCGCATGAGAAAGAGCTTGTGCCCATCGCGGTCTCTCATCCCAGCTGCGACTGGCGGCAAATGGCCTTGGAAGCACTGGAACGGGCGGGCAAGTCCTACCGGATCGCCTATGCCAGCTCCAACAGCGTGGCGGTGACCGCGGCGATCATGGCCGGATTGGCGGTGGGCGCCTTACCGGCACTCAGTCTGCGGCCCGGCATGCGGATTTTGGGCGAAGCGGACGGCTTTCCTGCCCTGGGAGAGTTCAATATTGAGCTAATCACCAAGCCAGGCGAGCTTTCCAGCGCGGCGGAGGCTCTGCGGTCTCAGATTATCGGGTCGGTTTCAAACATGAGCCGGGCCCTGGCGGCCGCAGAGTAGACGGAGCGGCTTCAGGCTTTGATCTTTTCAAGATAGCGCTGCATGGACACCTCGGCCGTGGCGTAGGCTTCTTGCAGCTCCACGTCCCAGTATTTCAGCTGATCAAGCGGGATGGGCTTGCCGGTCACGGCACAGCGCACGAAATCGCCTTGCACCATGATTTGGAAGTCGGAATCCAGATAGCGCACCCGCGCTTCGCGGCCTCCGATGAAGTTTGGCTGGAACCTGTTCATAACACTTGTGTACCTAGGCGGTTGTCTCGGAAATTTCCATACCTTTTTTAGAACAAGCTGCCTTGGCCTTCCTCAGAGCCCTGTTTTTTCTTGGGACTGGGGGCGCGCGGCGCCTTGCCTGACAGCGGCCCATGCAAGGTTGCGGCCAGACGGCCGTCCTGGAACTGGATCTCGGCGCGCTGATCGGGTTTTGCCGCTTTTGCCGCGCGGATGGGCTTGCCGTTTCCATCGCGCACAAGGGCGAACCCGCGCTCCAGTACGGATTGATAGCCAAGGCTCGCCAGCAGTTTCGATTGTGTGTCGAGGCTTTGGCGCCTGATCTCCGTTGAGCGTTTAAACGCCCGGACGCTGCGCTCAAACAGAGCGCCGACAGCATCGGACTTCTGCGCCAAACCCTGCTCAAGCGGGCGGCGCGTTAAGCGGGCAGCCGTGGCGGCGTAACGGCTGTGTTGGGCTTGCGTACTGGTGCGCAGGGCCTGGCCCAGGCGCCCGGCCGCTGCATCCAGGCGCTGGCGCGGCAACGAAAGGGCCTCATCCAGCTTGGGCAAACCGCGGCTGGCGGCGCGAAGCGCCTGTTTGCGATCCGAGAGCGCCCGCGCCAAACCGCGCTGCAGGCGCGCGCTGTAATCGTCAACGCCGGCCGCAAGTTCCATGCGGACAGGGACCACACGTTCTGCCGCGCCGGTGGGTGTCGGGGCCCGGTGGTCGGCCGCGTGGTCCACCAAGGTCCAGTCGGTTTCATGGCCAACCGCTGAGATGATGGGGATGGTGCTGTCTGCCGCCGCGCGCACCACAGCTTCTTCGTTGAAGCCCCAGAGATCCTCCAGCGAGCCTCCGCCGCGGGCGACGATGATCACGTCCGGCCGGGCGATGGGCCCGGCCGGTTCGAGGGCATTGAAGCCACGGATGGCCCGGGCCACCTCATCTCCTGAGGTCTCCCCCTGCACGCGCACGGGCCAAACCACCACGTGGCGCGGGAACCGGTCAGCCAGCCGGTGCAGAATATCACGGATCACCGCGCCCGTGGGCGACGTCACCACGCCGATCACTTCGGGCAGATAGGGCAGTTCTTTCTTGCGCTCGTCATCGAAAAGGCCTTCGGCAGCCAGTTTCTTGCGCCGCTCCTCCAGCAGAGCCATCAGCGCGCCGGCGCCGGCCGGCTCCATGCTGTCGATGACCACCTGATATTTGGATTGGCCCGGGAAGGTGGTGATCTTGCCGGTGATGATCACCTCAAGCCCCTGTTCGGGCTGCACCTTCAACCGCTGGGCGACGCCCTTCCAGACCACACCGGAGAGCACGGCCTTCTCATCCTTCAGGTCGAGATACACATGGCCGGAGGCGGGGCGCGAGACCCGGCCCAGCTCGCCCCTGATGCGCACATAGCCGAAGGTGTCCTCCACCGTGCGTTTCAGGGCAAAGGAGATCTCGCTGACGGAATATTCCACCACATTGGGCCGTGCGGAGGCTTCGTCTTCCGCATCGTCGAAGGGCCAGCCCAAAGTGTCGTCGCTCGCAGCCATCGCGGTCTTCGTCTGCTGTCCAATTCAGGGTCCTTATCGTGTAGCGGACCCGGGCGCCCCCTGACCAGGGTGAAATTGACCTTGTGAGAGCAGCTTGGCATGATGTCCACATGATTGCAGGGGTATTGTTAGACCTGTCCGGCGTGATCTACGTGGGGTCAAACCCGTTGCCGGGCGCGATCGAGGCGCTGCAGCGCCTCCGCGACATGGGCCTGCCCATCCGTTTTCTCACCAACACGACCCGCACCGCAAAACCGGAAATCTTAAGCAGTCTGAAGGCCATGGGCGTGGCCTGCAGCGCCGAGGAGGTGTTCACCCCCGCTCAGGCCGCGCGCGACTGGCTGGAGGCGCATCGGCGCTCCGCCTACTTGCTGGTCCACCCAGGACTGTTGGCCGACTTTGAAGATCTTGCCGCCTTTCCTCAGAGCGCGGTGGTGGTGGGCGATGCAGGCGATGGCTTCAGCTATGAAGCGCTCAACGCCGCATTCCGCCAGCTGGTTGAGGGCGCAGAGCTGATCGCACTAGCGAACAACCGCACCTTCAAAGACCAGGATGGCGCGCTCAGCCTGGATGCCGGCCCCTTCGTGGCCGCATTGGAATATGGCGCGCGCGTCAAGGCCAGCGTTTTGGGCAAACCGTCAGCGGCCTTCTTCAATGCTGCCTTGGACAGTATGAACTGTCCGGCCGGCAACGCGGTGATGGTGGGCGATGATGCGGAGGCCGATGTGTCCGGGGCTCTGGCGGCGGGGATCGGCAGCGGCCTTCTGGTGCGCACGGGCAAATATCAGCCCGGGGCCGAAGCTGCGGTTGATCCGCCGCCCACGGCGGTTGTGGCAGATCTCACAGCGGCTGTGGACTGGATCGCGAACGCTCACGGATCGGCCGACTGAGGGGCAATGGCCAGCTTGATCGAGATGAGGATCATGCCCAACGCCACGATCTTCTGCCAGGTCACCGGGTCCCCCAACAGCACCACGGCAGACAACACCCCCACCACAGGCGCCAGAAGCGAGGTGATGGCTGCCACTGAGGCCGATAAGCGGCCCACCAGGGCGGTCCACAGGGCGTAGCAGATCACCATGGGGCCAAGGGCATGGTAGAGGAGCGTGGCCAACACCGGCGCGCTGGGCAAGGTCTGCTGCCAGGGCGGCTCGAAGATCAGCACAAGCGGCCAGATGAAGACGCTGGAAGCCACGAAGAACCAGACGGTAAGCGAGAGCGAGGACAGCTGCCATTTGCGCGCCTTCAGGGCCACGTTGCCGAGCGCCCAGGAGAGCGCGGCGAGCAACATGACGGCAGGACCAACGGGATCGGAGATGAGCGCGCTGAAGTCTTCTGAGGCCAAAACCACGAGCCCGCCCATGCCCACGGCGAGCGCGATGAGGCGCGCGCGGCCCAAACGCTCGCCCAGGAACACGGCCGCAAAGCCCGCCGTCATGGCCGGCATGGTGTAGGCGATGATGGCGGCCTTTGAGGTTTCGGTCAGCATCTGGCCCAAGGCGGTGAGCACGTTGAACCCGCAGATCACCAGAAGGCCGGTGAAGATCATCGCAAGGATTTCGCCCGGCACGGGCTTCAGACGCTCCCCGCGGCCCCACGCGATCACGGCCAGGCAGACAGCCGCCACGGGAAAGGCCACCGCCCGGATGGTCATGGGCGGTATTTCGGTGAGCATAAACTTCACCGCCGGCCAATTCAGACCCCACAAGAGGCCAATCAGCACCACCGTAAGGAGGGGCGTGCCTTTGGCCTCGTGCGCCAAACGCTCAGACCTTCCCGTAGAGCGATGAAAGCGCCTGGCGCTGCTGGCCCGCCTCATCGAAGTTGGAAGGGTCAAGCCAGGCCTCGTGGGCCGCCCTCACCGCGGGCCAGTCCTTATCGATGACCGCAAACCAGGCCGTATCGCGGTTGCGCCCGTTATAGTGGGTGGCCTGACGGAAAATGCCCTCAAAGGTAAAGCCCAGCCGCTCGGCCGCCCGCCGGGACGGGGCGTTGAGCGCATCGCACTTCCATTCATAGCGCCGGTAGCCGAGGTCAAAGGCGTTCTTCATTTTCAGGTGCATCACCTCTGTGGCCATAGGCGTGCGCTGGAGCAGCGGAGAGAGGCGAATGTGGCCCACTTCAATGGACGCCTCAACGGGCTTGATGCGCAGGTATGAGCCCAGGCCGATGGTCTTGCCCGCCTGCTTGTCCACATACGCCCAGAACTGAGGGTCGTCTTTCGTGCACGTGGTCTCCAGCCAGGTGCGGTAGGCCTCAAGGGTGTCAAACGGCCCATACGGCAGATAGGTCCAACCGGCACCGGTCTCATCCAACAGGTTCGCCTCGTGGAGATCAGCAGCATGGCGCGCCGGGTCCAGCGGCTCCACCCGCACCCTTGGGCCCTCCATGGGCTCGCGCGGCGGATATGGGGGGCTTTGCCAGCCTTCCGGCAGGGCATCACCAATGGGTTGGCCAAGTTCGTTTTGACGGGGCATTTCTCTCTCCAGACGCGTCAGCAAAAGCTGCGAGGCCTTAGGCCAGATTTGGCCCTTCAAAAATATCCAAAACGGTCAATCACAGCCATACCACTTTTTGCGCCCGCAACAGGTTGTGCATATCCCGTTGCATCGCCTGGGCCGGGATGATTTATGAGCAGGCACGTGAACGAAGGGAGGCGCAAGTATGAACATTCTGGTGATCGGCTCCGGCGGCCGGGAGCATGCCTTGTGCTGGGCCATTGCCAAGAGCCCTATATGTGACCGGCTGATCTGCGCTCCGGGCAATGGCGGCATCGCAGACGTGGCCGAATGCATGGCGTTGGACATCTCCGACCATGACGCGGCGATCGCCCTGTGCCGGGAGAATGACATCGACTTTGTGGTGGTGGGCCCGGAAGTGCCGCTGGTGGCAGGCATTGCCGATGATCTAACGGCAGCGGGGTTCAAGACCTTCGGCCCATCCGCCGCCGCCGCCCAGCTTGAAGGCTCAAAGGGGTTCACCAAAGATCTTTGCGCCAAGCACAACATCCCCACCGCCGCCTACGCCCGCTTCTCGGAGGCCGAGCCGGCCAAGGCCTATGCACGCGGCCAGTCGGCGCCCCTGGTGATCAAGGCAGACGGGCTCGCCGCCGGCAAAGGGGTGGTGATCGCCCAGAGCCTGGATGAGGCATGCGAGACGATTGATGACATTTTCGCAGGCGCGTTTGGTGAGGCGGGGGCCGAAGTGGTGGTGGAAGAGTTCCTCGTGGGCGAAGAAGCCAGTTTCTTCGCGCTTGTTGACGGCAAGACCGCTCTGCCCCTGGCCACCGCTCAGGATCACAAGCAGGTGGGCGACGGCGACACCGGGCCCAACACAGGCGGCATGGGCGCCTATTCGCCGGCCCCCGTGATGAGCGATGAGCTCTGCCAGCGCACCATGGATGAGATTGTTTCGCCCACGGTGGCCGCCATGGCAGATGCCGGTACGCCGTTCCGCGGCGTGTTGTTTGCCGGTCTGATGATCACCGACAAAGGACCGCAGCTGATCGAGTACAATGTGCGCTTCGGCGATCCGGAAACACAGGTGCTCATGGTCCGCCTGAAGGATGATCTGGTGACCTTGCTGCTCGCCGCCGCTGACGGCCAGCTGGACCATGTGTCCGCCCGCTGGAGCGATGACGTGGCCCTGACCGTGGTGATGGCCGCCAAGGGTTATCCAGGCTCGTACGAGAAGAATACAGAAATCGGCAACCTGGCAGAGGCCCGCGCAGCGGACAGCGTGGAGATCTTCCACGCGGGAACGGCGCGCTCTGAGAGCGGCGCGTGTCTTGCGACCGGAGGCCGGGTGCTGAACGTCACCGGCACCGGCACAAGCGTCGCCGAAGCTCAGGCTAAGGCCTATGCGGCGGTGGACAAGGTGGACTGGCCGGGCGGCTTTTGCCGCCGCGACATCGGTTGGCGGGCCGTGGCGCGCGAGACGGCCTGAGCGCGCCTCCGCAATGTCATTTGCGATCCGGCGTTGAAGAGGTAAGGTCTCCCGCATCATGACCCAGGACAGCCGCCAAGCCGCCTATGAGGGCACCAAGCCGGTCGCCGAAGCGTTGAGCTTCGATGAGCGCAAGCTGGAAGCCTATCTGACGGACACTATTGAAGGCTTCGCCGGGCCCATCCGGGTGGAGCAGTTCAAGGGCGGGCAGTCCAACCCCACCTATAAGATCACCGCTGCCTCAGGGTCTTATGTGCTGCGCCGCAAGCCGCCGGGCAAACTGTTGCCGTCCGCCCATGCAGTGGACCGGGAGTTCAAGGTGATCTCGGCCCTCCATGCCCAAGGCTTTCCCGTGGCCAGGCCCCATCTGTTGTGCGACGACGATGATGTGGTCGGCACCATGTTTTATGTGATGGATTTCGTGGACGGGCGGGTGATCTGGAACCCTCACGTGCCTGACGTGTCGCGCGAGGAACGCGCGGCAATCTTCGATGAGCTCAACGCCACCATCGCCCGGCTCCACAACATAGATGTGGAGGCGTCTGGATTGTCAGACTTTGGCCGCCCGGAAGGCTATGTGGCGCGGCAGATCAAGCGCTGGTCGGAGCAGTATGTGGCCTCGATCGACAGCGAGATTGAGGAGATGAACAATCTCATCGCCTGGCTTCCGGGCGCCTGCCCGCCGGACAATCCACCCACAATCGTGCACGGGGATTTCCGCCTGGACAATGCCATCCTGCACCCGACCGAGCCGCGCATCCTGGCGGTTCTGGATTGGGAGTTGTGTACCCGGGGCGATCCGATTGCCGATTTCACCTACCACATGATGCAATGGCGCATGCCCAAGTCCGATGGGGTGGCGGGCGTCGGGTCCCTGGTGGGGCACGATTTGAAGGCTCTGGGCATTCCGGAGATTGAGGATTACGCCGCCCGCTATTGCGAGCGCACCGGGCGCGACCATATCCCCAATTTTGACTTTTACTTTGCCTACAACTTCTTCCGTCTGGCTGCGATCTATCAGGGCATTGTCGGCCGGGTGCGCGACGGCACTGCGGCCAATCCCAATGCCGCCGCCATGGAGGCCCTGGTGGGGCCCATCTCCAAGGTGGCCTGGGACTACGCCAAGAGGGCCGGTGCATGAGCACACCGCGGATCGGGCTTGCGCTCGGCGGCGGGGCAGCCCGCGGTATCGCCCACATTCCCATGGTGGAAGCGTTTGACGAGTTGGGCCTGAAACCGGCTCGGATCGCCGGCACCAGCTTTGGCGCCCTGGTTGGGGCCGCATACGCTTCGGGACTGACGGGCCGGGAGATCCGCGAGCACACCGTGTCTGTCCTGGGCAACCGCATTGAGACGGCCCGGCGCCTGTTTGCCAGCAAGGATCTGAACGTCTGGGATCTGTTTGATGTGAAGTCCTTCGGCAATGTGATGATCGAAGGGTCCAAGCTGGCCGATCTGGTGTTGCCCAAAAAGACGGTCGCTCATGTGGACGAGACGCACATCCCGCTCTCCATCATCGCAACCGATCTGACCACCCAGGAAGAGGTGGTGATCACCAGCGGAGACATGCGCGCCGCGGTGGCCGCCAGCATGGCGATCCCTGGGCTCATCCAAGCGCCCAAGCATCAAGGACGCATGTTGGTGGACGGGGCGATGAGTAACCCGGTGCCGTTTGAGCACGTGACCGAGGACACGGATTTCATCGTGGCGATTGACGTCACCGGCGGGCGCCTCAGCGAGGAGGAACACGAAGCCGCCTCCAACCTGCAGCGCGCGTTCCGCTCAATCTACGTGATGCAGCATCACATCACCCGGCTGCGCCGCGAGAAGGTGGACCCGGAGATCTACATCTATCCCGCGGTTGACCAGTTCCGGGCCGGGGAGTTCTTCAAGGCCCGCGATATCATGGCCGCGGCGCGTCCGGCGAAGGAGGAACTGAAGCGTGCACTGGAGGGCGCTGTGAGAGCGCTTGGAGGCTAGCGCCGCTCTCTGAAGAACGCGCGCAGCAGTTCAGAAGACGCCGTTTCCCGCAGGCCGCCATAGACCTCCGGTGCATGATGACAGGTGGGATGGCTGAACACCCGGGGGCCATGATCCACGCCGCCCGCCTTGGGATCTTCCGCGCCATAATAAAGCCGGCGGATCCGTGCCAGGGAGATCGCTCCCGCACACATCGGACAGGGCTCAAGCGTCACATAGAGATCACAGCCGATCAGCCGTTCAGAGCCGAGCTGCCGGGCGGCCTGGCGGATCACCAACATCTCCGCATGGGCGCTTGGATCGGCCAGTTCCAGCACACGGTTTCCGTCCCGCGCCAGCAGGGCGCCGCCGGGGCCAACCAGAACCGCCCCCACAGGCACCTCTCCGCGCGCGGCGGCGGCCTTTGCCTCGTCCAGCGCCATATCCATAAACTCCGACATGGCCCGCCTCATGCGCTTAAGCAGTGGACAAGGTCAAGGGCTTTGCTATGAGAGGGTATGACAGAGGACGCCACACAAACAAAAGGCGAGCGCATCGCCAAGCGTATTGCCCGGGCCGGGATCTGCTCGCGGCGCGATGCAGAGCGCATGATCGAAGCCGGCCGGGTCAAGCTCAACGGCAAGGTTTTGAACACGCCCGCTGTGCTGGTGACCGCCAGAGACAAAATCCAGGTGGACGGCGCGCCCCTGCCCGAGGCCGACACTACGCGGTTGTGGCGCTAACACAAGCCGTCTGGTCTGGTTACCAGCCATAAGGACCCGGAGGGCCGTCCCACGGTGTTTCAGAAACTGCCGCCCGAGCTGCCGCGTCTCATCTCAATTGGCCGGCTCGATCTGAACACCGAAGGCTTGCTGCTCCTCACGAATGATGGCGCCCTGGCACGGGAGCTGGAATTGCCGGCCACCGGGTGGGTGCGCCGCTACCGGGTCCGCGCCCATGGCAAGATCGAGCAGCCCGCTCTGGATCAGCTGAAGAAGGGCATAGAGATTGATGGGGTGCGTTATGGCAATATCGATGCCCGGCTCGACAAGGTGCAAGGGGGCAATGTTTGGATTTCCATGTCGCTGCGCGAGGGCAAGAACCGGGAGGTCAAGCGGGTGCTGGAGCATCTTGGCCTCCAGGTGAACCGGCTTATCCGGCTGTCTTACGGGCCGTTCCAGTTGGGCGACCTCCAGCGCGGTGAGGTCAAGGAAGTCCCCCGGCGCACCTTGCGTGAGCAGCTTGGCTCGCGTCTTGAGACGCCCGGTGCGGAGCGTCCGAAGAAGTCCGGCAAACCCCATGCGCATCGTCGGCGGAAAGCATAAAGGGCTGGCCCTGGTGGGCCCCAAGTCCCAAGCCATCCGGCCGACCTCCGACCGCACCCGCGAGGCGCTCTTCAACATTCTCGCGCATGGGACTTGCGACTTTGATCTTCAGGG
>JAAUYD010165433.1_pt1 | contig 18613 bp, 13 predicted proteins | sample 7278101 | NCBI WGS metagenome assembly JAAUYD01 (sample SAMN14350128, study PRJNA611818) | marine sediment metagenome | isolation source: surface marine sediment (0.6m) | place: French Polynesia: Moorea | collected 2018-08
AGACCGGATTGTTGGTGCCGACCTTCCGAAGCGACTGAATCAAACGGCCGGGAAGGGCGCCGATGTACGTACGACGGTGACCGCGAATCTCGGCCTCGTCGCGCACGCCGCCGAGCGAGATGCGCAGGAACTCGCGGCCCATGGCCCGCGCGATCGAGCGCCCGAGCGACGTCTTGCCCACGCCGGGAGGCCCCGCGAAGCACAGGATCGGCCCGCGCGAGTCGGCGCGCAGCTTGCGCACGCCGAGGAAGTCGAGGATGCGCTCCTTGATCGGATCGAGGTGCGCGTGGTCGGCGTCCAGGATCTCCTTGGCGTGGAGCAGATCCAGCCGGTCGGGGCTGGTGCGGTTCCACGGGAGGTCCGCCATCCACTCGAGGTAGCTGCGCACCACCTGGGCCTCGGGGCCGTCGGGGTGCATGCGCTCGAGGCGTCCCAGCTGACGCATGGCCTCCTGCTGGGCTTCCTCGGGAAGGCCGGCCTCGTCGAGTCGGGCGCGGTACTCCGCCACCTCCTCGAGCCGCGGGTCGACCTCGCCGAGCTCCACCTGGATGGCGCGCAGCTGCTCGCGCAGGAAGGTCTCGCGCTGGCCGCGGGAGAGCTCGTCCCGGGCCTGGCTCTGGATCTCCGCCTGCATGCTCGTGACCTCGAGCTCGCGGCGCAGCATGGAGTCGACCTTGCGCAGGCGGGCCAGCGGGTCGAGCACCTCGAGCACCTCCTGGGCCTCGCCCAGGCGGAGCTTCAGGTTCGAAGCGACGAGATCCGCCAGCCGCCCGGGCTCGTGCACGTTGGCCGTGATGGAGAGCACCTCGGGCGGCAGGTTCTTGAGGGGCAGCAGCTCCTCGACCCGGGAGCGCACCATGCGCATCAGCGCCTCGACCTCGACCGACCAGTCCTCGTCGACGTCGGGCGGGATCGGCGTGACCGAGGCCCACATGGCCGGCGCGTTCTCGACGAAGTGATCGATGCGCGCCTTGCACAGCCCCTGCACCAGCGCCTTCACCCGGCCGTCGGGCATGCGCAGGATGCGCATCACCATGCCGACGGTTCCGACGCGGTTGAGATCGTCGGGCTCCGGCTCCTCGAGCTCGGGATTGCGCTGGGCCGCCATCAGCACCAGCCGGTCACCCGCCAGGGCGTCCTCCACCGCGGCAATCGAGCGCTCGCGACCCGCCAGCAGCGGCAGCACCATGTAGGGAAAGACCACGAACTCGCGAAGCGGGAGGACGGGAAGCTCCTCCGGCACTTCGAACTCGAAGGGGGCGGGTGCGGACATCACCCTGGCGTTTCGGCCCCCGGGCGCCCGGGCTTGACCGGATCAGAGCCCCCGGGCGAACTCCGCGATGGCGTCGGCCACCCTCCCGGCGTGGGTCACCGGGATCATGTGGCTTCCTGCCTCCACGACGACGAGCCGGGCCTTCGGGGCCCGCTCGGCCAGCCCTTCACCGATGGCGAGGGGCACGAAGCGATCCTCGGTGCCGTGGATCACCAGGACCGGGGGCTCGAGCCCGCCGGGGTCGAGATCGCTCCAGGGCGGGGACGCGTTCTCGCCTTCGGCCACCCAGGCCTGTCGCGTCTTGTCCTGGGCCATGCTCGCCGCGAGCTGGGTGTGCCACCAGTCCGGGACGGGCTGCTCGCTGAACGCCTGGAGCGTGGTGCTGCGGCGCAGGCCCTCGGAGAGCGGCGGGACCGCGCCGATCCAGCGCAGGACCGGCGGCGAGAAGAGCAGCTGGAACACCGGCGGCGGACCCGGAAGCTCGAGGCCCTCGGGCAGGGGCCCCGAACTCGCGACGAGCACCGCGCCGCGCACCCGCTCCGGCGAGAGCCGCGCGGCGTGGATCGTGGTGCCGCCGCCGAACGACCATCCGACGACGACCGCCGACTCGAGACCCATGGCGGCCAGCAGGTCGACCACGTCCTGGCCGTTGCTCTCGTAGGTGTAGGCCCCCGCGTCCTTTCGCGGATCGGAGTGCCCGTAGCCGGCCCGATCCATCGAGAGCACGCGGAAGCCGCGCTCGACCAGCGCGGGCCGCGTGTCGCCCCAGTCCCAGCTCACGCCGGGAAGGCCATGGACGAGCAGCAGGGGCTCGCCCACGCCCTCGTCGAGCAGGTGGATGCGGCGACCGTCGGGCAGGTCGACGTGGGTATCGGGCGCCGGGAGCGGCGGCGGCGAGTCCCCGAACAGCGTGTAGTAGAGAGGCGGCGCCGCGATCAGCAGCGCGAGCCCGATGATTCCGCCGAGTAGCACCCGTCGCATTCAAGCCCCTCCCGCGGCCGCCAGCTGGAAGAGCCGCAGCACGCAGACCAGCGCCACCCCGAAGCTCAGCGAGCGAAGCAGGTCGAGATCCAGCAGGTAGAGCACCAGGTGTGCGACCCGCGCCGCCACGAAGACCAGCGAGGCCGTCGCCGAGGCCGCGGCATCGGCCCCGGCCAGGTGCGCGACTGCGACGGCGGCCGTGAAAAGGATGGCCGCCTCCCAGGCATTGCTCTGGGCGGCGTAGAGGCGGGCGGCCACTCCTTCGAGCTCGCCCACCTGCTTGCGCGGCGTCTTGTTGTCGAAGTCCGAGCCGTACTGCCGGACGCGCAGACCGGCGCCGACCATCGCCATGGGAACCGGCAGCAGCACGATCAGCACGAGGCACCAGAGGGGAGTCGTCATGACCCCATGCTGCAGCGGGGCTCGGGACTGGGCAAGCCCCGGCTCACTCGCTCCCGATCGAAGCTCCGACTCCGAGCGCGCCCTCTTCCTCTTCCAGCTCCCAGGGCCGGACGGGCGGCAGCGGGAGCAGCGGCGGCTCGCCCCCGCGCTCGTCTACGGACACGACCCGCGCGCCTTCGACGCCCAGGATCTGCGCGCGCCGCTGCAGATTCCCCTCGGCGTCGAAGCCCAGGAGGGCGCCGGTGGTGCCGGCGATCTCCCGGCTCGCGAGCAGGTGAGCGAGCAGGTCGTCGGGCACGGCGGCGCCGTCGAGCACCGCCGAGAGCACCAGGCTCGCCGCGTCGAAGGCCTGGGCCGCCAGGAAGCCGGGCTCCTCGCCGAAGCTCGCGACGAAGTCCTGCTGGAAGGCGGCCACGTGGGGCGCCTCGCTCCCGCCGAAGAAGTTGGCGGCGAAGACCGCGCCGTCCAGATGGCGGCCGCCGATCTCGAGCAGGTCGGGGTGGTTCCAGCCGGAGGTCCCGAGCAGCCGGACCCCGCGCACGTCGTGGAACGCGAGATGGGGACCGATCAGCGAGACCATCTCGTGGCCGTCGGGAAGGAAGAGCGCGTCGAAGTCGAGGGTCGGCGGCAGCTCGGTCTCGTCGGGGCCGAGCATCGAATAGGCCTCGCGGCGCAGCTCGGTCGCGGCCTCGGGCGGTAGGCGCTTGGCGCGCTTCAGCAGCTTTCCGCGCTCGGCGAGCACCTCGCGCACCTCGGGCGAGAGCAGCTCGTAGCCGATCAGCCGGCGGATCGGCGCCGCGAAGTCCGTGGCGCCGACCTCGTACCGCGCGACGGCGGCGACCTCTCCTCCGCGCGCCTCGACGGCATCCCAGAACATGGCGCGCAGTCGATGGCCGTAGGCATTGTCCGGGTAGAGCAGCGCGAAGCGCCGGGCCTCGAGCTGCTCGAAGGCGTAGTCGGCCAGGCGTTCGGCCTCGGCTGCCGCGCTGCCCCCGAGCTTGAGCACCGACTCGCCGAGCCGCGCCACGTCCTCGCGGCGGGTGAGCGTGAGCAGGGGGACCTCGCGTTCGGCCGCCACCTTTGCCGCGGCCTCGGCCGCCCGTCCGACCAGGGGGCCGATGATGCCGAGCAGCCCGGGCTGCGCGGCGAGCTCGGCCGTCGCCGCCGCCGCGCGCTGCGGGTCGCCGCGCGAGTCGCGGATGTCGAGCTGGATCCCGCTGTCGCTCGGACCTTGGGCACCGAACAGGCCGAGGGCCAGGGTGATGCCCTGGAGCGTCTCGCGACCGAAGGCCGCGTACGGACCGCTGAGCGGCAGCACCGCTCCGATCACGGCCTGGGCTCCCGAGGGATCGAGGCCCAGGGGAGTGAGCGCCCCGGGCTCGAAGTCGGCGCCCGGCGCGGGGCCGCGCTCGACCCGGGCCTCGACCTTGCGGATCGCAAGGGCGCCGGCGGGCGTGAGGGGCAGGCGGCTCGCGATGGCGAGCTGATCGAGCGCATCCTCCACCCGACCTTCGGCGAAGGCCACGTCCGCCATGCGTGCGTGCACCCGGGCCGCGGGCACTCGCTTGCCGAGCCGCGCGGCCAGCGCCTCGAGCTCGGACGCGTCGACGGCGGCGATCACGGCATCGATCTCGGCGTCCAGGGCCGCGGCCCCTTCGGGTGTGGTCTGGTCGGCGCGGACGCGACCGAGCCAACGGAGCTGGGTCGCGGGCGACGCCTGCGCACCCGCCAGGTCCGCCAGCAGCCGATGGGCCGCGCGGCGATCCGCGGCGCTGAGGAGCGACATGCGCATGCGGCCCGCGACCTGGGCCGCCTCGTCGACGCGTCCCGCCGCGAGCAGCAGGCCCGCCAGCTCGAGCCGGGCGGCGTCCGACGCGTCGCCGCTCGGATGACGGTCGAGCACCCGGCGCAGCTCGCGCTCCGCGGCGGCGGCATCGCCCGCGTCGAGGGCCAGGCGCGCCAGCCGGAGCCCTGCGTCGTCGGCCTGGGGGCTCCGGGGGTAGGCCTCGATGAAGGCGCCGAGGGCCTCGCGCGCGGCGGCGGGATCCCCCGCCGAGCGGCTCAGGGCCTGGTCGTAGGCCGAGCGGGCAGCGGCCGTGTCGTCGCTCGACGGCGGTGGCGTGGCGCACGCGACGGCAAGGGCCACGCCGAGCAGGGCCGCGGCCACACGGCCGACTCGCGCGCAGCGGACGACGGGCAGGCGGCTCAATCGAACAGGTCGCGCAGCTTCTCGAGGAAGCCGCGGGTCACCGGCGACACGTCGGTTCCCGTCTCCTCGGCGAACTCTTCCAGGAGGCTCCGCTGCTTGTCGGTCAGCTTGGTGGGGACCTCCACGAACACGTGGACGAGCTGGTCGCCGCGCGCGCTGTTCCGCAGGGTGGGAAGGCCCTTGCCGCGCAGTCGCAGCACGCGTCCGTTCTGGGTGCCCTCGGGAATCCGCACCGTGACCTTGCCCTCGAGGGTCGGCACCTCGACCTCGGCACCGAGGGCCGCGTGCACGAAGGGAACGGGCACCTCGAGGTGCAGGTCGCCGCCGTCGCGCTCGAACATCTCGTGGCGCGCCACGCGCACCACCACGTAGAGATCGCCGGGTGGCCCGCCCGAGAGCCCGGCCTCGCCCTCGCCGGACACGCGCAGGCGCATGCCGTCCTCGACGCCCGCGGGCACGCGCACCTGGATCTTGCGCCGCCCCTCGGTGCGACCAGCACCGCGACAGTTGGGACAGGGATCGCGCACCACGTAGCCCTCGCCGCGGCAGGCGTCGCAGGGGCGGCTGATGCGGAAGAGACCCTGCTGGAAGATCGCCTGGCCGGAGCCGCCGCAGCGGCCGCACGCCTCGGGCTCGGTGCCCGCGCGAGCGCCCGACCCGTTGCAGTCGTCGCAGCTCATCATGCGCGGCAGGTCGAGGGACGCCTCCTTGCCCTCGAGCACCTCGTCGAGCCCGATCTCGAGGTCGTAGCGGAGGTCAGCTCCGCGCTGGCCGCGACCCCGGCCACCGCCGCGCCGCTGTCCGAAGAGGTCTCCGAACAGGTCGTTGAAGAGATCGCCGAAGTCGCCGAAGCCCTGACCGGGGAAGCCGCCGGGGCCGCCACCGAGTCCTTCGTGGCCGAAGCGGTCGTACTGCGCGCGCTTCTCCGGGTCGGAGAGGACGGCGTAGGCCTCGGACGCCTCCTTGAACTTCTCCTCGGCAACCGGGTCGTCGGGGTTCCGATCCGGGTGGTGCTCGAGCGCGAGCTTCCGATAGGCCTTCTTGAGCTCGTCCTCGCCGACGCCGCGGGAGACGCCGAGGACGTCGTAGTAATCGCGCTTGCTCAAGCTTGGCTCCGGCTCAGATTCGGGGGCGTTCAGGTGTCGTTCCAACGCGCAGCGGCGCCGAGGCTAGCGAGCCCGACGCGACGGGGCATAAGCCACCCTGCAGCTCGCCGAAGGCTCGGCACGACGGCCCCCGCGTCAAGCGAGAGAGCCGGAAAGGGTCGGTCGTAGGGCAAAGCCATCGACCAAACCGCCGGAGATCGCGTTCGGGAAGAGCCCCGCGGGGCCGGAGCCCTACCCTTCGGCGTTGCCGAGCTTCTCGTACAGATTCTCGGTCATCTGGTACGAGAGCGTCGAGAGCTCGTCCACGGCGACCTTGAGGGCCTCCATGTCCGCCTCTTCCACGGCGACGCGCGTCTTCTCGACGGCGGCCATCACCGCGTCGCGCTCGGCTTCGTCGACCTGGTCGGCGTACTCCTGCACGGTGCGCTCGGTGGAGTAGATCAGGCCATCGGCCTGGTTTCGCAGGTCGGCGAAGAGGCGGCGCTCCTGATCGGCGTCGGCGTTGGCGGCCGCCTCGTCCACCAGGCGCTGGATGTCCGCCTGCTCGAGGCCGCCGTTGGCGGTGACCTGGATCTGCTGGCTCTTGCCGGTGCCGAGATCCTTCGCCGACACGCTCACCACGCCGTCGGTGTCGATCTCGAAGCTCACCTCGATCTGGGGCACGCCGCGCGGTGCCGGCGGGATCCCGACGAGGTCGAAGCGGCCGAGGCTCTTGTTGTCCTCCGCCATCTCGCGCTCGCCCTGGAGCACGTGCACCGACACCACCGACTGATGATCCTCGGTGGTGGAGAAGGTCTGGCTCTTCTTGGCCGGGATGGTCGTGTTCTTGTCGATGATCTTGGTGAACACGCCGCCCTGGGTCTCGACGCCCAGGGAAAGCGGCGTCACGTCGAGAAGCAGCACGTCCTCGACCTCGCCCTTGAGCACGCCGCCCTGGATGGCGGCGCCGCTGGCGACGACCTCGTCGGGGTTCACGCCGGTCTGCGGCGTCTTGCCGAAGATCTCCGAGACCTTCTCCTGCACCCGGGGCATGCGCGTCATGCCGCCGACGAGGATCACCTCGTCGATCTGGTCGCGGGTCACCTCGGCGTCCTCGAGCGCGGTCTCGCAGGGCTCGACCAGGCGCTCGATCAGGTCGGCCACCAGGCCTTCCAGGCGATCGCGGTCCAGCGAGAGGTTCAGGTGCTTGGGCCCGGAGTCGTCGGCGCTGATGAAGGGCAGGTTCACCTCGGTCCGCGAGGACGAGGAGAGCTCGTGCTTGGCGCGCTCGGCCGCCTCCTTCAGGCGCTGGAGGGCCATCTTGTCCTCGCGCAGGTCGATGCCGTTCTCCTCCTTGAAGGAGTCGATCAGGAAGTCGACGATGCGCTGGTCGAAGTCCTCGCCACCGAGGTAGGTGTCGCCGTTGGTGCTCTTGACCTCGAAGACGCCGTCTCCGAGGGCCAGGATCGAGATGTCGAAGGTGCCGCCGCCGAGGTCGAAGACGGCGATGGTCTTGTCGTCCTCGTCGCCGAGGCCGTAGGCGAGGGCCGCGGCCGTGGGCTCGTTCAAGATGCGCTGGACCTCGAGCCCGGCGATCTGGCCGGCGTCCTTGGTCGCCTGGCGCTGCGCGTCGTCGAAGTAGGCGGGCACCGTGATCACCGCCTCGGTGATCGGCTCGCCCAGGAACTCCGACGCGGTCTCCTTCATCTTCGCCAGCACGAGGGCGGCGATCTCCGGCGGAGAGCAGAGCTTCTCGCCGGTGTCGACCCAGGCGTCGCCGTTCTCGGCGGCCGCGATGGTGAAGGCCGCGGTCTCGGCGAACTTCTGCACCTCTTCCGCGTCGAAGCGCCGTCCGACCAGGCGCTTCACGGCAAAGAGGGTGCGCTCGGGATTCGTGACCGCCTGGCGCTTGGCGATCTGACCGACCAGGGTCTCGCCCTGCTCGGTGTAGGCGACCATCGACGGCGTGGTGCGGGCGCCCTCGGCGTTGGGGATGACCTGGGGTGCGCCCCCTTCCATCACCGCCACGCAGGAGTTGGTGGTACCGAGATCGATCCCGATGACCTTGCCCATGTTTCGTCCGCCCCCCTCGATCCGAGGTCGAGGGCCGGAGAACGGGCTAGGAGCCTGCTTCTTCCTCGGATCCCTCGGCCTTCTCGGCCTGCGCCCCGACCGCCTCTCCCGCTCCCGGCTTCGACACGACGACGCGGGCGGGTCGGAGCAAACGGTCTCTCAGCTTGTATCCGGTCTGGAACACCTGAACGACCGTGTTCGCCGGAACCTCGTCGCTCTCCTGTTGGGCCATCGCCTCGTGGAAGTTGGGATCGAATGCCTCGTTCAAGGCCTCGAGCCGACTCACCCCGTGCTTGGCGAAAGCTGCCAGGAGCTCGCGTCGAACCAGCTCGACGCCCTGCAACATCCCCTGGAAGTCCTCGTCATCGCTCTTCGAAGAGTTCGAAGCGTGATCGATGGCCCGGTCCAGGTTATCGACCGTCGCCAGGAGATCCTTGACGAGATTCTCGTGCCCATACTGATGGGCCTCCTGGCGCTCCTTGAGCGTGCGGCGGCGCTGGTTCTCGAAGTCCGCCTGGAGGCGCGTGTGGCGATCGGTGAGCTCCTCGAGCTCCTTGCGTAGGGAGAGCACCTCGTCCGACTCTTCGGCCTCGGTCGCTTCCGGCTCGGGCTCGGGCTCCGCTTCGCCGGGAGGGGCCGGGAAGTCCGGCAGATCGCGCGACTGGTGGATCTCCTCCACCGAGGCCGCGGCCTCGCGCGCCAGCTCCTCCATCTCGGGATTGGGCGGAAGGCTGCCGCCCTCGGCCTCGTCCGGCTGTCCGTCTTCGGGCTTCTCGCTCACGCGCAGAGCTTCTCCGTCACGACCCGGGAGAGATAGCCGACGAGCGACATCACCCGGGGATAGTCCATGCGATCGGGGCCGATCACTCCGAGTACGCCGAGGGGAGCCTCGGCCAGCCCGTAGGGAGCCGCGACCAGGGCGCAGCCGGACAGGGCCGGCTCCCCGATCTCGCTCCCGAAGGACACTCGCAGATCACCCTTCTCGAGGATCTGGTCCAGGATATCGGCCAAACGCTCCGCCTCCTCCACCGCAGAAAGCACGCTTCGGAGCCGATCGGGGTCGCGGAACTCCGGCTGATCGAGCGCGGCGAGGCGGGTGGCGATCACGAGGGCGGGCTCGGCCCGGCCGACTCCTCCGGAGGCCGAGGCGACATCGAGCAGCAGCGCCCGCTCGAGCAGGGAGTCGGCCTGGCTACGCAGGCTCGCCACCTCCCCCTTCAGGAGGTCGCGAACCTCGTGGAGCGAGCGCCCGGCGAGGCGCTCGCAGAGCGAGGCCGCCATGCGGTCGAGGTGGGCCTGATCCCGGTGTCCGGGCTCCCGCACCATCCTCTGATGGGCGCGTCCCGAGTCCGAGACGATCACCGCCAGCACCCGCTCGGTGCTGACGCGCACGAAGCTCACGTGTCGCAGCACCAGCCGGTCGAGGCGCGGCGCCTCGACGAAGCCGAGCTGGCGCGTGCGTTCGGAGAGGAGCCGCGAGGCGACGGACGCGACCGTCTCACTCGGGGCGCTTCCGACCGAGCCGGCGAGGTCCTCCCGCTCCGAGGGCAGGAGCTCGCTCGGCGAGACGAGGTGGTCGACGTAGGCGCGGAAGCCGGCCTCGGTGGGCACCCGCCCCGAGGAGGCGTGGGGCTTCTCGAGCAGGCCCAGCTTGGAGAGCTCGCCGAGGGTCGTCCGGACGCTCGCCGGGGAGAGACTCCCGGGCAGGACGGCGGCCACGCTCTCGGAGCCCACCGGGGTCGCCAGCCCGACGTAGGAGCGCACGACCGCGCCCAGGACGTCGGCCTGGCGGGGCGTGAGGAACGGGCTCTGGGGGGGAGCGTCGGTCACCGCGATCTCGCAAGTCTCCGGAATCGTAGGGAGGTTCGAGTCCTACCACTCGCCCGCGAGGGCGTCAACGAGACGCCCTCGCCCAACTGGAAGGTGTCAACGAGACGTCCTCGCCCAACTGGAAGGCGTCAACGCGGCCCGTCGCTCACCAGCGAGGCGAGCACGGTATCGGCCAGGAGGACGCCCCGCTCGCTCAGGCGCAGGTCTCCGGCGGGGCTCTCGAGCAGCAGTCCGGCCGCCACCGCCCGCGCGATGGCCGGCTCCCGGAAGGCGCGAGGCGGCGCACCGAACTCGGCCTCGAAGGCGCCGGCGTCTAGGCCGGCGCGGGTGCGGAGGGCCAGCAGGAACGCCTCGCCCCGGGCGGTCTCGAGGTCGAGGATCTCGAGCGAGCCCTCGGGCGGCGGCTGGCCCGCCTCGACGCGGGCGAGCCACTCGGCGTAGCCGCGCTCGTTGGCGCGGCGGGCTCCATGAGGCGTTGCGGGGGAGCGCGGCTCCACGGACCAGGCGCCCACGCCCACGCCGAGCACCGGCTCGCGGCTCCAGTAGCGGCGGTTGTGCACGGCCTCGTGGCCCGGTCGCGCGTGGCTCGAGATCTCGTAGGACGGGAGCCCGCCCTCCTCGAGCCCCCGGCGCAGGGTTTCCATCATCTCGGCGGCGAGATCGTCGTCGGGCACCTGGAGTCGGCCCCCCGCGACGGCGCGCTCGAAGGGCGTGCCCTCCTCCAGGGTCAGCGCGTAGGTCGAGACGTGCTCCGGGCCGAACTCGAGGGTGGCGCGGAGATCGGCCTCCACCTGCGAGAGCCCCTGACCCGGCGCCGCGAAGATCAGGTCGAGCGAGATCTCGTCGAATCCGGCCTCGCGGGCGGCGCGAAGCGTGGCATGGGCCTCCCCGGCCCGGTGGGCCCGACCCAGCCGACGCAGGGTCTCGTCGTCGAAGGACTGGACGCCCACCGAGAGGCGGTTCACGCCGGCCTCGCGGAAGCCGCCGAGGCGGCCGCGCTCGAGGGTCGACGGATTGACCTCGAGGGTGATCTCGACGGCCGTTTCCGATGGCGCGGACGGCGAGGACCCGAAGCGCTCGCGTGCCGCGGCGACGAGCCGCGCGATCGACTCGGGTCGCAGCAGCGACGGCGTCCCGCCCCCGAGGTAGACGCTCGCGAGTACGTGGCCCGCGAAGTCGCCGGCTCGACTCTCGAGCTCGCGCAGCAGGGCCAGAACGCAGCGCTCCTCGACGGCCTCCTCGAGGGTCCGGGCCGCGACGACGGCGAAGTCGCAGTAGGGGCAGATCCGCTCGCAGAAGGGGACGTGGAGGTAGACCCCGACGCTCTCGTCGGCCATGGCGAGGATGGTACTCTCCTCCAACCTTGGCTGCGCCGACCGACGCACACGGGCCCGAGCGGGATCCCGGCGATCTCCTCGAGGAGACCCTCGGAAGCGGCCTCGCCGTCGTCCTGCGCGAGTCCCACGCCGCCCCGGTGGCGGAGTTCCAGGTCTGGGCGCGGGTCGGATCCGCCGACGAAGCCGAGCACGAGGCGGGCCTCGCCCACTTCCACGAGCACATGCTCTTCAAGGGCACCGAGCGCCGGGGCGTGGGCGCGGTGGCCGGTGCGGTCGAGGGCGTGGGCGGCCGCATCAACGCCTTCACGACCTTCGACACCACCTGCTACCACGCCACCCTGCCCTCCTCCGAGCTGGACGTCGGCGTGGACGTGCTCACGGACATCGTGCGCAACTCGGTCTTCGACCCCGAGGAGGTCGCGCGCGAGATCGACGTCGTGCTCGAGGAGATCCGGCGCTCGGAGGACGATCCCCACCACGTCCTCTCGGATGCCGTCTTCGCCGAAGCCTTCCGCGTGCACCCCTACGGCGCGCCCATCCTGGGAAGCCACGAGAGCGTCTCGTCCATCACCCGCGAGAAGCTGCTCGACTTCTACTCGCGCTGGTACGCGCCGGACAACCTGGTGGTCGTGGCGGCCGGAGACTTCGACCCCCGGGCACTGCGCGATCGCATCGAGCGGGCCTTCGAGGGAGCCGGCGCGGCCGGCGCGCGACGCACGCGCGCGAACGAGCCCGACCCCGAGGCCCTGCGGGCGGTGCTGCTGCGACGCCCCTTCGAGCGCGCGAGCCTCGACCTCTCCTGGCGCAGCCTCGAGCTCTCCCATCCCGATACGCCGCTGCTCGACCTGCTGGCCTTCGTGCTCGGCGAGGGGGACAGCTCGCGGCTGATGCAGCGGGTGAAGGAGGAGGCGGGGCTGGTGGACCGCGTGGACGCGTCCTCCTACACCCCGCTCGATCCGGGCCTGTTCGGAGCCGACGCCGACCTCGACGACGAGTCGATGGCCGACGCCGTCGCCGCGATCGTGCGCGAGGTCGAGATCCTGCGCCGCGAGCCGGTGCCCGAGGAGGAGCTCGACAAGGCGCGCGCCAACGTCCTCGCGGCGCGGCACTGGGAGCGGGAGAGCGTCTCGGGCATGGCCCGCAAGCTCGGCAGCTACCGCGTGCTGACCGGAGACGCGTGCTTCGAGCGGCGCTACCTCGAGCGCATCGAGAACGCGCGCGCGGAGGACCTGCTCGAGGTCGCCCACCGCTGGCTCGCCCCCGAGCGCCTGACCGTCGGCGCGGTGGTCCCCGAGAGCGCCGACCCGGGGCTCGACGCGAGTACCCTGCGCGAGGCCGTCGACGCGGGGGCGCGCTCCGCCGCTCGGCTCTTCCAGGCTCCGCGGCGGGCCCACCGCACGAACGTCCCGGAGAGCCGCCCACCCGCGCCCACACCGGCCCACGCGGAGCCCACCGGCTGCATCGACTACGAGCTCCAGGGCGGGATCCGGCTGCACGTGCTGCCGCGCCACCAGGCCCCGATCGTGGCGCTGCGCCTGGCGATGCAGGGCGGACAGCTCTCCGAGGGTCCCGACGATGCGGGGATCACGAGCTTCCTGGCGGGCACCTGGCTGCGCGGAACCACCGGACACTCGGCGTCGGACTTCGCACGCCGCGTGGAGTCCCTCGCCGCGGACATCGACGGCTTCTCGGGCCGCAACAGCGTGGGCCTCACCCTCGACTGCACGGCCGACCGCTTCGACACCGTCCTCGAGCTGCTCGCGGAGGTGGTCCTCTCGCCGGCCTTCGCGCCCGAGGAGATCGAGCGCGAGCGCAGCGACACGCTCGCCGCCATCTCCCGCCGGGAGGACCGGCTGGGCGCGCGCGCCTTCGACCTCTTCACCCGCACGCTCTACGGGCCCCATCCCTACGGGCGTCCCCTGCTCGGCTCGAGCGAGACGGTGACGCGCATCGACGCGGCGACGCTCCGCGCCCACCAGGCGCGCATCGTGCGCCCGGGCAACCTCGTGGTGTCGGTGGTGGGCGACGTGGATCCGGACCAGACGGCCGCGCGCATCGCGCGCCACCTGGCTCCGCTCTCCGGCACCGGCGGGGCCGAGCCGCTCCCCCCGGCGCCGGACTTCGCGGGCGCCGGCCAGACCCGGGTCGAGCACAAGGACCGCGCCCAGGCCCACCTGGTGGTGGGCTACCCGGGGCTCACCCTCCACGATCCCGACCGCGAGGCCCTCGAGGTGGTCTCCCAGGTGCTCGGGGGACAGGGCGGGCGTCTGTTCCTGCAGCTGCGCGATCGCCAGGGGCTCGCCTACACGGTCAACGCCTCCAACATCGAGGGGCTGGCTCCCGGCTTCTTCGCCGTGTACATCGCCACCTCGCCCGAGAAGTTCGAGGAGGCCCGCGTCGGCATCCGCGACGAGCTCCAGCGCCTGCTCGACGCGCCGCCCGGCGATGCCGAGCTCGATCCGGCGCGACGCTACCTGATCGGCAACCACGTGATCGACCAGCAGCGCGCGGGCAACCGCGCCATGCACATCGCCCTCGACTCCCTCTACGGCCTCGGGCCCGAGGGCGACCGCGACTACGCCGAACGGATCCGCTCGGTCAGCGGCGAGGACGTCCTGCGCGTGGCGCGCCGCATCTTCGGCAGCGCCGAGCCGACGCTCGCCGCGATCCGCCCCGACGAAGTGGACTCCTAGGGAAGCTCTGCACAAGGTTCTCTACACGGACCGTCGGGGCCCGTCAGTCGCGTGTAGTCAACATCTGCAGAGCTTCCCTAGCGAAGTCCTGGGGCCGCTGCCTCATGCGCGTTCGGGCGTCCCGATCGACTCCCAGGCGCGCAGGTTCTCTTCGAGGTGCGGGATCGAGGTCGTGCCGGGGATGACCACGATGTTGGGCGACCTCGCGAGGAGCCAGGCCAGTGCCTCGCGCGCCGGGAGCGCCGCGCCGGGCCGCATCGGGTGCGCACCGAGAGGACCGTAGGGGAGGAAGGCGATTCCCAGACTCGCGGTGTAGTCCACGAGCTCCTCATCGCCCCGCTCCGATCGGTTGTACCGGTTCTGGACCGAAGCGATGGGGGCGACCTGCAGAGCTCGGTCGAGCTCTTCGCGGCTGACGTTGCTCAGGCCGATGAGTCGCACCTTTCCCGCCCGCTTTGCGGCGGCGAGTGCGCCCACGGACTCCTCGATCGGCGTGCTTGGATCCACTCTGTGAAGCTGGAAGAGGTCGATCCGCTCCACCTCGAGGTTCCGGAGAGCCAGGTCGATCTGGCTCGCGAGGGTCGTCGGAGAGGCGTCGACGACGATCTCTCCCGGCCCGGGCTTTCCCACGCCTCCCTTGGTCGCGACGACGGCTCCGCTCTGCGCGGGCCGCAGTGCAGCGGCGAGAATGCGGTCCGCCCACTCTGGGCCGTAGGAGTGCGCCGAGTCGAAGAAGTTCACGCCGAGCTCGAAGGCCCGCCGCAGGAGTGCGACTCCCGCCTCCCAGTCCTCGAAGGGACCGTAGTTGCCCGGCGATCCGGTCAGCCGCATCGCTCCGTATCCGATCCGCCCGACCTCGAGCTCACCGCCGAGCTCGAACGTCCGGTTCGTTGCGCCCCTGGCCATGGGTTCCATCGTGTTCTGCACCTCGCTCTCCATGGCTAGCGCATCTCCAGCAGCGCACGGGTTTCGCTCTTCGTCGGGAAGGGCAGAGCCGCCGACCCGTGTTCGTGCACGATCAGCCACTCGCCACCCCGCCTCTCGAAGATCAGGGTGACGCGTGACTCGGGTGCGTCGATCGCGGTCCCATCGCGAAGCTCCCCTCGTGCGCGTAGCGAGAGCTTCGACCAGGCGACGTCCCCACGTACGAAGACGCGCAGGTCGTCGTTGGCCTCGAGCCGCCACGACCTGGGAATCGCCATGAATCGCCGGTAGTAGGCGGCCGCCTCGTCCCAGCCTTCGAATCCCGCATGGGGGCGGCCGAAGTCCAACGACGAGAACGTCTCGTCTCGGGCGTAGATGTGCTCGAAGCGGCTCAGATCGAACGGCTGCTCCGGGCTCGTCCTCCAGCTCTCGACCCACGTGAGCGTCCGTGCGCGGATCGCTGCTTCGTCGCCCGAGTCGGACACGGCGGGGGTCGCGGCGAGCACGACCGCGACTCCCGCCAGGGCCGTCAGCGTCCGCGCCAGGCGAAGGCGGGCCCGGAGCCACGGCAACGCGATTCGCGTCAATGCGGGCATCACGGCGTAGACCATGGTCGGCACCACGAGCGCCGTGACGAGGAAGGTCCGCACCACCAGAGGACGTCCCTGGAGCAGCGGCTCGGTCAGGAACAGGACGATGGTGATCAAAGGGAAGATCGCGGCCCAGGTCAGCAGGGCCAGGGCGTGTCGGTCGGAGCTGGGGGTTCGTTCAGGGGCTCGGTTGGGAGTCATGTCGGGATCCCTCCTTGGGGCGCGTTCGAGTCGGAATCTATTATATCTTTACTTGACGTCAAGTATTTATTTCATCAGTCTTTGAGCGGGACGAAGGAGGGGGAGGAAGCCCTTGGAATCCAAAGAGAAAACGGCACGTCCCAGGGGCCGGCCGCGGGACGAGAAGGCTCGCACGGCGGTCCTGGAGGCGACCTGGGAGCTGCTCCAGACCGCGTCCCTTCGAGATCTCACCATCGTCGCCGTGGCCGAGGCCTCGGGGGTCAGCAAGCCGACGATCTACAAGTGGTGGGCCTCGAAGGGCGCGCTCGCCGTCGACGCCTTCCTGAACTTCTCGCTGCCGCAGATCCGCTTCCGCGACAAGGAGACGGTGGCAGAGGCGATCGAAGCGCAGGTCCTCGCCCTCGTGCGGCTCTACCGCGGCCCGACCGGGCGCATCGTGGCCGATCTGATCGCGGAGGGTCGCTCCGACACGGACGCCCTCGAAGCCTTCCGGGAGCTCTTCCTGGCCCGGCGCCGCGCCGTGGCGCGGGAGCTGCTCGAGCAGGGCATCGCGCGCGGGGAGCTCGCCGCGGATCTCGACGTGGAGGTCGCGCTCGACCTCGTCTACGGGCCCATCTACTACCGACTGCTGGTGGGCCACCAGCGGCTCACGGATCGCTTCGCGCGCTCGGTGGTACGAAACGCGCTCGATGGCCTGCGCGCCCGGCCTCGATCCCTCGAGACCTGAGTCGACTACCCGACCAGCCGCTCCCGCAGCTCGCGCTTCAGGAACTTGCCGTTGGCGTTGCGGGGCAGGTCCTCGTCCAGGAACCAGAAGTGCGCCGGCACCTTGTACGCCGCGATGCGGCCGGCGGCGTGGGCGCGCAGGTCGTCCTCGCTGGCGGTCTCGCCAGCGACCAGTACGACGGCGGCCCCGGGCACCTCGCCGAAGCGGTCGTCCGGCACGGAGAAGACCGCGCACTCCTTCACCGCGGGGTGGTCGAAGAGGGCGGCTTCGACCTCGGCGCAGTAGATGTTCTCGCCGCCGCGCAGCACCATGTCCTTGGCGCGGTCGGCGATGGCGATGTAGCCGTGCTCGTCGAGGGTCGCGAGGTCGCCGGTCCGGAACCAGCCGTCGGGGAAGGCCTCGTCGGTGGCCTCCTGCTTGTTCCAGTAGCCGCGCACGTTGTTCGGCCCGCGCACCCAGAGCTCGCCGACCTCGCCGGGGGGCAGGTCGCGGCCGTCCTCGGCCACGATCCGGGCCTCGACCACCGGGAGCGGCAGGCCCACCGTGTTCGGTCTGGAGATGAAGTCGGCGCCCGAGTTCGCCGAGACGACGCCGCTCGTCTCGGTCAGCCCATAGCCCGTACCGGGACGACCCTTCTCCAGGCGCTTCTCGATCTTCTCCACCAGGTCGGGCTGGACGGCGGCCCCGCCCCCGCCGAGGCTCGTGAGGCTCGACGTGTCGCGTCGCTCGAAGTCGGGGTGCTCGACCATCTCGCGGGACATCATCGGGACCCCGACGAAGGTCTCCACGCGCTCCCGCTCGATGATCTCGAGCGCCTCGCCCGCGTCCCACTTGTGCTGCAGGAAGATGCGACCGCCGGCGGCGGAGATCGGGTGCAGGCAGCAGTTGCAGCCGGTCACGTGGAAGAGGGGCACCGAGAGCAGGGCCGTCACCGGCCGCTTCTCGCCGGGGGCCTCGGCCGCGCGCTTCGGATTCGGCCGGGCCATGGCGGTCAGCGCGTTGAAGAAGCCCAGATTCATCACGTTCGCGATGACGCTCCGGTGGGTCATCACCGCGCCCTTGGGGAAGCCCGTCGTCCCGGACGTGTAGAAAATGCAGACGTCGTCGTCCGGATCGATCGACACGCTCTCGAGCCCGGAAGCCGAGGTGGCCACCGCCTCGGTGAAGGGCGTGGCATCGCCGGCCGACGCCTCGGGCGTGCGCACCGCGACCAGCTCGAGCGGGTGCTTCGCGCGCACCTCGGCCAGATGGGGGGCGAGGGTCGCGAGACGCTCGGCGTCGGCGATCAGCACCTTGGGCGTGGAGTCGAGGAGCCCGTAGGCCATCTCGGGCCCCGTCCACCAGGCGTTCATGCCGACGGCCACCGCGCCGATCGAGATCGCCGCCCAGTAGGCGAGCGCCCACTCGGGATAGTTCCGCATGGCGATCGCGACACGGTCGCCCGGCTCCACGCCGCGCGACTGCAGGAAGGCGCCGAGCGAGGCGACCTTCGCGTGGGCGTCGGCGTAGCTCAGCCGCTCGTCCCGGTAGGCGAGGTAGGGCGCGTCGCCGTGGGCCGCCGTCCCGGCGAAGAGCGCCTGCAGCGAGGGCGGCGCGGCGTCGAAGCTCCGGGTCGGGACGCCGCGAACGTTCACGACCGACCAGGCGAAGGGCGCGCCCTTGGCCGTCAGCTGCTCCCAGGCATTCCGTAGCGCGTCATCCATGAGGGCGTTCCTTCGTCCGGTCTCGGGTTCAGGTCGTGAGAGGGCCGATCAGCAGATCGGCGAGCTTCGCGCGCTGCAGCGGCCCGTCGCCGAGCCAGGCCTGCGCGTGCAGGCTGCGCTTGAAGAAGACGTGCACGTCGCACTCCCAGGTGAAGCCGATCCCCCCGTGGAGCTGCACCGAGCGGTCGGAGATGAAGCTTCCCGCATCGGAGGCGGCGCTCTTCGCCATGCGCGCGGCCTTCTCGGCGTCGGGGTGGCCGGCGTCGATGCAGCTCGCCGCATGGAAGAGCAGCGAGCGGGCGCGATCGATCTTCACCATGGCGTCCACCAGGGGGTGCTTCACCGCCTGGAAGAAGCCGATCGGCCCGATGATCGAATCGGCCAGCTTCTTGCGCTGGTAGACGCCGTCGCCGTAGAGCGCCTGGTCGTGCATCGAGCGCTTGAAGAAGATGTGGACGTCGCACTCCCACGTGAAGCCGATGCCCCCGTGCAGCTGCACCGAGCGGTCGCTGGCGTAGGCGCCCGCGTCGCTGGCCGCGCGCATGGCGAAGAGCGCGGCCAGGACCTGCTGATGGCGGCGCCGTC
>JAAUYD010098603.1_pt1 | contig 18612 bp, 13 predicted proteins | sample 7278101 | NCBI WGS metagenome assembly JAAUYD01 (sample SAMN14350128, study PRJNA611818) | marine sediment metagenome | isolation source: surface marine sediment (0.6m) | place: French Polynesia: Moorea | collected 2018-08
TAATTGCTGGTTCCCTAATTAAAAATCCTGGAGGGACTATAGTAACTGCTGGGGGCTATATTGCAGGAAAGGCGGACTTAGTAGAAATGGCTGCAAGTCGCTTAACAGCGCCAGGAATTGGCAGTAGTGGGGGAGCAACTTTTGACCAAAATCGCACTCTGTTTCAAGGTTTATTTTTAGCACCGCAGATGGTAGGAGAGGCAGTTAAAGGAAGTCACTTAATTGCTTGTGTTTTTGACAAACTGGGTTATCCCGTAAATCCTTTGCCTTTAGCGCCTCGTCGAGATGTAATTCAGGCGATCGAGTTGGGAAGTGCCGAGAAGTTAATTGCCTTCTGTAAAGCCATTCAACAGTATTCTCCAGTGGGTTCCTATCTCGACCCGACTCCCGCACCGATGCCAGGGTATGAAAGCCAATTAGTGATGGCTGGAGGGACTTTTATTGACGGGAGTACCTCCGAGTTTTCCGCAGACGGGCCATTAAGAGAGCCATATATTGTTTTTTGTCAAGGTGGAACCCACTGGACTCACGTAGCGATCGCTCTAGAAGCAGCCATTGAAGCGGTGGGATTTTGTGCTTAATGACCGCTAATGTGAACTACAATTTCTCTTTGGTGGGAATATTGGCGATGTTCCCAAAGATAAATTCCCTGCCAAGTTCCTAATACTAGTCTTCCTCTGGCAATGGGAATTTGTTCGGAAGTGTGGGTGAGTGCGGAACGAATGTGAGCGGGCATATCGTCAGACCCTTCGGTATTGTGTATGTAGAGGCTAGAGTCTTCTGGTACCAGTTTGGCAAAAAAGTTGGATAAATCTCTGAGTACGTCGGGATCCGCGTTTTCCTGAATCACCAAAGATGCTGAAGTATGGCGCACAAAAATATTACAAAGACCCGTTTCTATGCCCGACTCGGCAACGATCGCTTCAATTTTGGCAGTAATTTTGTGTAAGGATTTGGCAGTTGTTTTAATTTTGAGTGCTTTTTGATATTGATTCATGACTGAAGAGATAGCTAGGAGTGAAGATTTCCAGTATTGATTACTGGCTGTATATTCTGTTCGGAAGTCAAAACCACTAACAAATTATTAATCATGGCTGCTTTGGTGGACTCGTCCCAGTTAATATTTTCCTGTTTGCTCAGTCGTTCGATCGACATTTCTACCATGCTTAAGGCTCCTTCAATAATTTGCTTGCGAGCGGCTATAATTGCTTGAGCTTGTTGTCGGCGCAGCATTACTTGAGCAATTTCTGGAGCGTAGGCCAGGTAAGAGATGCGGCTTTCAATTACTTCAACTCCAGCTACCTCCAAACGAGCTTGCACTTCTTGTTGTAGTGCAGCATTAATTTCGTCGGGATTGCCTCTTAATGAAGCCTCTTTTTCCTCTCCAGTATCATAAGGATAATTTATAGCAAGGGCGCGGATTGCCGTTTCGCTTTGTATGGCAACAAATTCTTCGTAGTAGTCTACGTCAAAGATAGCTTTGGCTGAGTCTACTACCCGCCAGACAACTACAGCACCAATTTCAATGGGGTTACCTCTAGCGTCGTTTACTTTAAGGCGATCGCTGTTGAAGTTGCGAACTCTCAGAGAAACTAGTTTTTTGGAGGCTAAAGGGTTAACCCACCAGAAACCAGCTTCTCGAACAGTACCGACGTAGCTACCCAGAAAGATTAGCACGCGAGCTCGGTTGGGTTCAATTGCGATCGAGCCTGCGAGTAGGATTGAAGATAAGATTATGAGCATAATTCCCAATATCTGGGCGTTCGAGATACTTGCCAACTCGTTGAGGTTAGAAATACTTTTAGCCAGCCACAAGCCACAGCCAGCGACGATCGCAATTCCTGGAATAGCTACAAAGCCACTAAGTTTAAACGCGGGAAATTCCTGAGTATTTGCCATTATTGCTGGTTTTTGGGTTTGTATTGCTCTGGTAATGACTGAAATAGCAAGCTTTAACTTTATGTTTTAGATTGTAAATATTCAATTACAGCACGAGCAATTATCTCACATCCGTCAGCAGGTAGGGATGAATTTTGCTGAGGCGATCGAGGATTTTGCAAGAGAAAATCCCAGTTTCCAGAGAAAAATTCTTCGGGAGTTAGGATTTGATGATAGGCGTAATTTTGAATTCCTGCTATTAAAACAGAGGCTTCGGCAAAACCTTCGCGAGTCAAAGAAACTATTGGCTTACCTAGAGATAAGGTTTCTGAAAAGGTACTGTATCCTGGTTTAGAAACTATTCGATCGCACAAGGGCATAAAGTCTACTGGTCGATAGCGGCTATCTTCTACTTTAAGTAAATTTGGCAGGTCTGGGGCAAATCGATCGAAGGTAATAAATTGCCAATCGGGGAATTTGTTGAGATTGTTATAGGGTATGGCTTGCAGTCCCAATCCGCCAAAGGTGAGTAAGATTGTTTTTTCTTTCGGTTTGGTTAAATTAAAATCATTTTGTAACTCAGTTTTACTGTAGTGAGGGTTTGCACCTGTTAAACCTACGTCGGTAATATTGCTAAAAGCACTCATCGGTTCGTGCATTGGCAATCGAAACAGGCGATCGCACTTTGAATAGTACTCTCTAATTCGATCGGCAATTTCTGTAAATTCTCCTCCCCAATCTTTATATATAAAATCCCAGCCAAAGTTACTCATCATCCAACAAGGAATTCCAGCGGCTTTAGCTATCGGGACTGCTAGAGGAGGAATATCTGCTAAAACTAAACCTACTCTATTAGTGCGAATAAAATTTACTTCAGAAGCAATAATGGAGTTTTGACGATCGTGAATGTGCTGCCATTTTTCTAAAGTAGCGGCTTTATCCATTGTCAAGCTATCGGATTGGATGACACCAACATCAAAAGTACGGGGACGATAGATAAAATCTGCTTTAATGTAAGCTTCTAGTAACCAACGGGGTGCTGTGGTTACCAGTACTAGCAATATATCTGGATAAAGCTGCTTAATCATTCTAGCAACTGATGCAGCGCGCGCAGCGTGACCGAAACCGTGGCTGGTAATGGCTATGTATAAAACGGGTCTAGACATTATCTAAGGGATGAATAATAAAGGATGAAGGATGAATGCTCGTCTTTTTACTTTCATTCTCCATCCTTCATCTTTCCCTCATCCCTCAGATAATTTCTCTGAATTAGATACAGCAGCTAAGAAATCTTTAGCTTGATGACTGAAAAGTTTGAAATAGGTACTGACAAAAAATTCTTTGAGGGGAAAAGCAATAAAAGTAAGAGGGTTAATGGTAACGATAATATTGCGATCGTCTCGCTGGGCTGAGTTGACAATTTGTTTTGCTACCCAATTAGCAGACATCACTCCGATGGGGTTAAGATTGCTTTTAAAAGGGCCGAGAATTAGTTTTCTTACCACACAAGGAGCGTCGAGACGGCGCAATGTCACTAGATCCCCCATGGTTCTTTTGCTCAGTTCGTAAAGAGGACTAAAAGCGGGGCTTGCTTCTGCTTCTGAAGTGTTGACCCAAACTTCTTTGCGAACTATATCTTCGTTGCTGCGAACGGTTTGGAAAAATAATTCCATTAATCGCCAACTAGAAAATGCATTAACTTCATAAGATTTGCCGATCGCGTCTGCTGTCCTCTCTCCATGCACGTTAATGCCGTGGTTGAGGATCAGTATATCTATTTTTTCTAGTTTTGCTGTTAATTCTGATTCGGATCCTACTTGCCATTTAATAGTTTTGACTGGCAAATTTTCTCCATTTATGGTAATAAAAATATCTTTTTCTGAAGAAGTCAGAGCAATTACTTTTGCTCCTTTGGCGTGCAATTGTTCGAGCAAACCCAGACCTAAACTTCCAGAGGCTCCGGTAATAGCAATTGTTTTACCCTTGAGAGATAGAGCTGTACCCATAAGTTTATCTACTAACGTCAACGTACCGCTATAGTAAGCATTTTGGTTGTCAAAATGATGCCGCCAGTGGTAAGGTCGATTGACAAACCAGGGAGCTGGTAAACTTTTAAAGTCTCCAGGACGATGGGTTATATCGGTTAATTCGTCTGCGTATGCTAAGCCAAATCCTCGCGCGATCGCTCCCAGTAGGAAACTAAGGGTATATATCGAACCCGTCCAAGCTGCCCATTGATGGGGAATTCCCCAGATGTTTGCGATTACCCAAGGCAACAAACTAAATACCAGCATTACCAGAGATTCTGGTACGTCATTGTACCAATGAGCTTGTTTGTAGATGCGATCGCTGATTACTGATAAATCTCGGCGGAAAACTTTATGATGCCATACGTGCAAGCGATAGAGAAACGGCCAATGATGGGATAGGGCGTGATAGCAATCTCTGACTATTTCTACCCATAAAATAGACAAAAGTGCGATTATTCCTACAGAGATACCTGTGCTGACCTGTGGGATGAAGATTTCTTGGATAACCATATACCTACTATTATTGAATTTACTTTCTTATTGTTAAGTTTAGTTAATAGATTTTAACGCTTTCCCTCTCATTTTTAGATGAAACCTCATTTTCCTTTTGCCCGTGTCTAAATCCATAAGTGGGATTAATCTAAAGATTAAAGCCAGGAAAATTCAGATTTTTCTAAGATTTTTAACATTTTCAGATAAAATAAAACAATATACAGCTTAGCTCAAAGCTAACAAAGAGAAAACCAACAAAAAAAAGATGGCAGAAGCTTTGGTCTTATAGTTACAAACCTTAGTATCACCTCTAATTAAATTAGAAAATCTAAACAAAATTATGCACGAAAAGTCTTGGCCAGAAAACGAGTCTGACAAAGAGCTAGATCCGATAAGCAATCTGCTATCAGAATTATCTGACCCAGAAGAAGAAGAAGAAGAATTTAGAAGAGATTTCTTTAAGGGTTTAGAAGGACGCAGGAGTAAAGCAGCCTTTGTACTGACGATCGTATGGGGGACTACTATAGCCCTCCATTTAGTTTCTTGGGGATACTGGGCAGCTTTAGGTTTTAGCGGACTCATAGCAATTCAATCAATACGCTTAGTAGTGGCTAGACCCAAATCTTCTAGCAAAACACTCGATCGAGATTGTTTAGCTGACGCTCCTTTTGTTTCCCTAGTAGTAGCGGCCAAAAACGAAGAAGCTGTAATTGGCAATTTAGCTAAAATGCTGTGCGATCTAGACTATCCGATCGATAAGTATGAAGTCTGGATAATCAACGATAACAGCAGCGATGGAACTCCAATTATCTTAAACAAACTGGCACGAGAATGCGATCGCCTCAACGTGTTACACCGAGGTGTTGGGGCTACTGGAGGCAAATCTGGAGCTTTAAATCAAGTATTGCCTTTAACTAAAGGAGAAATTATCGGGGTATTTGATGCCGATGCGAAAGTATCGGCTGACTTGCTGCTACAGATGCTGCCCTTATTTGACTCAGAAGAAATAGGAGCAGTACAAGTGCGCAAAGCAATATCCAACGCCTCCTTAAATTTTTGGACGCGAGGTCAGATGGCAGAAATGGCTGTAGATAGCTATTATCAACAGCAGCGCTACGCGATCGGCGGTATAGGGGAACTCAGAGGTAACGGTCAATTCGTGCGTCGCTCTGCTTTAGAGCGTTGTGGAGGTTGGAACGAGCAAACAATTACTGACGATCTAGATTTAACCATTCGCTTGCATCTAGATGGCTGGAATATAGGTTTTCTTCAATTCCCCCCAGTGCAAGAAGAAGGAGTAGAGAATGCTAAAGCCCTTTGGCACCAGCGCAACCGCTGGGCAGAAGGAGGATATCAGCGCTATCTAGACTACTGGCGCTCGATTGTTAGTAACCGTATGGGTTTCAAGAAAACCGCCGATCTGCTCACATTTTTAACGACTCAATATATACTTGCCGCAGCAGCAATACCAGATTGCTTGATGGCGATCGCTCGTCATCGTCTCCCAGTGTTTGCTCCTCTATCGACTTTACTGTTTACTCTAACGGCGTGGGGAATGTTTTCGGGTTTGCGTCGCATCCGCAATCGAGAAAAATTTAAGATTTCGGATTGGTTGATTATTAGTTTGCAAACTGTACGGGGCTTTATTTATATGCTCCATTGGCTGGTAGTAATGGCTAGTACAACTGCTAGGATGTCCGTCCGACCTAAGCGACTTAAATGGGTTAAAACTGTCCATCAAGGCCATATTCAGACAGATCGATATAATCATAATGAATTAACAAACGATTAGCACGCAGCGAATAAATTTGTTATCTTATATTTCAAGTAATCCTTCTATGTGAGATGTGAGGAGAAGTATAAATGATGGAGAAAAAATGGCAATGTGAGGAGTTTGTGTGAGGAGAAAAACTCCATCTTTTTTTTTAGCTTAATTCGTAAAAAATCCCACGCTATATTTTTTTGTTTGTACAAAAATTAGCGTGAGAAAGAGAAATAAAGAGTAAGCAGTATTAGCTTATTTACGTTCGGGATGCTCGGTATCGGGAGTTGGAGTTGCTAACTGATTAATCTCGTTAATCATTTGATACAAGCGTCCTAAATCTCTTTGATTAAAATTAAATACCAAGCGGGGCAATTTTTCAGTTTCGTCTCCTCTCTCTTGAGGTAAGGCTTGACTTTTTTCAATACGTCCTTCTACTAAAATATCCCTGAAGTCTTCATTGAGTTTTTCTACTACTTCATCTGATAATTGACAGTTTAGACGCATCACAAATTGCTGACCCACATAGCGACTAGAATGATAGACTCGATAAAAATCTCTAATTGCAGCACAAGCTACATCGAGATCGTCTGTAATGGTGTATAAATTGGTATCTTCTGGGCTAATTAGACCTTTTTCGATCAATTGAGAGCAGATATACTGATTCCACGACTCCCAGTAGTCTCCTCCAGGTTCGTCTATTAATACTAACGGTGCAGGGCCGTATTTTCCTGTTTGAGACAAAGTTAAAGTTTCAAAAGCTTCGTCTTGAGTGCCAAAACCCCCAGGAAATAAAGCCACAGCATCACTTTCTCGCAAGAAGAATAATTTGCGAGTAAAGAAATACTTGAAATCAATTAACTTAGGATCTCCTGCAATATAAGGATTGCTTTCTTGCTCGAAGGGTAGCTGAATATTTAGACCAAAGGAACATTCTCGACCTGCTCCTTCGTTACCAGCTTGCATTATTCCCCCACCTGCACCCGTAAGTACCATGAATCCTAATTTGGCGATCCGGCGAGCAAACTCGACAGCTAAGCGGTATTCTGAAGTATCAGAAGATATTCGTGCTGAGCCAAAAATGGTTATTTTACGAACGTGACGATAGGGATAAAAAATTTGAAATCCCTTTTCTAAATCTTCTAGAGATGAAGTTAAAATTTTTAAGTCTAGACGATCTACTTCTTCTTTTGTAATTCGCACTAATACAGCTAGCGCCCGTTCGACCCATTTAGCATGCTTGCGATCGGGTAAGTTTTCTATTAATTCAGTCAACTCCGCCCTTAAAGGGGATTTTATACTATTATTGTAACTTGATAAAGCCATATATTTACTCTTTTGGCTTCTTTTATTGTATACATTTTGACTTGCTAAAAAAACATTAGGACTATTTCAGACTAAAAAAAGATACCCCAGTTGCGCCGAGATCGATAAATGAATATGCAAATCACGAGTCCAGATCGAATAACCTACCCTATAGTAGAAACCTTTCATTCCATTCAGGGAGAAGGATACTGGACGGGTGTTAATGCCTTTTTTATTCGTCTAGGAGGGTGTGACGTTCATTGTCCTTGGTGCTTCGTCTCTGGGACTTCTATTTTAATGGGAGATTTGACAGAGAAACCGATTGAAACTATTCAAATAGGCGATCGAGTAATGAGTTTCGATCGGGGAAAACTAGTCAAAACTAAAGTTACTCACGTTCATCGTCCCCGAATAGCAGAAACGATCGCTCTTGAATTTGAATCTGGTTTAGTCACCTCTTGCACTCCAGATCATCAATATAAACTAATAGGAACAAATACGCTAAGACAGGCAGAATATATTCAAGAAGCATATTCCATAGATAAATCTAATTTAGATTTTACTGAGGCAGATATTGACGATCGCGCCGAATATTTAGTGGGTGCTGTTGCTAGAAAAGTAAGACAAATTGAAAGCGAAGAAAAAAAGCAGTGGCTCAAACCAGACAAGGTTGTCACTCGCTTTTTTGCTGGAGCTAGGGAAGTGTATAATTTCGCTACGGAAAGCGGTTACTATTTTGCCGATCGACATTTAGTCAAGAATTGCGACACCAAGCAATCTTGGAATGCTTCCCTTCACCCCCAACGGGCGATCGAAGATTTAATAAAGGAAGCAACAACTGCTAACCCCGCTATTGTAGTTATTACTGGGGGAGAGCCTTTAATGCACGACCTCAACCCATTAACCGAACAATTGCATTCCCACCATCTGCGGGTTCATTTAGAAACTTCTGGCGCACATCCTTTTAGTGGCGAGTTCGACTGGGTAACTTTTTCTCCGAAAAGATTTAAACCCCCTCATAATAGCATCTACGATCGCGCAGATGAGCTGAAAGTAGTGGTAGCCAATGCTGAGGATTTGCAATGGGCAGAAGAACAAGCAGCTAAAATTCCCGATGGAGCATTGAAGTATCTGCAACCAGAATGGAATACTCCAGACAGTCAAGAGTTAATCTGCCAATACATCTTACAACATCGCGAGTGGCGCTTAGGACTGCAAATTCATAAGTTTTTGGGAGTCAGGTGAGAGGGGAAGATAAGGGAGAGGGGGAGAGTGGGAGAGGGGGTGAAGGGGTTTTTATCGTTTTTTTCGTGAAGGTAGAAGCTAATGGAAGAGTGGGAGAGTGGGAGAGGGGGTGAGGGGGTGAGGGGGTTTTTATCGTTTTTTTCGTGAAGGTAGAATCCAGTCGGAGGTATTATTAATCATGTTTACTAATTTGGCTAGAATCTGGTTGTATGTTTTATACAGTTTTCTGGCTGTTTCGGCGTTCAAATAGTCGCATTTAACGCAAAATTCTAGCCAAGTTTGTGTTTCTGCTGCTTCTGCTTCGCAGTCGCTTAACTTAGAAATAAAAGCAGCTTCATAACGACGTTTGCGCCAAGCTTCTGCTAAATTAGCACACACCGATCGAGAAGATCTGCGAATTTGGTCAGTCAATGAATATTTTTCCTCGACTGGAAATGTTTTAGACTGTTTAAAAATCTCCATAGCAGCATCAAATGCCATTTGATAAACTTCTAATTCTCGATGACTTAATAGACGCTTAGAACCCATATAATTTTTTTATCCCACAATCGCACACCCCTAATCTTCCCAAACCAACCACCCAACCACTCACCCCCTCTCCCCCTCCCCCCCTCCCCCACTCATGACCAAAAATCCTCCCAAAAATTGGCAATTCTGGATCGATCGCGGTGGTACATTTACCGATATTGTCGCTAAAAGTCCCGATCTCGAAGAGAGCCGCTACGCGGGGCGCAAAATAATTATTCGCAAACTCCTCTCAGAAAACCCCGAACAATATCAAGACGCAGCAATACAGGGAATTAGAGAAATAATGGGAATTGCTGCCGACGATCGCATACCAGCCAATAAGATTGAAATAGTTAAAATGGGGACGACAGTAGCTACTAATGCGCTGTTGGAAAGAAAAGGCGATCGAACTGTTTTACTCATCACTAAAGGTTTTAAAGATGCCTTACGCATCGGCTATCAAAACCGTCCTGATATTTTTGCTCGCCAGATTGTCCTGCCAGAGATGCTATACGATCGCGTTATCGAGGTGGAAGAGCGCTACAATGCACGAGGAGAGCAATTAATCCCCCTTAATACCCAAAAAGTCCAAAAAGACTTACAAGCCGTTTACGAGGCAGGTATCCGCAGTTGCGCTATTGTATTTATGCACGGCTATCGCTACCCCCAACATGAAAGGGAAGTAGCCACCATAGCACGTAATATCGGATTCTCTCAAATTTCAGTATCTCACAAAGTCAGCCCCTTGATGAAATTAGTCAGTCGGGGGGACACTACTGTCGTCGATGCCTATTTATCTCCCATTCTCGATCGCTACATAAACCAAGTTTCAAGCAATTTATCAGCAACAACCAGACTAATGTTTATGCAGTCCAATGGCGGACTGGCGGATGCTAATTTATTCCACGGTAAAGATAGCATTCTTTCTGGTCCTGCAGGGGGAGTAGTCGGTGCGGTGAAAACCTGTGAAATTGCTGGAATTAGAAAAATTATCTCCTTTGACATGGGGGGAACTTCCACCGATGTCGCTCATTACGCGGGAGAATACGAACGCAGTTTCGAGACTGAAATTGCTGGGGTGCGCTTTCGGACTCCTATTATGTCCATCAATACAGTTGCTGCAGGTGGAGGGTCGATCGTCAAATTTGACGGTGCTAGATATCGAGTAGGCCCAGAATCTGCGGGTTCTAACCCTGGTCCAGCCTCTTATGGCAAAGATGGTCCCCTAACTATAACAGACTGTAACCTAATTACGGGAAAATTGCAAGCAGAGTTTTTTCCAAAAGTATTTGGAACCGATAAAAAGCAACCTTTAAATAAACAAATAGTCGAGGAAAAATTCAGGGAATTAAAAGCAGAAATAGGAGGCGATCGGACAGTAGAACAAATAGCATCGGGTTTCATAGCGATCGCCATACAAAACATGGCAAATGCTATCAAACAAATCTCTCTACAAAGAGGTTATGACGTTTCTGAATATACTCTTTGTTGTTTTGGGGCTGCTGGGGGACAACACGCTTGTTTACTTGCGGATGCTCTAGGCATAAAACAGATATTTATTCATCCTTATGCGGGGGTTTTATCTGCATATGGCATCGGGTTAGCAGATATCAGAATATTGCGAGAAAAAGCAGTAGAAGCATATTTGACCGAAGAATTAATCCTGGAAATAGAAAGCCAGCTAGAAGCATTGATAGTTGAATGCCAAGAAGAATTTAAGCGCCAACAAAATTCCGATAGGGGAGAAGTTACCTTCCTGCGCAAAGTCCATTTGAAATATGAAGGGACGGATGCACCTTTAATTGTCAATTTTGACGATGTTGCTGGCATGAGAGAGCAATTTGAACGGATACACAAACAGCGCTATGGATTTATCGTGCCAGATAAAAAATTAATCGTCGAACAAGTTTCTGTAGAGTTAATTTGTCCTACCTACACTCCAGAAGAAATGGCGATAGAATCCAACACAGATAATCCACCTGAACCAGTACCAAAAGTAGACGTTTATACTGCAAACGAATGGCACAAAACACCTGTATTTAAAAGAGAACAATTGCGATCGGGAGATGTTATAAACAGTCCCGCAATAATTATCGAACCTACAGGGACTAACGTAATCGAACCTGGTTGGCAAGCAGAAGTAACAGACAGAAATAATCTAATTTTAAATAAGCAAAAGCAAACAACAAACAGCAAACAGCAAACAACAAACAGCAAACAACCAGATCCAGTAATGCTGGAGATTTTTAATAACCTTTTCCGTTCGATCGCCGAACAAATGGGGACAACGCTACAAAATACCAGTTATTCAGTCAATATCAAAGAAAGATTGGACTTTTCTTGTGCCATATTCGATCGCCAGGGTCAATTAGTAGCAAATGCCCCTCACATCCCAGTACATTTAGGTTCAATGAGTGAAAGCGTCCGCAGTTTAATTAATGCCAAAGGAGAAATTTTAAAACCAGGGGACGTTTACATGTTAAATAACCCCTACAACGGCGGCACTCACCTCCCCGACATCACCGTCATCACCCCCGTATTTATAAGAGAAAAAACTTCACTCTCATCTCCCTCATCCCCCCCTCTCCCCCTCTCCCCCTCCCCCCCTCTTTTCTACGCCGCTTCGCGGGGACACCATGCAGATATTGGCGGTATAACACCTGGATCTATGCCTCCAGAGAGTAAAACAGTAGAAGAAGAAGGAGTATTAATCGATAATTTTCAGTTAGTAAACGAGGGATATTTTCGGGAAAAAGAACTATTACAATTACTGACAACGGCTAAATATCCTGTCCGCAACCCCGTGCAAAATATAGCAGATTTACAAGCACAAATTGCCGCTAATGAAAAGGGAGTACTAGAATTACATCGGATGGTAGAGCATTACGGTTTAGAAACCGTAGAGGCTTATATGAAATACGTACAACAAAATGCCGAAGAATCAGTAAGAAAAGTAATTGACGTTCTTAGGGATGGTAGTTTTACTTGCGAACTAGACACTGGAGATAAAATTCAAGTAGCCATTACTATTAACCCAGAAACTCGCAGCGCTAAGATAGATTTTTCTGGCACGTCACCCCAATTAGATAACAATTTTAATGCTCCTGCAGCAGTAACTAAAGCAGCAGTATTATATGTTTTTCGTACTCTAGTCAGTGACGATATTCCTCTCAATTATGGCTGTTTGAAACCTTTAGAAGTATTTCTACCAGAAGGCTCTATGTTAAACCCTAAATATCCCGCAGCGGTAGTAGCAGGAAATGTAGAAACCTCGCAAAACATTACTGACTGTATTTATGGTGCATTGGGAGTAATGGCAGCTTCTCAGGGAACAATGAATAATTTTACTTTTGGTAATGAAAAATACCAATATTACGAGACAATTTGTGGTGGTTCTGGTGCAGGTGCTAACTTTAATGGAACAGATGGAGTACATACCCACATGACTAATTCTCGCCTCACCGATCCAGAAGTTTTAGAATGGCGATTTCCAGTACTTGTAGAAAGCTTTAGTATTCGTGCTAATAGTGGTGGAAAAGGAAAATATTGTGGCGGGAATGGTGTTATTCGTCGAATACGTTTTTTAGAGTCCATGACTGCGGGAATTTTATCGAGTCGTCGGCTAATTTCCCCCTTTGGTTTAGAGGGAGGGGAAGCAGGTCAAGTAGGTAACAATTATGTCGATCGCGCCGATGGAACTTTTGAAAAATTGGCAAGTACTGCTGTTGTCAAAATGCAACCAGGAGACGTGTTTGTAATTGAAACTCCTGGAGGTGGAGGGTATGGTAAATAGAAAATCTCCTCGGAACTTATGTTTGTGTTAACCTAATAATTAATAAATATTATATAAATTTAAAGTGGGTTAGCAAACTAGCGATCGCTAGTTAACTAACTCAACAAAGATAACGCCCCATCAAAATTATGAGTGAAGAATTTGAAAAAATAGTTGCTGATTATCAAAAATTCCCTACCCAATTCCAGAGTGCTATGCTAGCAACAACTAGCTTGGAAGGAAATCCTCACGCTAGTTACGCCCCCTTTGTGATGGACGCACAGAAAAACTTTTATATATTAATCAGCGATCTAGCTACTCACGCCAGTAACTTAAAAGCTACAGGAAAGGGGAGTATTTTGTTAATCGAAGACGAAACTAAAAGTGACAATATCTTCGGTCGCAAACGTCTTAATTTTGAATGCTCTATTACCATAATAGATAGGGAAAGTCAAGAATGGAGTAGGATAGCCGATCGATTTCAAGAACGTTTTGGCAAAATAATCGAAGTTCTTCGCAACCTGAAAGACTTCAACATATTTAAATTAACTCCTAATGAGGGTCGGTTTGTAACTGGCTTTGCTAAAGCGTACAAAATAAGCAGCGAAGATCTCAATAATCTGGTCCATGTTAGGGGTTGAAAGTAGACTATAATTTTTCTCATTCGCCAAGAAAGATCTCTTTTCGCAATGCTTCGCCAAACTTCAATTCTTTGTTAGCTCCAAAGTTATTGAAAATTTATTTTTTTATATCTTGCTATTTATAGATATAATTTGATAACCACATAATAAAAATATCTCCCAAGCGAAAAATCGTTCTTAGCATCAACAGTTTAGAAAAAAAAGGTCAGTTTAAATGAGTCTTAAAGAGCGTATCTCAGAAGACATAAAATCGGCAATGAAAGCCAAAGATAAAATCCGCTTAGAAACAGTACGCAGTATCAAAAAAGCCGTACTAGAAAAAGAAGTAGATTTGCGTCCTTCTGGAAAGGAAAATCTTACAGAAGAGCAAGAAATTGAACTGCTAGCCAGATTAGCAAAACAACGTCGAGAATCAATAGAACAATACCAGCAAGGGGGAAGAGAAGACTTAGCTCAAAAAGAAGCTGCTGAATTAGTAATTATTGAAACCTATTTACCCAAACAACTTTCAGAGGAAGAAATTAATACTATTATTGACAAAATTATTAGCTCGGTAGGAGCTACTTCTCCTAAAGATTTAGGAAAAGTTATGGGAGTGGCAATGAAGGAGCTTAAAGGAAAAGCAGATGGAAAAAAAATCCAGGCTTTAGTCAAAAGTAAACTTGCAGATTAACATTTTCAGCACAAATTCAGTAATTTATGGATGAAATTACAGGGAAAGCAATTGAAACAATACTTTAAGTTCGAGACAGCACTTTTAATTATTGCCAAATTATCCAGTTAAAATTGATGATTTTAGTGAAAAATGCCAATGTCTTGTCTTAATTTTTTTTCTCGATCGTCCCTCGTAAATAGTTTTTAAATTGAGACCAAAACTTAATTTAAGAAAAACAAAGATATATCTGGGAACATAGGAATCAAATAACGATAGTTTTATAATGCCTTTGTCAAAGACTCGATTGTAGCTTCTAGCCAAAGTCTGTGAGAAAATAATCGTGGAGGCAAGCACGCACAAAACAACAATTACCTTTATACGTGTTTCATATTATAGTATATAAAACTAGTCAAACCAAGATTGGTACTGAAAAGCCCAGATATCTCAGATACAAGAGGCTGGTAGCTTAGGGGATAAATTAGTTATCTAACCGAAAGCATCGCTGGCTAGAGTAAAGGTTTAAATTTCGAGGATTAATGTCTCAGCTAAAGAAAAACTCAACATCGATCGCTCCGAGCTCGATCGAACGACAAAAAATGGCAGACAATCGACCTTTTTGCTCGCTATATCCCATTAAGTCGCAAGCAAAAAAGGATATAACTAAAATTAGGATCGGACAAAGCACTAGCTTAGAAGTTAATAACAAAACAACTTCTCAAAAAATTAGGTAATATTTTTGAAAAAAAACTCATGTGCCTAAATCCAGGGGATATATTAGTTGGACGCTACGAAATCGTCTCTAAATATAAAAAAGGAGGTTTTAGTCAAACCTATAAAGCTAGAGATATCAAGATATCTAGCAATCCCCTGTGCATTGTCAAAGAAATAAAATCGCCCAAGTCTAAAAATCAACAATTGTTAGACGATATACAAAAGCGATTTATCAGAGAAGCACAAACTCTAGAAAGATTGGGGAATCACTCTCAAATACCACAACTATTCGATTATTTTAAAGAAAATGGCAAATTTTACTTAGTACAGGAATATATTGAAGGTCACGATCTCAGACAAGAACTAACTCCAGACAAAAAATTCAATGAAAAGCAGGTCGTCCAGCTTTTGCAGGATATCTTGGAAATCATTAAATTTGTCCACGATTGCGGAGTTATTCACCGCGATATTAAGCCATCTAATCTAATTCGCCGCAAAAAAGATGGAAAAATTGTTTTAATTGATTTTGGCGCAGTCAAACAAATTAGTACCGTATCAAAGGATGGTTTGGGGGAAACGACCAAAACTAGAGTGATTGGTACGGAAAATTATATGCCCCCAGAAACCCAAGCAGGTAAACCCAAACCCAGCAGCGACATTTATGCGGTGGGAATAATGGGAATTCAAGCAATTACAGGGTTACATCCCAGAAATTTTCCCACAGATCCGAGGAGCGGAGAACTGATTTGGCGCTTTGCTACCCACGATCGCCTCATGCTTCAAGTTAGCTCGGAGCTTGAGAGTATCTTAAATAAGATGGTACGCTACCACTTCAAAGAACGCTACCACTCTGTAGATGAAGTATTGTTAGATCTCTCACAGAAAGATCCTTCAGTATCTAAGCAGCCTCCCTCAGTAGTAAATCGAGTTTTCTCACCATCAAATCTCCTGGGAATTCCTTTTAAAAGTATATTTTGGTTTGGCTTAGGCTTAGTAAGCAGTATATTATCTGTGGCGATCGTAGCAGCGTTGTTTTTGGCCCCTAAAACCTGCGATCGAAACCTAGGAGACGAGTTAAGCTGTGGAGAAGAAATACTCTCTATAGGAGATAAATCTCCCGAAAAAGAAGAAGGGGTTACAGCTTTTGCCAAGGGACAATATTCTGAAGCAATAGCTTGGTTGGAGCAAGCACGCTTGAGACAGCCTAACGATCCAGAAGTCTTAATTTATCTTAATAATGCCAGATTAGCCACCCAAAATTTAAATGTATACACTATTGCAGTGGCAGTTCCTCTAGGAGAACAAGACGACGCAGGGGATATTGGTAGAGAAGTTTTGCGAGGAGTCGCTCAATTCCAAAAACAATTTAACGAACAAAATCACGATGCTGGATTTGGGCTGAGAATTGCGATCGCTCACGACGACAGTTCCCCCCTTGAATCTAGAGACATTGCCAACAAGCTAGTCGAACGACCTGGAATATTAGCTGTTATCGGTCACTTTAGCAGTAGTAATACTCTGGCAGCCCTGCCGATTTATGAAGATAACAATCTAGTCTTAATTTCTCCCACCAGCACTGCAGACGAATTGAGCACTCAACATACCTTCTTCTTTCGCACCGTTCCCAATAATAGTTTTTATGCAAAAACACTAGCTGATTACTTACTCAACGAAACTAAAAATGACAAAGTAGCAGTATTCTACAATCCCAACAGCACCTACAGTAAGTCTCTACACGATTTATTTTTTCACATCTTCTACGAAAAAGGGGGACAGGTAGAAAAACAAGTAGATTTGTCGAGGGAGACTTTTGCTCCAGAAGCTGCCATCGTTCGAGCCCAAGCAACAGACGCTACAGCTCTAGTTCTATTTCCAGATGCTGACGTTGACTCCGATGCTTTTGACAATACCCTCAAGCTAATTACAACTAGACAAAATCGAATGTTAATGGTAGGAGGAGATATTCTTTATCGGACAGAGTTGTTAGAAGAAGGAGAATGGGCCGCTGATAAAATGGTAATTCCTATTCCGTGGCACTATCTCAACAGTCCTAGCGAAGAATTCGTAATCACAGCTGAAAAATTATGGTCGGAACACCCCAGTTGGCGTGCAGCCATGGGTTATGACAGTACCTCAACCTTGGCAAAGGCTATAGAACAACAACCCCAACTAAACTTTATCAAATGGCTACAATCTTGGGTAGATCCGAAGGTTAAACGCCTTCAAATTCAACAGATATTAAAAAATAGCGACTTTGTAATTAACGGGGTAAGTGGAAAGATTACCTTTAAAGCAAGTGGCGATCGTCAAAAGCCCATAGTAGAGTTAGTTAAAGTCGTACGCGATAACTGCTCCCCTTACGGATATTCATTTATTCCTATTAAATACGTTGATTCCAAAGAGGCTAGTATTTTTTGCGAATAAAGTTATCGCTCGGTTTTCGATCGCAAATGATAAGCTACTATCTACAGTGCGGATTGCTCTGAGAGGTTTACCGATGAAAAAACTGCAGGTAGGATTGTTATTTGGAGGTTGTTCGGGAGAACACGAAGTTTCAATTAAATCTGCTATAGCAATAGCTGATGCTTTAACAAAAAGCGAAAATTCCTCTAAGTACCAGCTAATTCCATTTTACGTTCAAAAAGACGGTATCTGGCAAGTAGGAGAAATCGCCCAAGCATTATTGACATCTATTGAAGTATCTCATTTGAAAGGTTCCTCAGACGACAGGAGTGACAATTCTGCCTCAATTAGCGGTTTTTCTTATTTAAAGCAAGTAATTGAAAATCCCAAATATTCTGAGATCGATGTTTGGTTTCCGATTATCCACGGTCCCAATGGAGAAGACGGAAGTCTTCAAGGTTTACTGCAATTAATAGGGGTTCCTTTTGTCGGTTCTGGTGTCTTGGGTTCCGCATTGGGAATGGATAAAATTGCTATGAAAATGGTCTTCGATCGAGTTGAATTGCCTCAAGTAAGATATATGGGGGTAAAACGTTCTCAAATTTGGTCAGATCCTTGCGTTTTCTCCAAACTTATCGATGGCGTCGAAGCTAATATCGGCTACCCTTGCTTTGTCAAACCAGCTAATTTAGGATCTTCAGTAGGTATTGCTAAAGTTCGCACTCCCAAGGAACTCGAAACCGCACTCGATAATGCTGCTACTCTCGATCGCCGCATAGTTATAGAAGCTGGGGTAGTAGCGCGAGAGTTAGAGTGTGCGGTTTTAGGTAACGATTATCCTAAAGCTTCTGTGGTAGGGGAAATTACTTACGAGAGCGATTTCTACGACTACGAGACTAAATATAGCGAAGGGAGATCTAAGTGTTTAATTCCTGCGCCAATTCCCGATGCAGTTGCCGCTAAAATTAAGGATATGTCTCTCGAAGCTTTTGCTGCGGTAGATGCTGCTGGATTGGCGCGGGTAGACTTTTTCTACGTAGAAAAAACTGGAGAGATTTTTATTAACGAAATTAATACTTTACCTGGTTTTACTGCTACCAGTATGTACGCTCAGCTTTGGAAAGCAACAGGGATTTCTTTTCCAGAATTAGTAGATAAGTTGATTGAATTGGCACTAGAACGTCATCAAAAGCCAAATTGATATTAGAGTA